>ERZ1034753.671-NODE-671-length-12093-cov-4.587639_pt1 | contig 12093 bp, 7 predicted proteins | sample MGYA00520702_ERZ1034753 | MGnify/ENA primary metagenome ERZ1034753 (study PRJEB33766, sample SAMN09781700) | gut metagenome | biome: gut microbiome | host: Homo sapiens | place: Madagascar | study: EMG produced TPA metagenomics assembly of the PRJNA485056 data set...
AATTGATAAGGCACGAGTGGCGCGTAGCACCATGGTCGGCCAAAGCTTGCCACACGGCTATCACCTGATTGATGTCTTTGTGCATATCGGTGGGCGCTATCTCAATAACATGTGCGTTGCGCAAGCTAAAAAAACCGCTTACCACGGGCCAGCACTGGGCTTTTGTGGTGCTGTCGACCAAAACAAACACACGGTCGTGCTCGCACTCAGAAATGGCTACTGCCAGTTCTTCCTCTAAATGTTTTGAAATAATAATTCTCTGCTCCATAATTTTTCTAACCTAACATACTTAATCGCGTACAAAGTTACAGTTATTCTGATAAACGGCAAAAGAAAGGTACGAAAAAAAAGCACGGCTAACTTCAAACAGTCGGCCGTGCTCAAAATATTAGAACAACACTAATATATAGAAAAGGTATGAAGATTAAATCTTGCTAATAATACCCAGTTGGGTTGCTTCAAGGAACTTGATGATGCTGTTTATCTCTTTACCAGCAGGCACCTGTTCCTTTACCTGGTTGATGGCATCAAACACGCTGGTTTGGCCATGGAACACCAAGCGATAGGCATTGGCAATATGGTTAATAACCTTATCGGGTGTTCCTGACGACTTTAACAGCGTTTCGTTTACGCCAGCATAACGCACAGGGTTGTCGGTAGCCACGATAAACGGAGGCACGTCGCGCGAAATGCGCACACCACTCGTCACCATTGAGGCGCCGCCAATGCGCACGTTTGAATTGACGATAACGCCTGATGAGAAGATGGCAGCACTGTGTATCTCGCAGTCGCCAGCCACCTTGGTACCGTAACCAAAGGTAACATAGTCGTCTACCTTGGTGTCGTGCGAGATGTGTACGCCCTCCATAAAGAAGTTGCGATTGCCTATGCGGGTCTCGCCATCTTTAAAGGTGGCACGGTTGATAACCACATTCTCGCGGAAGATGTTCTCATCGCCAATCACAAGAGCGGTATCGTCGCCCTTATAGTTGAAGTCCTGAGGCTCGGCACCCAGCACGGTGTTCTGATAAACCTTGTTTCCGCGACCCATGCGTGTGCCCTTCATAATGCTTACGCCAGGATAGATAATGCAGTCGTCGCCTATCACAACATCGTCTTCAATATAGGCGAAAGGATAAACGGTGACGTTCTTTCCAAGCTTTGCGCCAGGAGCTATATATGCTTTATCACTTATCATAATTTTCAAACTTTATAAGTTAAGAATTCAGAGTGAAGGTCGAAGACGACGTTAGTTTCGGCCTCCACCCAGAGCGTAGTAAAGGTTTACTACTGCCTGCATTTTGTTAAAGTCGTCGGCCACCTTCGAAAGCTGAGCGTTCAGCAAGCTCTGCTGGGCGGTGATAACCTCAAGATAGGTTGTGCCTTGACCCTGTGAGAACAGCATCTTAGCATATTCAACGTTCTTGGTCAGGCTCTCTACCTGCTTGGCTTCGAGCTTGCTCTTCTCGTCAGACGAGTTGTAGAGCACCAGCGCGTTGCTCACCTCGCTACCTGCCGACAGCACGGCGTTCTGCCAAGTGTTGTAAGCCTGCTCTTGCTGAGCCTTAGCCACCTTCAGGCCAGCGATAAGCTGACCATGAGCAAAGATGGGCTGTGTGAGCGAGCCAACGGCGTTCCACAACATCTTGCCAGGGTTTACGATACCGCCACCACTATTATTGGTATAGGCACCTGAACCGCTGATGGTGATGCTGGGATAGAAACGTGAGCGGGCCTGATTGGTGTTATAGAAGCACTGTGCCAGGCTCATCTCGGCATAATGCACGTCGGGACGGTTGCTGAGCAGCTGTACACCAATGCCTGTGCTAAACTCGGTGGGCAACGACTGGTTCTCAATCTTGCCACGAGCAATGGTTTGTGCGGGCTGACCTAACAGCAGCGAGAGCGAGTTCTCTACCTCACGTATCTGACGTTTCAGGTCGGCAGCCTGTGCCTGCACTGAGTAGTAGTTCGACTCGGCGCTCTGCACGCTGGTTTCCTTTGCACGTCCCAGTTCCTTCTGAAGCTTCATCAGCTCCCAAGTATCCTTGGTCAGAGTGGTCATATTATCAACCAGCTCGAGCTGCTTATCCAGCATCATAAGGGTGTAATACATATTGGCAATGTTCGATATCAGGCCTGTCTTCACCACCAGCTGATAGTCTTTTGTGGCCAACAGGTTCATCTGTGCACTGCGCTTGACGTTGAGAAGATTGCCAAAGAGGTCGATGCTCCAGCTGGCCTGTACAGGCAACGAATAGGTCTTGGTAGCCTTATTGCCATCCCACGACGTGATAACGCCCTGGGGCGAGAAGGTGAACGAGGGCACGAAAGCCAGCTTGGCCACCTTCAGCTGCTCTTCCACCATCTTTACATTGAGGGCTGCGTTAAGCATGTTGGTATTGTGAGCCAAGCCTTGCTCGATGAGCGACTGAAGCTGGGGGTCGGTGAACACACTGCGCCAAGGCAGATTGCCAAAGCTAGCGGTGTCGGTCACGGCCAAGGTGTCGGTGGTCGACTGTACGTCGCGCACCAGTCCCTTCGTGTTCACTTCAGGGCGCTCGTATTTGTTATATATTCCGCAACTGCCTAACAGCAAGGTGGCAGAGGCGAAAAGTATTGCTTTATTTAGTTTCATTTTGTTTCGTTATTTTGAAGTCTTATCAATCTGCTCCTGCAAGGCACCAGCCACATAGGGGTTTGTGTACTGACGTATCTCGGTGTCAACACTTGCATTGTCATCCTCAAACTCGATGGGCTTGATCTTCTCTTGCAGCATCTGGAAGATGTAGAACAAAGCGGGCACAATCATAATCTGGCAGAGCATACCTATCAACATACCGCCAATGGCAGCAGCACCCAGTGTCATGTTGCCGTGGTAACCTACGCCCCAAGGCATCAGCATAGGCAACAGACCGATAATCATGGCCAGTGAGGTCATCAAGATAGGACGCAAACGGGCTGCAGCACCCAGCACGGCCGACCATGAGATAGCCATACCCGTCAGGCGACGCTCAAGGGCGAACTGCACAATAAGAATGGCGTTCTTGGCCAACAGACCCATCAACATAATCAACGCAATCTGCATATAGATGTCGTTGTTATTGCCAAACAGCTTGGTAAAGATGAAGGCACCAGCCAAACCAAATGGGATAGAGAGAATTACTGACAGAGGCAGTAAGTAGCTCTCATACTGTGCGGCAAGGATGAGGTAAACGAAGGTAAGACAGAGCACAAAGATGATGCCTGTTGAGTTGCTCGACTCTTGCTCGTTACGGGTCAAGCCTGAGAACTCGTAGGTATAACCTGAGGGCAACGATTCCTTAGCCACCTCGGACATAGCGTTCAAGGCGTCGCCAGTAGAATAACCATCGGCAGCCGACGCATTCACGTTGATAGAGGTAAACAGGTTGAAGCGGTCAATCTCCTGCGGGCCGTATACGCGGCTCAGCTGTACATACTCGTTGATAGGAGCCATCGCACCCGACTGGGTACGTACATATATATTGTCGAGGCTCTTCAAATCAGAACGATCTTTGGGGTCGGCCTGAATATATACACGATACAGTTTACCGTAGGCATTGAAGTTAGAGGCATACATACCACCATAGTAGCCCTGCATGGTGCTGAGCACAGTTGAGGGGTCGATACCACTCTGCTTACACTTGGCCACATCAACATCAATCTTGTATTGCGGATACTTGGTGTTGTATGAGGTCATGGCGTTGCTGATTTCGGGGCGCTTGTTCAGCTCGGCAATAAACTTCTGTGTTACGTCATAGAACTTGTTTACATCGCCACCCGTGCGGTCCTGCATTGAGAAGGTAAGACCGTTGGTAGCCGAGAAGCCTTGCACCATAGGCGGCTGGAAAGCCAATATCTGGGCACCCTTAATAGCGGCTGTCTGCTTATAAATCATACCCAGAACCATACTTGAACCAAGGTTGTGAACACCGATATATTTCAGCGGGCCCTCCATCTTCTGGCGCTCTTCAAAGCTCTTCAGCTTGACAATAAAGGTACCCTGGTTTGAACCCTGACCAGCAATAAAGTTGTAACCCGTAATGCGCATACGGCTTTCGATAGCGGGGTTGGTAGCCAACATACGGTCTACCTGATCCATCACTTCCTGTGTTTTCTTCATTGAAGTGCCCGGAGGGGTTGACACGGTACAGAACACGGTACCTGTATCCTCGTCAGGCACAAGACCTGTCTTAGTGGTAGCCATGAGTATGCCCATCGCAGCGATGCCTACTACAACCGAGATAATGGCGATAATAGGGCGCTCAACAATACGACGCACGCCATTGCGATAGCGGTCTTGCACCTTACCATAGGTAGCGTTGAAGGCAGCATGGAAACGGTCAACCATCGACATCTTGCGTGCGGTGCCGTCTTCATTCTTCGGCTTCAGCAAGATAGCACAAAGAGCAGGCGAAAGGGTCAAGGCGTTCAATGCCGAGATAATAATTGAGATAGCCATGGTGATACCAAACTCGCGATAGAAGGTACCAGAGGTTCCACCCATAAACGACACTGGGATAAACACAGCCGCCATCACAAGGGTGATTGAGATGATGGCTCCCGATATCTCGTTCATGGCGTCGATAGATGCCTGTCGGGCCGACTTATAACCAAGGTCGAGCTTGGCGTGTACGGCCTCAACCACCACAATGGCATCGTCGACCACAATGGCAATGGCAAGCACAAGGGCGGCCAAGGTCAGAAGGTTCAGCGAGAAGCCAAACACGTAGAGGAAGAAGAAGGTACCAATCAACGATACTGGCACGGCAATCAGCGGGATAAGCGTTGAACGGGTGTCCTGCAAGAAGATATACACCACAATGAACACGAGGACGAAAGCCTCGAGAAGGGTCTTGACAAGGTCTTCAATAGAAGCGAAGAGGAACTCGGTAACGTCCTGCATCACATCAAAATGAAGTCCGGGAGGCAAGGTTTTGCCCTGCTCTTCAAGCAGCTTCTTTACATTATTGGCAATCTCGGTAGCATTAGAACCAGCGGTCTGTGTCACCATCATGGTTACTGACGACTTGCCGTTCAGCTCTGATGCAACGGTGTAAGACAAGGCGCCCATCTCAACGCGAGCCACATCCTTCACACGAATGGTTTGACCATCTTGGGTCGACTTGATAATCATGTTGCCAAACTCCTCAGGAGTCTTCAAACGACCTTTATAACGGAAGGTGTACTGATAAGCATTGTCGCTATTCTCACCTACCGAACCAGGAGCGGCCTCAATATTCTGTTGAGCCAGCACACCCGTAAGGTCAGAAGGAATCATGCCATAGTTTTTCATCTTCACGGGGTCAATCCACAGGCGCATGGTATAGTCTTTCTGCGAGAAGCACTGGCACTCGCCCACACCACTAATACGCTTGATGGCTGGCACCACGTTAATGTTGGCATAGTTGGCAAGGAATTCGTCGTCATAACGATCATCATCGGCAGTAAGACCGAAGAGGATAACGGTAGACGACTGACGCTTCATTACCTGCACACCAGCCTTGGTAACCTCGGCGGGCAGCAAGGCCGAAGCCTGCGACACACGGTTCTGAACGTTTACCTGACACATGTCGGCATTCATACCCTGCTGGAAATATACGGTGATTGAAGCCGAACCATCGTTAGTGGCTGAAGAGGTCATGTAGGTCATACCCTCAACACCGTTGATTTGTTCCTCAAGCGGAGCAAGCACCGAGTTCAGCACGGTCTCAGAGTTGGCACCCGTGTACGAGGCACGCACCATGATTGTAGGCGGTGCAATGTTCGGGTACTGCTCAATAGGCAGCGACACCAGTCCGAGCACACCCAAGATTACCACCAAGATAGAGATCACGGTGGAAAGCACTGGGCGTTTGATAAATCTATCTAATTTCATCTGTTTTCTATTTAAGAGTTAAGAAGGAAAGAACAACAAAGTTTAGCCCTATCTCTTTTCAAAAGCCATATTATCTTCAAAAGCAGTATCATGATTATAACGATAGCTGCTGAAGATGACGCTGGCCATGGAAAGGAGCAATAGCACTTACCTATACATTCTTAGCCTTTATTTTCTTTACTTTCCGAATGCTTTCTTCAGTTTTTTGAGGTCGCCCTGAGCGGCACCCAACTCTTCTGTCTTCTTCAGTTTCTCAGCATACTGAGCTTCGGTCAAAGGTTTGATCTCCATACCGTCTTGCAAACTTGAGATACCATTTACCACGAAGCGGTCGCCAATGTTCAAGCCACTGGTGATGATATAGTTTTTGCCATCGTTGTTGGGGTTGATGGTAACAGCGGTATATTTCACCTTGTTATCCTTACCTACAACATAAACGAAGTATTTGTCTTGTACCTGAGCCACAGCATCTTGAGGAATGATAACGGCCGATGAAGACACATGAGGCACAACGATAGAGCCTGAAGCGCCACTCTTCAAAAGATGATCAGGGTTGGGGAAGTCGGCACGCATTGACACTGAACCAGTGGTAGCATTGATAACACCGCTAACAGTAGCCACACGGCCTGGCTGATTGTAGATAGTGCCATCGGCCAACTGCAGTTTTACTGCGGGATAGCTGCTGATGGCAGCGTTCAAACCGCCAGCGCCCTTTGTCATTTCCAGCAAGTCTTTCTCGGTTACAGAGAAGTAAACCTGCATGGTGCTGATGTTGCTCACAGTGGTGAGAGGCTGCTGTGATGAAGCGCTAACCAGCGCACCAACACGGTAAGGCAGATCGCCTACAACGCCATTGGTGGGGCTTGTTACAAAGCAGAAGTCGAGGTTTTGCTTAGCCGATACATAAGCAGCCCGTGCCTGTGCCAGCTGAGCCTTTGCACTCTCATAGTTATTGCGTGACGACTGAAGGTCGAAAGCACCAATAACATTGTTCTTAAACAGTTTCTCGTTATTCTCATAGGTAAGCTTTGCTGTGGCCAAAGCAGCCTTAGCAGCGTTTACCGAAGCCTTTGCCTGACGTACGGCAGCAGCGTATGTTACATTGTCAATCACAAACAACAGCTGGCCAGCCTTCACTGTTTGGCCTTCTTTCACACACAGTTTGGTGATGAAGCCCGACACTTTCGGACGTATTTCTACATCTTGCATACCCTTAATAGTAGCGGGATACGTTGTTTGCAAATTGGCTTCCTGACCCTGAACGGTGCGAACAGCATACTCGTTGTCGCCGAAATCAGGTTTTCCACCACTTTTACCTCCACCACAAGAGGTAAGCACCGCAGCCATTACTGCAGCTGCAAGAATCAAAAACTTGTTTTTTTTCATACCTATTTAAATAATTATCTCTTAAAAATTTAATATTTGTTCTAACCTGTTATCCGTCTGCTATTTGGTTTGTCAGGCCATTCACTGGCCAACGTATCTTCGAGTATTGCCAGGTGCTTCACTTTTATCTTTATTAGTAACACCTTTTATTATATAGGCTACACCTTATATATTATAGCAGATATATTTATCTTTAACCTAATTTGTTATCACCATCTTTTTACCATCGGCCAAGCCTTGAGGCTGGACGACAAGAGAAAACTAAGTATCTGGTTTTAGTTTTCGGCTGCAAAGATACCAACAAAATATATAAATAAGGTAATCATCCCAATATATTTAACAAATATTATTCAACCATTAAGATATTTTCGCACCACACAGATAGTAGAAGTACAGTGAAGAAGAATATAAACAAAGGTTGCCAAACAAAGAAAAAGAGCCGGAAAAGAGGGGAAGTATGAGAGGAAAAGGTGGTGAGAATGAGAGGGAAAGGTGGTGAGAATGAGAAAGTATTATGATGAAGAAAAGAGGCTATTACACAAAAGAGTAGCCAGATAGAAATGAAAAAAGAACGGGAGCTTGAGATGTAAAGGAATGGGGCTTGAGATGTAAAAAAACGGGGCTTGAGATGTAAAGGAATGGGGCAAGGCCGAGAAGAACGTAAAAAGAAGAAGGGGGGGTAAGATAGATGGGGCCATTAGGCCAGCCCCATCTGTCGTGCTTTCTGCATGAGCAGCTGCATAAGCGGCTCACGTTCGTTCTCCACCTTATTGTCAAGCACCGCATCTTTTAGGCATTGTTTCAGTGCGCCTACTTCGCGGCAAGGCTTTAGGTTGAACATCTGCATAATTTCGTTTCCATCGATACAAGGCTGCAACAGACGCTTGTAGTCGCGCTCTTTCAGGTCGGCCAACTTCTCGCGCACCATGCGGAAATTGTCAAGAAACTGGCGTTTGCGCACCTGATTTTTGCTGGTAATGTCGGCTTCGCACAGCGTCATCAGGTCGTCAATGTCGTCGCCAGCATCGTTTAAGAGACGTCGCACAGCGCTGTCGGTCACCTCTTCATCGGCAATAGCGATGGGGCGCATGTGCAAATCAACCAGTTTTTGCACATACTTCATCTTAGCATCCATAGGCTCTTTCAGCCGGCGGAAGATATCAGGCACCATCTTGGCGCCCAGATAGTTGTGGTTATGGAAGGTCCATCCCAATGCGGGGTCCCAGCGTTTGCTACGTGTTTTTCCCACATCGTGCAACAGAGCCGCCCAGCGCAACCATAGGTTATCGCTCTTTTGTGCCACATTGTCAAGCACCTCGAGCGTGTGGTAGAAGTTGTTTTTATGGGCACGGCCATTGCGTGTTTCAACAATATCCAGCCCTGCCAACTCGGGTAAGATGAGCTGAAGAAGGCCCGAACGCTGCAAGTCGACAAAGCCACGGCTGGGTTGCGCTGCCTTAATGGTTTTGTTCAGTTCTTCGCTGATGCGCTCGCCACTAATAATTTTCAGGCGATGCGCGTTACGTCCCAACGCTTCAAACGTTTCGTCTTCGATAAAGAAGTGTAGCTGCGTGGCAAAACGCACACAGCGCAGCATGCGCAAGGGGTCGTCAGAGAACGTGATATCGGGGTCGAGAGGTGTGCGAATGATGCCGTCTTCAAGGTCTTCAATGCCACCAAAGGGGTCGACAAGTTCGCCAAAATGAGCACGGTTTAGCTGTATAGCCATGGCGTTGACGGTAAAGTCGCGACGGTTCTGATCGTCTTCCAGCGTGCCATCTTCAACAATGGGTTTACGCGAGTCGTGGCTATAACTTTCGCGGCGAGCTCCCACAAACTCTATCTCCATACCTTTATATTTCACCTGTGCCGTGCCAAAATTCTTGAACACAGAGATATTTGCCTTGCGTCCCATCTTCTTGCGCAAGGCGTTGGCCACCTGTATGCCACTGCCCACCACCACTACGTCGATATCATTTGAGGGGCGCTCGAGAAAGAGGTCGCGCACATATCCTCCCACAACATAGCAGTCGAGGTTCAGTTCGTCGGCGGTGTCGCCAATCAGATGAAATATATCCTTATCAAGTATTTGTGCCAGTTCGGCATCAGTATAGAGCTTCATAACTTATCCTAAAAACGTTTTTTTCATGACTTCATGCCAGCCGCTACGCCCTCACAACCCACAGTGTTTGCCTGAGATTTAGCGGTAAAAGATGGTATGAGTATGCAAAGTTACTTATTTTTTTGCATCCCACAAAACGTTACGCCCCCTTTTCATTGTTTGAAAGGAGGCGTAACACCACTATCTCACGTTTCGCAAATATAAGACACAATCTAATCAGCCATAAAATATCCGTTGTTGTCAGTCATATCATCTGTTATATCTTCTACGTAGCCCTTTTTGAGGGTTTCTTGCGACCCTGCCATGATGCCTAATGCCTCGACAGCAATAACATCGATTTGGGGCTTTCTATATTCTTTCTTTTCCATAATAGTTGTTTCGTTATTTAATAATTATCTTCTTTGTCTTTCCCGACTTCATGCGCACGATGTTTACGCCCTTCTGTGGTGCGTTGAGACGCTTTCCGCTGAGGTTGTAATATTCTGCCTCGGCATCGTTCAATGCGTCGAGAGCCTCTGCAGCGTTGATGCCAGTAGCCGAGCCATCAATGCGCATGCTGAGGCGAGCAGGGGCGTTGGCAGAAGTGCCACTGAGCCAAGCGCGGAACGGCTGAACCTTGACACCCTTAACCGAAGCCGAGCTATTCAGTTCAGCCACATTCCAGAAGCGATCCTTTGATATAACATAACCACTGTTGACATCCTCAGTCCAGTAAGTGCCACTGAATGTCATGTCGCCCACGGGGTTTGTAGCTCTTGTCATGTTCAATTTAACATCGTTAGCATCAAATGTCAGCTCTGCTTCTGTGCCGTTACGCTTTACTATACATGGAGTTCCGGCTGCCACTTCGCCATCAAGTTGTTTCAATATAAGCTCGTCGTCAATCATATTGACAATGGCATACAGGCGGTAAGGCTCGTCGCCAGTCAGCGTCAAGGAGTAAGGCAATACGAGTGTGCCCCAGTTGCTCGTCATCGTGCGAGTGTACGATATAGCACCGACTGAGCCAGGTGCCTGGCCGCTAATATATGAGTCGTCGTACAGACTTACTTTATACCCTGCAAGATAGAAGTATCCCCTAGGCAACGACTGGAAAGTGATAGTTTTAATATTTTTACAGTATGCAAAAGACATAGCACCAACTGCTTCCAATGATTTATGCAATAACAAATCTCCCGTGAACCCAGTACAATTTTCGAAAGCCGAAGTTCCAATGGTTTTTACAGAGTTTGGTATTGTCAATTCTCCCGTCAATCCTGAACAAGCAATGAAAGCCTTATTGCCTATCGATGTTAGTGAATTTGACAGTGTTAGAGTGCCATTAAGATATTCACATCCGAAAAAGGCTTCATTATCTATTGTTGTTACTGTATTAGGAATGACAAGGTTTCCTGTAATGTTTGAATTATAGAACGCTTGCGCAGGAATTTGCGTAATCGGAGCGTCAAACTCTATCACGCACTTATTATCTTCACCAACCCTATAATGCTCCACTACCGTAGCACCAAAATTTTTATTTGATATATCCACCTTATTGCCATCGGTTGTTTGGTAACGAAAAAAACTATTCCCGCACACCTGACATATATCATCGTTAAGCTTATGACTTGTGGCAGGAAGCTTAGCGGTAAGACCAGAAACAGTTTCTTCCCCCTCACATTCTTGGGGGACGAATGTTATAATGTAATCATGCGTACAGCTATACTTCTTCTTCTCTATAAGGAGCGAATGTACGTTTGCAGCCACCTCGCCCAGCTTGACATTTTTGCCAGCCACGCGCTTATAAACCAACCACTTGCCTAAAGTAGAGGAGTACTCTTTATAGCTTTGCTGCTCCCAAATGAACATCATCTTATCACCAGAAGGCTGCACCTTAAAATTGATAGGACGAACGTTTCCGCTGGTGCTTCTGTCAAGAGCCACGTCCTTTTGTACTAAAGAACCGCTGGACTGGTCTTGCCATTTGCCCTTCACCGTAAACTTATGACCATAATAAGAGAATGTCTTATTGAAAGAGAGCTTAAGGTCAACGGTAACCCATGATTTCTCAGATTCGTAGGGGTTACTAAATGCGCCTACCTGTCCGCACTTTAAATCTTGGAGCTGTGCAGAGCCTACCGTTTTGCCATTAAGAATTATACTTGAACTATAGCCGACATCACCAGATATGTCTTTAAAATAAGTGAGGTGTGCATCGGATATATTAGACCACATTTCCTTAAGATTAGCTACTTTTTTGTCGTCGATGTAGAGATACACATCACCAGTAAAACGGGAATTGTATAGTTTGGGGTTTAAAGTTTCCAATTTCCCGTTGAATATCCATAACTGAAGACTGGTTTCTATGCCACTCCTACTATAATATGTATTGCCTAACAGGACAACTGGTTCGAGTCCTTTGGCAGACACCTTGCCAGCACCTGCCATACACAAAAATAGCGAGAGCAGTGTGTAGACAAACACTCTGCCGATGTGTTTAGAGTTAATGTTTTTTTTCATTTTTAATTATTTAGTTGTTAAAGTAACGGCGAATTTAGTTCAAAGACCCATCACAAACAAAAATACATAACCGTGAAATGGCATAAAGAGGCGTAAAAAGTGGGGTAAAAAGGCGTAAAATCATGAAAAAAGACTACCTTTCCTCTATAAAACAAAAATGAATATCTCCGCAAAAGGTAACTAAACA
>ERZ1034753.675-NODE-675-length-12066-cov-22.104238_pt1 | contig 12066 bp, 8 predicted proteins | sample MGYA00520702_ERZ1034753 | MGnify/ENA primary metagenome ERZ1034753 (study PRJEB33766, sample SAMN09781700) | gut metagenome | biome: gut microbiome | host: Homo sapiens | place: Madagascar | study: EMG produced TPA metagenomics assembly of the PRJNA485056 data set...
AGGAAGGTTAATCCGCTGATTCCGATATAGGCATAGATGATGTATTTGAGCAGGGAGCCGCTGAGGTGCTTGAATACCCAGGAGCCTATCAGGTTGCCGATGATGACTCCCGCTATTCCATATACATAACCTATGGAGACCGTGGTGGTGAAGAAACCGTTGTAGGCTCTTGCCAGTGTCATTATCAGATTGCCTGCCAGGAAATAGGTCTGCGTCATCGCCAGATAGCGATCCTTGTCGGGTTCTGAACTGACGAAATAGAGCACGGCTGGTGGTCCCTGCATACCGAAGAATCCTCCCATCAGTCCGCTCAATGTTCCTGCCGTAACCTGCACGGGCAGCGTTGTCTTTACCTTGATGCGCTTGCTGAAGAAGGCGAAGTAGATGCTCACGATGATCAGCGTAATGCCTAGCAATATGTTCAGAATATGATATTCCATTCGCTTGAGCACGAAGATGGCTCCGATGGAGATGATGATGAAGGTGAACAGAATGGGCAGCAGTCGCCTCCAGGTGATGTACTTGTATTTCTGAATGACGATGATCAGGGAGGTGGTCATCGCCAGGATGCCTGAGAGGGTTGTGGCCTCACCATAAGAGGGCATGATGGAGGGGAGCATCGTCATGATGAAGATGCCAAAACCGAAGCCAGTAGTGCGTTGCACAAAACTGGCTCCGATGCTCAACAGAAAAAGTTCGATGACAATATTGTCCATTCTGTTGTAGGCTTATTGATGGATGTAATCCAGAATCTGCTCTGCATGAATCTTGGTCTTGATCTCCTTTGGAGTGAAGATTTTCTCAATAATGCCTTCTTCGTTGACGAGATAAGTGGTGCGGAGGATTCCGATGGTCTTTCTGCCGCAGGTAACCTTCTCACCCCAGCAGCCGAGTTCCTGCAACAGGGTGGTCTCGGTATCAGCAATAAGAGGGAACTGCAGGCCCTTGGTTTCTGCAAACTTCTTCTGCAGTGCCTGCTTGTCCTTGCTCACGCCGATAATCTCGTAACCGGCTGCTGCCAGTTCCTCCTTATGAGCCTGCAGGGAGCAGGCTTCGGCAGTGCATCCGCTGGTGTTAGCCTTCGGATAACTGTAGAGTACTATCTTGCGACCACGATAGTCGCTTGCCTTGATCTCACGTCCGTCCTGGTCAATGCCAAGAATCTCTGGTATTTTATCTCCTACATTCATAATTCTATATTTATTTATTATACGTCTTGTTATGATGCAAAGATAATAAAAATAATGCGAACCGATGTGATTCTTATGATTTTTAACACTATTGATGACAGAACTAACGGTTATCGGTCGAAAGGAAAAAGTAAAAGGCAAAAGCAATCAGGGTTTGAATGCTTTTGCCTTGTTGCAACTTGTTATATTACTTCTTGAATCCGAAAATCTTGTTGAAGATTTTCTTTACTACGTTTTCTTTCTTCTGTGGGTTTACCACAGGCTCGTACTTGCGAGGACCCTGCTTGGCGCCCTTTTTCTGAGCTGTGGCTGGCTTCTGCTGAGGAGCTGCCCCCTGTTTCTGTGGAGCTGCATTCTGCTTCTGCTGGTTGTTTGGATTCTGCTTCTTCTGAGCTACGCCTCTGCCACGACCGTTGCTTCCTGGGCGTACATTGTTTTCTGTACCAGGGCGCTGCTGAGGGTTTGCATTCTCAGCATTGTTACCGTTGTTGCCATTGTTACCATTACGGCGTTTGTTGTTGTTGCGACGCTTGTTATTTGGATTGTCGTTGCTTCTTGTCTGTTCGCCTTCCTGGTTTTGTGGATATGGCTTGTTCTGCTGAGGCTTCTTGTTGCCCTGCTTCTGCTGTCCGTTCTGACCGTTCTGCTGATTGTTCTGTCCGTTTTGCTGATTGTTTTGTCCGTTCTGCTGAGCCTCACCATTCTGTACCTTTTCTTTCTTAGGAGCTTTCTCCTGTCGGTTGTTAGGGTTGTTTGGCTTATGCTTATGAGCAGTCTGCTCGCGGTCTTTCTGGCGTCTGTTTTTGGCCTTGGTCTTTTCGCCGTTCTCATTTCCGCCACGTCCATTGCCCTTGCGTCCGTTTCCGCCCTTGCCTCCACGTCCGCCTTTCTTGCTAGGCTTGTTCAGCTTGATATATTCAGGCCCCTCGCCGCATCCCTCAGGAAGCGGCATTTTCTCTACCACCTTCTCCAGGAACTTCTCAATCTGCTGGAACCAGAACATATCCTCTTCGTTGACGAAGGTGATGGCTCTACCGTCGCGGTTGGCACGGGCTGTACGACCGATGCGGTGAACGTAATCTTCGGTATCGTGAGGCACGTCATAATTGATAACCATCTCGATGTCGTCGATGTCGATACCACGAGCCACGATGTCGGTAGCCACGAGCACGTCATACTGACCGCTCTTGAACTTGAACATCACATCATCACGCTCAGCCTGCTCCAGGTCTGAGTGCATGGCGCCGCAGTTGATACCGGTCTGCTGGAGGGCAGCAGCCAGTTGCTTCACCTTCATCTTGCTGCCGCTGAATATGATGACACGCTTCATGTCGCCAGCCTTGAAGATATCCTTGATGATGGTCATCTTCTGGGTTTCGTAACATACGTAAGCCTCCTGCTTGATTTTCTCTGCAGGCTTGCTCACTGCGAGCTTGATCTCTACCGGATCCTTGAGCAGCGACTTTGCCAATTCCTCAATCTTCTCTGGCATGGTAGCCGAGAACATGATGGTCTGGCAAGTCTTAGGCAGCTTGGCTGCGATAGTATTGATATCCTCTGAGAAACCCATGTCGAGCATGCGGTCTGCCTCGTCGAGGATGAAGAAGCTCACCTTGCTGAGGTCTACGTTGCCCAGAGAGATGTGGGTGATGAGGCGACCTGGTGTGGCGATGACAACATCGGCACCCATACGGAGACTCTTCAGCTCCTGATCGTAACGGTTACCGTCATTTCCACCATATACAGCCACGCTGCTCACGTCCTGCAGATAATAGCCGAAGCCCTGCATCGCCTGGTCAATCTGCTGTGCGAGCTCACGGGTAGGCGACATGATGACGCAGTTGATGGCATCCTTAGGATAGCCACCATCATCCAGCTTGCTCAATACCGGCAGCAGATAGGCAGCTGTCTTTCCGGTTCCGGTCTGGGCTACGCCGAGCACATCATGACCTTCCAATATCTCTGGTATACATTTTTCCTGTACTGGGGTGCAGGTGTCGAATCGCATATCGTATAATGCGTCGAGCACGTTGTCGTTTAAATCTAATTCGTCGAAATACATTTTCTTTCTTTTTTTCAATGTTTATTACCTCGGTGCCTTGCGGTAGCAGAAGTATGCCACGAAGGCGTAAATGATATTAGGCAACCATGCCGCCAGCATTGGTGGAAAGTTTGCCTGGATGGCGAAGGTGGCGCAGACGGTCTGCAGCATGATATAGCCAAAACTCAATGCCAGACCCAGTCCCAAAGCCTTACCCATGCCGCCCTTGCGCTTGCGTGAGGAGAGCGACACGCCGATGATGGTGAGGATGAATGAGGCGAAGGAGGAAGCGATGCGCTTATGATACTCCACCTTGTACTGTACCACATTGCCCGAACCGCGGTTGATCTGCTTGGAGATGTAATCCTTCAGCTCCGGACTGGTAAAGGTTTCCTGCTGTCCCTTGGAGTAGACCAGGTCGGTTGGCTCCATGGTGATGAGCGTATCTTTATTCATTCCGCTCGTAATCTTCTCTTTCATACCCTGCAGGCGGCGCACCTTCCAGTTGGTGAGCTTCCAGTGGTATTTGGAGTCGCTGATGGTATCATACTGTATTTCTGATGCCGTCAGGTGGCTCACCAGTTTCTTTTCCTGGAACTTGTCGAGACAGAATCCGTAGCCCTTCTTCGAGTTGTTGTCGTAATGCTGGATGTAGGCTATCACGCCTCGGTCCACCTGCAGCTGCACGTTTTCGGCAGAGGTATTCTTCTTCTTGTTCTTGTACATCGTCTCAAAGTTCTGGCGGATGACCGTGCCGTGCGGAATCACATAGGCAGAGAGCGTGTAGGAGAGTGCCGAGAGGAATATGCAGGTAATCATGTACGGGCGAAGCAGTCGCTTGAACGATACTCCCGATGCCAGCATGGCGATAATCTCGGAATTGCCTGCCAGCTTGGAGGTGAACATGATGACCGCTACGAACACGAACAGCGCACTGAAGAGGTTGGCGAAGTATGGCACGAAGTTGGCATAGTAATCAAAGATGATGGCTCGTGCCGGTGCATGATACTCGGTAAACTTCTGCAGGTTGTCGTTGAAGTCGAACACGATGGCAATGGTAATGATGAGCGCTATCGAGAAGAAGTAGTAACCCACGAACTTCTTGATGATATACCAGTCCAATCGTTTGATGTATCTCAGTGGGTTGAGATACTTGAGCACCTTGAGGAATCGCAGTTTATGGCCAATCCATTTCATCACCTTTCCCATCCAGCTGAATTTTCTGCCCAGCCATCTGAGGGCAGCGGTGAGCCATCCGAATCGGTGGGCCATGGTTCTGCCGAACTTTAATCTTCTGCGATGTTTTCTGATGTATTTAAAATCTTTCATAAATCAGTATTTTCCGGGAGTAGGAGCCATCGGGGGCTCCATGCTCCTGAGAGTTCTTACTCCTAACTTCAGTAATTTAAATTCTTCTTCCCAACTGGTCGATGACAGATCGCTTCCACTGTACGAAGTCGCCCTGCTCTATATGCTGGCGCGCATCGGTAACGAGTCGCAGATAGAAAGAGAGGTTGTGGATGCTGGCTATTTGCATCGCTAGGAGTTCCTGTGCCTTGAAGAGGTGGTGCAGGTATGCCTTGCTGGTAATCTGGTCTATTTCGCATCCGTCCGGATCCACAGGGCTGAAGTCCATCTCCCATTTCTTGTTGCGCATGTTCATGGTGCCGTTGTAGGTGAAGAGCATTGCATTTCTACCGTTGCGGGTTGGCATCACGCAGTCGAACATGTCTACGCCTCGTTCGATGGCTTCCAGGATGTTCTGAGGGGTACCCACGCCCATCAGGTAACGTGGCTTGTCCTTTGGCAGGATTTCGTTCACCACTTCTATCATCTCATACATCACCTCGGTAGGCTCGCCTACAGCCAGACCTCCGATGGCGTTGCCGTCTGCTCCCTTGTCAGCGATAAACTTGGCTGCCTCGCGGCGGAGTTCCGGGAAGGTGCAGCCCTGTACGATAGGGAAGAGGCTCTGCTGGTAGCCGTAGAGCGGTTCGGTCTCGTTGAAGCGCTTCAGGCAGCGGTCCAGCCAGCGCTGGGTCAGTTCAAGACTTTTCTTGGCATACTGGAAGTCGCTCTGTCCCGGAGGGCACTCGTCGAAAGCCATCATGATGTCGGCACCGATGATGCGCTCCGTATCCATCACGTTTTCTGGTGTGAAGAAGTGCTTGCTTCCGTCGATGTGTGAACGGAATTCGCAACCTTCCTCCTTCAGCTTGCGGATGCCTGTGAGCGAGAATACCTGGAAGCCGCCACTGTCGGTGAGGATTGGGCGGTCCCAGCCGTTAAACTTGTGCAGTCCGCCTGCCGCCTTGATTACCTCAAGTCCCGGACGCAGATAGAGGTGATAGGTGTTGCCCAGAATGATCTGAGCCTTCACCTGCTTTTTGAGTTCCTCGAAGTGTACACCTTTCACGCTGCCCACAGTTCCTACCGGCATGAAGATAGGAGTCTTGATCTGTCCGTGGTCGGTGGTGATGATGCCTGTGCGGGCATCGCTAGCCTTATCTGTTACTTGTAATTCAAATTTCATTTTTCTTCTTTTTTGTCATTTTCTGGAATGGTGAAGTTGATAGGGTGCTTTACCTTTTCATCGGTAAGAGCAAATTCCCATACGTCGGCCACGTCTTCTACATAGTGGAAGGATACGCCCTTGAGATATTTTTCTGGAATCTCTTCGATGTCCTTGCGGTTGTCCTTGCAGATTACGATGTCGGTGATGCCGGCGCGCTTGGCTGCGAGTATCTTCTCCTTGATGCCGCCTACTGGCAGAACCTTTCCTCGCAGGGTGATTTCGCCCGTCATGGCTGTGTTCTTGCGCACCTTGCGCTGGGTGATGGCTGAGGCGATGCTGGTGGCGATGGTGATACCTGCCGACGGACCGTCTTTCGGAGTGGCTCCTTCCGGTACGTGGATGTGGAGATTCCAGTTCTCGAAGATGCGGTAGTCTACGCCCAGCAGGTCGATGTGCGACTTGATGTATTCCAGCGCGATGACAGCCGACTCCTTCATCACGTCACCCAGATTGCCGGTAAGTGTCAGCTTGCCTGCCTTGCCACGGCTCAATGAGGTCTCGATGAAGAGAATCTCACCGCCCACTGAGGTCCATGCCAGTCCGGTTACCACTCCGGCATAGTTGTTGCCCTGGTAGATGTCGCGGTTGAATGGCGGATTGCCCAGAAGTTCCTTCACCTGGTCCATGCCGATGGTAGACTGTTCCAGCTTGCCGTCACATGTCAGTTTGTATGCCACCTTTCTCAGGCACTTGTTGATCTGCTTCTTCAGCTGTCTTACTCCGCTTTCTCGGGTATAGTGCTCGATGATGCATTCCAGGGCAGCCTTGTTGAAGCTGATTTTCTCCTCCTGCTTGTCAAGACCGTTGTTCTCCAGTTCCGTAGGTACCAGGTGGCGCTTGGCTATTTCTATCTTTTCCTCGGTAATGTATCCGCCTACTTCTATCAGTTCCATACGGTCGAGCAATGGGCGAGGGATGCTTCCCAGGTCATTGGCTGTTGCGATGAAGAGAACCTTGGACAGGTCGAAGTCCGTATCCAGATAGTTGTCGTGGAAGGCGTTGTTCTGTTCCGGGTCGAGTACTTCGAGCAGTGCCGATGCCGGGTCGCCCTGGAAGTTGTTCTTGCCCACTTTGTCTATCTCGTCGAGGATGAAGACAGGGTTGCTGCTGCCTGCCTTCAGGATGTTCTTGATGATACGTCCAGGCATGGCTCCGATATAGGTGCGACGATGACCGCGTATTTCTGCTTCATCGTGCAGTCCGCCCAACGACATGCGCACATACTTGCGCTTCATGGCATCGGCGATGCTCTTGCCGAGACTGGTCTTTCCGACTCCCGGAGGACCGTAGAGGCAGAGGATCGGACTCTTCTGTCCGCCGTTCAGTGCTCTTACTGCCAGATATTCCAGGATGCGCTCCTTCACCTTCTCCATGCCGTAGTGGTCACGGTTCAGGATTCTTTTGGCGCGCGACAGGCTCAGGTCGTCCTCGGTATATTCATTCCAAGGAAGGTCTACCATGGTCTGCAGGAAGCTGATCTGTATGGAGTAGTCCGGGCTTTGCGGATGGATGGTGTCCAGCTTGGCAAGTTCCTTCTTGAATATCTTCTGAGTGGCCTCGTTCCAGTTCTTTCCTTTGGCTTTCTCTATGATTTCCTTTCTTTCCGGTCTTCCGTCTCCATCACCCAGTTCCTTTCTGATGTTTCTTATCTGCTGTTTCAGGAAGTATTCCTTCTGTTCCTCGTCCAGGTCATAGCGGGTCTTCATGCTGATCTCGTTCTGTAGGGTGAGCAGTTTCGATTCCTTGTGCAAAGCCCTGAGGGCTTCCAGCAGACGGTCGTTCAGTGTGTCCTGTTCCAGCATCTTCATCTTGTCTTCGATGCTGAAAGGGATGGCGCTGCAGATGAAGTTTCCCTGGATGGTGCTATGCGACATCTCGTTGATGGCATAAGCCAGGTCGGTAGGGATATTATCGTTGGCGTTGATATAGCTGATGGCTTCCTTCAGGAGTGTCTGGTGGATGGTTGGGAAATCGGTATCGTCATCCGATGGCCATATTTCCGGCAGACTTGTTACGCTGGCGCGATAGTATGGAGTGGTTTTCTCTATCTTCTCCAAGTGGCATCTGCTCAGGCACTGGATGATGATGGTCTGGTTGCCCGAACCGTCAGGCATGTTGATTACCTTTACGAGTTTGGCGAAGACACCGGTATCATACAGGTCGGCTTCCTTTGGATGGTCTTCATCCTTGTTCTTCTGACAGAAGACGCTGAAGATGGTTTCTGGCTTGCTTGCCAACATTTCTGCAAGTTTCTTGCTGGCAGGTCGCCCTACGACGATAGGGATGAGAACTGTAGGAAAGGCAACGAGCTCTCTGGTGCAGAGCATCGGATAGACTCCTGCCGGATTTTCTGTAAGCAATGAGCTAGGATCGCCTTCAAAATCGGCAAACATTTGTATCTGAGTTTCGTTTCTTTTCATTTCTTTTATCGAATTCTTATTTTTAAGGTGCAAAGTTACTCATTTTTTTGCGAATTCGTGTAGAAGTATAGATTATTTAATAAATAAAAGCCGATTTATTTCTGATATGGCGGAAATGGACTGCCTTTTTTCCGATATTTTACAATATCTGGCTCTGTTGCACGTTATTATCTCTGGAATTGATAGTTTTGGAAAATAAAAAATAACGAGAGAAGATTTATGGCTGGATTTACATTTAAACAGTTTGAAATACAGCAGGATCGCTGTGCAATGAAGGTGGGTACCGACGGAGTGCTGCTGGGGGCATGGGCTAGGGGTGGACAACGTATTCTCGACATCGGTTCGGGTACTGGACTCATCTCGCTCATGATGGCGCAGCGTTTTCCCGATGCTCAGGTTTGGGGCATAGATATTGATCCGGATGCCTGCGGACAGGCGAGGGAGAATGTGGCAGCCAGTCCTTTTGCCGATAGGGTGGAGATTGCGTGCTGCGCCCTGCAGGATTTTTCGAAGTCGGAAGCGGCTATGGCTGACGGAATGCTTTTCGATGCGATAGTAAGCAATCCTCCTTTCTTTGTGAATGGATTAAAAAATCCTGACAGTAAGCGTGCGCTGGCACGGCATTCTGACAGCCTGCCTTTTTCGGTCTTGATGAGGGGTGTTAAAAGGTGGCTTTCCGATGAGGGCGTATTCTCTGCGATAGTGCCAGCCGAGGTGCTGGAGGTTTTTGTGTCAGAGGCTTATTGCTCAGGGCTTTCGCTTGTCAGTCAGTGTGGTGTGAAGACGGTGGAGCGCAAGCAGCCCAAACGCTATCTTCTTGCCTTCTCCAAGCATCGTGCAGGTATGGTGGATAAGCGCACGGAAATCATGACGGATTCTGACGGAAACCGTTCTGAATGGTATGCGAAAATTACGGAAGAATTTTATCTGGAATAGTGATTGTTTAGTAGTGATTAATTATTAGTGATTAATTATTAGTGAGTAGTGATTATTTAGTAGTGATTAGTGGGTAATTGCACAGGGATGATGTCAACCCGCAGGCAAATTAATCACTACTCACTACTCACTACTCACTACTCATTAATCACTATTTCAAAGGTTCAGTTTCCTTTGCACCATTTTGCTGATGGCCTCCACCTTCTTGCTCTGTCGCTGGATGTCCTTGTGGATATCGTCGCGCACGGCATTCAGGTCGTTGAAGAACTCGGCAATGCCATTCTGTATCATGTTTGGCTTGCGTACGCTCTTGTCAGCAAACGGGTTAACTACCATCTTGATGCCTTTCTCTTCAAGATGAACATCTATTTCGGCTCCCGTCATAACCGGATCGCCATCATAGTGTATCACGCCAGGCTGGCTTCTCGTGATATGCAACTTCTTACAACGGAACGATTTGATTTTCGAGTTTTTGTCGAGTGTCTTGTTGAACATGTCGAAACTAACCTGCGGAGCCTCAATCACATCGAACGGTTCCATGATGACAACGTCTATCAGTCCATCGCTCATCGAAGCCTGTGGGGCAATATAGGCATTGTTGCCATATTGCGATGCATTGGCGCAGGAAATCAGGAACGCCTTGTATTGCTTGGTTCCCGTCTCGTCTTCCAGCGTATATGTCTCCGGCTCATATTTCAGTCCCTCTCTCAGTATGTTTTCAGCATAGCTGATAGGCCCTCTCTTGCCGCTCTCTGCAAATTTCATGCTGACGAAGGCATCGAAGCCCATGCCGCAGGTGCAGAAGAATGGGTGGCCGTTGATTACACCATAGTCGAGATCGTTGATTTTGCATGCGTTGATCACCTCGATGCTCTTTCTCAGGTTCATCGGCAGAAGCAGATGCCGGGCAAGTCCGTTGCCCGAACCGCAAGGCAGGATGCCCAATGCCGTATCCGAATGAACCAGCGAGCGGGCTACTTCGTTGACGGTTCCATCACCACCTACTGCCACTACGATGTCAGCGTGATTGTTCTTAGCCTCTGTAGCCAGTTCCGATGCATGTCCTGCTCTTTCAGTCAATTTTATCTCGTACTCAAAAAGCTCTTTGTCCAAAGTTGAATCTATCAGATTCGGAATGCCTGCCTTGCTGGCTGTTCCCGAAATGGGATTCATTATGAAAATTATCTTCTTCTTCATTTTTGTGTCAAGAGTTTAGTGATTTTGTACTGCAAAAGTAATAAAAATACCTAAAATGGCAAGATTTATCATTAAAAAAAACGCTAAAAATAAACTTTCTTAGGAAAATAGCTGATTTATTAGTCTTTTTTTGTATCTTTGCACCCTGAAATAAGAAAAAAATAAAATCGAAAAATAAAGTACACCTATTAATAATGGGACAATTACAAGAAAGATACAAGAATTATCGTGAACCACAGAAGTATATGGCTGCCGGTGTGTATCCATATTTCCGTGAAATCACAAGTAAGCAGATGACAGAAGTTACCGACATTGACGGTCACAAGATTTTGATGTTCGGTTCTAATGCTTATCAGGGTTTAACCAACGACCAGCGCGTTATCGATGCAGCTAAGGCTGCGCTCGACAAGTATGGTTCTGGCTGTGCAGGAAGTCGCTTCCTCAATGGTACCCTCGATTTACATGTGCAGCTCGAGAAAGAGCTCGCTGAGTTTATGGGTAAGGACGAGACATTGTGCTTCTCTACTGGTTTCTCTGTGAACCAGGGTGTGTTGGCATGTGTTGTTGGTCGTAACGACTATATCATCTGTGATGATCGCGACCATGCTTCTATCGTAGATGGCCGTCGTCTCTCTTTCGCTACCCAGCTTCACTACAAGCACAACGACATGGAAGATTTGGAGCGTGTGCTCTCTAAGCTTCCTGAGGATGCTGTCAAGCTGATCGTGGTAGACGGTGTGTTCTCTATGGAAGGCGATTTGGCTAACTTGCCTGAGATCGTAAAGCTCAAGCATAAGTACAATTGCTCTATCATGGTTGACGAGGCTCATGGTCTTGGTGTATTCGGCAAGCAGGGACGTGGTGTTTGCGACCACTTTGGCTTGACCGATGAGGTAGACCTCATCATGGGTACCTTCTCAAAGAGTCTGGCATCTATCGGTGGTTTCATCGCATCAGACAAGGATACCATCAACTTCCTCCGTCACAACTGCCGTACCTACATCTTCAGTGCATCCAACACTCCAGCAGCTACAGCAGCAGCACTCGAGGCACTCCACATCATTCAGAATGAGCCAGAGCGTTTCGAGAATCTCTGGAATGTAACCCACTATGCATTGAAGCGTTTCCGCGAGGAAGGTTTCGAGATTGGTGAGACAGAGAGTCCTATCATTCCTCTCTATGTTCGCGATGCAGAGAAGACCTTCGTGGTTACCAAGATGGCTTATGATGCAGGTGTGTTCATCAACCCTGTTATTCCTCCAGCATGTGCACCACAGGATACATTGGTACGTTTCGCCCTCATGGCTACTCATACCAAGGATCAGGTAGAGCAGGCTGTACAGATCTTGAAGAAGATCTTCGTAGAGGAAGGCATCATCAAGTAATATCCTGTAAAGGAATGTAATGACTGGCGATGCCAGATAAATATATGTTGAGCAATCATATATATTATATATAATAAGGTATATAGGGCGATTTCGGTATGAAGTTGCCCTATATTCGTATATAAAAAGCAGGAGGAAGAAGGGAAAAGAATCTTTTTTTGAAAAAAGTTATCCAAAAATTTGGTGAAACAAAAAAAATGTTGTACCTTTGCAGCCGCAAATCAGAAATGATACTTGCCTAAATGATAAGAGGTTATCATAGAGAAAAAGACGGGGTGTAGCGCAGCCCGGTAGCGCTCCTGTTTTGGGAACAGGTGGTCGC
>ERZ1034753.680-NODE-680-length-11987-cov-3.846799_pt1 | contig 11987 bp, 9 predicted proteins | sample MGYA00520702_ERZ1034753 | MGnify/ENA primary metagenome ERZ1034753 (study PRJEB33766, sample SAMN09781700) | gut metagenome | biome: gut microbiome | host: Homo sapiens | place: Madagascar | study: EMG produced TPA metagenomics assembly of the PRJNA485056 data set...
TATTATGACAAAAAATTCAAGTCCAAATCCCGAATAAGTTCATCATAATCAAATTTTTTTAATATAACCGTATTGCCGTCGTCCGTGAATGTGTTGTCCCAGCAGTCTATATGCGATATTTCGACCTTGCCGTCTTTCAGCCTGATACGTCCTTCAAGGTATGTATCTCCCGCGCTGTCCAAAATATCAACAAAGCAGCCCGGTCTGACTTTATAGTCATATCTGGTAAAATCACCTGCGCTTCTTAAGTATGCTGACACATCTGCCGTGCCGTCGCTTACCAGATAGATGCTGCCGTCGTCATTTTTCCATATTGCACGCTCCGCTCCCGGTCCGTTATCCAGGACATCATTATACCGGCTCTGCCTTATATTACTGTTTATCGCAAGTCCGGCTGTGATTCCGGCCGCGGCAAGCAGTATAATGATTAGCGGAGCGGCAATTAAAATTTTGGTTCTTAACCTCATAATTAATTAATCAACCATCCTTTCCACTAAATTCCGTAAAATACGAATTCCACTCCTTGTCCGTGCTCACCTGATACGGTAAATTCATCGTAGACAGGTGCGCCCCAGCTGTCATCTCCGCCCACGCCTCTTGTGGCACCGAGCACTTCAATGTACGTCAGACGCCTTGGCGGCAGATAGTTTATCTTGTACGCCGACTGTATTTCGGCTCCGCTGTGTGCAAGCACCTTAAGGTCAAACGGTGCTTCTGCTTTTTCTATGCGGATACCATGCTTGTCTGCATTGGTAATTTTAGCATATCTTACATCGCATCTTAATCCACATTCCTGTGGGTTCAGATATGGTGTCAGATTATCGTCCGCCTTGAATTTATAAATGCCGAATCTGGCTCCTTTATCACGGTCATGATAGTTTTCTTCCGGCCCTCTTCCGTAGAATTCAACATTATCGAATTCCTTACCGCAGGTGATGACCATTCCGAACTGCGGCATATCCGGGACACCCGCAGCTCCTGTATATTCCGCTTTAACCGTTATTCTGGCATCCGGTGTCATAGTGTATCTTACGACACATTCTGTTTCTGGATATGTGCGGAGTTTGTATGTGTAAGTAAGTATAACTTTCATAATCTCACGCGCATACTCGCGACCCTTAAGCCCTGTTCCGTAAAGCTCATCGCTCTCAGGCACAATAAATTCATCGCAGCAGACTGTTCCGTCAAGAATCCTGCCGTCAATAAGTTCATATTCCACTTTCCATGTCGCACGGCCGGGATACTGGGTCACGCCGGCCCATACCGATGAAGCCACATCAAAACCGTTACCTTTGTCATTGTCTGTCACAGGACGCCAGAATGTGAGCTGAGGTACTTTATCGATAAGTTCAAGTCCCTTTCTTCTATATGATATGAGTCCGCCTTCATATCTGGAAAAAATAGCATGAACTCCGGCAGTCTTCACACCGATACAGCTATTGCCCATGATAACATCATCAAACATTGCCGGTGCATCCGTATCTGCCACATCACCGGTTACGGTTACAGGCTCGCTCTGTCCCCATGCCACAACATCACCAACCGGAGCCCATTTGCGGAATGCCATAAGCACTGCACGTACTTCTTTGACATATTCGCCCGGTTCCGTCATATCCGGATATCTGACAGGTTCCATATATACGGACTGCGGTTTTACATCGCATCCGAATGTGACTGCCCATATTGCCTTGCCGTCTTTAAGGATACGCACCTCAAATATATACGGAGTGGTATCTTCGAAAAGATTATTATTTTCTATTACAACACCTTCATCGGTTGGATAAAGCCTGATTCCGGCGTATAATTTCTTGACTTCCTGAGCCTTCGGTGATAATTTTCTGTCAGCAAACACAATACCGTTGCCGCAGAAAAAACCGTCATTCGGTCTGTCACCGTAGTCACCGCCAACCATAAATTCGCCGTCCTTAAGAAGCGCCTGGTCGGCGTAATCCCAGATAAATCCGCCCTGATATTGAGGATATCTGTCTTCGAGTTCGGTATATTTGAACATTCCTCCGCAGGAATTACCCATTGCATGTGTGTATTCACAGCTTATGTACGGCTTCTTTGGAGTCTGGTCAAGATACTCCGCTATTTCATAAGGTTTGGCATACATCCTGCTCTCCATATCACTGATGTCGGAATATTCACGGTTGTGGAAGCATCCTTCATAATGAACAAGCCTCTCCGGATCGCGTGCTCTGAAAAATTCAGCCATTTTTCGTATATCTTCTCCGGCGTGTGACTCATTGCCGCATGACCAGATTACGACACTCGGATGGTTCTTGTCACGCTCAAGCATCGCCTGTGCGCGGAAAAGCACAGCTCCAAGCCATTCTTTTTTATTATCCGGCACACGGTACGGCGGTTCACTGCCGGTATCAATGTATACACATCCGTGCGTCTCAAGATTGGTCTCATCAATAAGATAGATTCCGTATTTGTCACAAAGGTAGTACCAATATGAATTGTTCGGATAATGACTTGTCCTTACCGCATTTATGTTGAGCGACTTGATGATGCAGGCATCTTTTTCCATCTCTTCGCGTGTAACGCATCTGCCGTTTACCGCTGAAAATTCATGTCTGTTGACGCCCTTGAAAACAATTCGTTTGCCGTTTATAAGCATCAGGCCGTCCTTCATCTCCATGGTTCGAAAACCGATATGCTGCGGGATATTCTCGACCAGCCGGCCTTCCTCGTCATATATAAGAATCTTAAGATTATAGAGATTCGGTATCTCCGCGCTCCATTTTCTGACATCCTTGATAACACAGCTTATTTCGGCAGCTGCTTTGACCGGAATGCCTGACTCTCCGGCAACGCGCTTACCTTCTTCATCCGTTATCTCATAATCGATATGTCCGTTTAAACTGCCTGTGATTGTAAGCTCCGCTTTAAAAATACCATCCGTATACTGCCCGTCAAGCCCTGCATGCACAAAGACATTCTGCACATGTGTCTTTGGAATGGCATAGAGATACACATCCCTGAATATTCCGGAAAATCTCCAGAAATCCTGATCTTCAAGCCAGCTCGCACTGCTCCTTTTGTGAACGCGGACTGCAAGTTTGTTATTGGTGTCGCGGATATAATCTGTGATATCAAACTCTGACGGTGTAAAACTGTCCTCCGCATATCCGACAAACTGTCCGTTTATCCACAGGTAAAAAGCATTCTCCACGCCCTGAAATGATATAAATGTTCTTTTCCCCGCAAGTTCCGGGTTAATGTCAAAATATCTGACATAACAGCCAACCGGCGCATCCTCACGCGGAATGTGCGGCGGCCTTAAATCCTCCGAACCTTCCCACGGATACATTGTGTTGATATACTGGCATCTGCCAAATCCCTGCAGTTCCATATGTCCGGGAACCTTAATATCATCATATAATGTGGCATCCCTGTCTTCTTTGTAAAATTCTCTGTCGGAAGCTTCAATATTAACCGCATAATTGATTTTCCATGTCCCGTTAAGGCTCTGGCGAAGCGGCATTTCATCTCCGTACATTGCATCCTTATCTTCATAATACATATGGTCCGAATGTGCATCCAGCTTGTTTACCATAAAAATCTCAGGATTGGAAAGCCATGCTTCATCCGCAGCTTTTATCCTATCTAATGTCCGTAACATCATATCCCTCCGCTTCTATTGTCTTTTTGAGCACATCATCATCAATCTGTGCGTTAAGTTCAACTACTGCCTGTTCTGCCTCATGATCAGCCTTAGCCGATGTTACCTGTGGGAGACTCTCAAGTGCCTTTACTACTCTTGCCTCACAATGTCCACACATCATTCCTTTTACGCCTATTGTTCTTGTCATTTTAAATACCTCACTTTTGTCATTATTATAATCATCGATTTCAATGTTATTGTGTGATACTATATCACGTTTCTCATCACGTATCTTTACAAAGTTAAGCCTTAGTGCATTTGATACCACACAGAAGCTTGAAAGGCTCATCGCCGCGGCCGCAAACATAGGATTAAGCTTGAGTCCGAACAGTCCGGCTGCAAGCGGTATTCCAATCATATTGTAGATGAATGCCCAGAAAAGATTCTCATGGATATTTCTGAGCACCTTACGGCTAAGCGCTATCGCTGCCGGCACGTCTGTCAGTCTGCTTTTCATAAGAACGACATCCGCTGCGTCGATAGCAACATCAGTTCCCGCTCCGATTGCTATTCCCACATCTGCCCTTGTGAGTGCAACCGCATCATTGATTCCGTCACCGACCATTGCTGTGCGGCCTTTTTCAAGATAGTGTCTTACAACCGCTTCCTTGCCATCCGGAAGAACCCCTGCTATGACTTTGTCAACACCCGCCTGTATGCCGATCGCATTTGCGGTCCTTTCATTATCGCCAGTAAGCATTATTACTTTTATTCCCATATGCTTAAGGCGTTTTATGGCATCACGGCTTTCATCTTTTAGGACATCCGCTACAGCAATTATACCATATATTCTGCCGTCATGTGCAAAATAAAGCGGTGTTTTGCCTTCATTGGAAAGTTTTTCTGCTGTCTTGACAAGCATCCTGTCTATATTTGTGTATTTTATAACATAATCATAATTTCCGGCATACGCTTCTGCCCCATTGTATATGGCATTGATTCCGCTTCCGCTCTCGGTATGGTAATCCGTTACCGGGTCAAGCGTGATCGTATTCTGTCCGGCATACCCAACCACTGCCTTGGCAAGCGGATGTTCGCTTTTGGCTTCAAGTGCATACGCAAGCCTTACAAGCTGTCCGTCAGTTATTCCGTCCGCCGCGATTATATCCGTAACAACAGGTTCTCCCTTGGTTATCGTTCCTGTTTTATCCAAAAGGACTATCTGCGTCCTTCCGGCTGCCTCAAGTGATGCCGCAGTCTTAAATAAAATACCGTTTCTCGCTCCGGTTCCGTTGCCTACCATAATTGCCACAGGTGTTGCAAGACCGAGTGCACACGGGCAGCTTATTACAAGGACCGATATTCCGTGCGCCAGGGCATTTCCTATACCACCGCCGATTATAAGCCACACAATTGCGGTAACTATCGCAATCCCCATTACGACCGGCACAAAAAATCCCGATACTTTGTCCGCTGCTTTGGCAATCGGTGCTTTTGTCGATGCAGCATCGCTTACCATCTTAATTATCTGGGACAATGTGGTATCTTCACCGACTCTTGATGCCCTGCATTTAAGATAGCCGGATTTAAGTATTGTTGCGCCTGATACTTTGGCATCCGGTGCTTTGTCAACAGGTATGCTTTCTCCGGTAAGTGCTGCCTCATCAACGGCTCCGCTTCCTTCGGTTACTATACCGTCAACCGGTATGCTTTCTCCTGCTTTTACCACAAAAATATCATTTACAACAACGTCTTCAATTCCTACGGTAACCTCTTTGCCGTCCCTTATGACGCATGCTGTTTTCGGTGCAAGGTTCATAAGGCTTTTAAGAGCATCCGTCGTCTTTCCCTTAGAATGTACTTCCAAAGTCTTGCCGACCGTTATAAGTGCCAGTATCATCGCCGCCGATTCAAAATAGAATTCATGCATATACATATGCTCTTTCATGGTCTCGCCCATATCTGCCGCATATCCAAGCATATAAAGTGCATATGTGCTGTAAATAAATGCCGCGCCCGAACCAAGTGCAACCAGTGTATCCATATTAGGGGCGCCCCTTAAGAGTCCTTTGAATCCGTTTACAAAGAATTTTCTGTTTATTATCATAATTGCTATTGTAAAAAGAAGTTCCGTTATTCCTATTACAACATGGCTGTCTCCCATTTTACCCGGAAGCGGCCAGTTCCACATCACATGTCCCATTGACACATACATAAGCGGGATAAGAAGAACTATTGAGCTTATAAGCCTTCGTACCATTCCTTCCGTTTCTTTATGTGAATTGTCTTCCGGCTCAACTCTGGCTCCTTTTAATGAGGCGCCATATCCGGCTTTCTCAACTGCTTCTATTACTGATTCGGCACTCGCTGTTCCTTCAACGGACATTGAATTGGTAAGCAGGCTTACCGATACAAAACTTACTCCTTCGACTGACGAGACTGCTTTTTCCACATGTGAGCTGCACGCAGCGCAGCTCATCCCGGTAACATTATATTGCTTCATTTCGGTTTCTCCTTGCTGTTGTTATTTCATAAAACGGTTCACTGTTTCGATAAGTTCATCCACCACTGCTTCATCACCGTTCTTAATATCATTGACCACGCATGTCCTTATATGGCTGTCAAGCAGCATGCGCGAAAAGCTGTTCAATGCCGCGCTTATCGCCGATACCTGTGTGAGGATGTCCACGCAGTATGCATTGTTATCAAGCATTCCCTTAACGCCTCTTACCTGTCCTTCTATTCTGTTAAGGCGGCTTACAAGTGCCTTATATTCCTTGTCTGTGCGGTTCTTGGTCTTGGCACAGTTATTGCATTTGTCACAATCCATATTCTGCCTCCTTTGGGATTTTTTATTCTGAGAGTATAGTATACCCCCGTTGGGTATATGTCAACAGAAATTTATGTTAATGAGAATTTCTTTGGATTTGCTCGTAGCCGGAGGCTCATCAATACACACAAAAATGCGGAGACGCCATTCCGCACCGGGAATCCATCTCCGCGAATAATTATTTCTGTGTTAAGTTTTTAACCGCACGTTCTATGCGGTTCAGTGCCTCTTTAAGTGTAACGCGCGGGCATGCGACATTGATGCGTTCAAAGCCGATGCCTGTCTTTCCGAAAATGCTGCCGCCATCAAGCCAGAGTCCGGCCTCATCCACTATCAGATGTTCCTGTTCTGCCGGTGAAAGTCCAAGATCCCTGAAATCAAGCCATACAAGATATGTTCCTTCATGTTCCGACATGTGCACTCCCGGTATGTTGTTATCCACATACTCGCGCGTATAATCAATATTGGCCTTTATATATTTTAGTACAGCTTCGTACCATTCGCCGCCGTGCGCATATGCAGCCTCACATGCAACAAGTCCCATAATTCCAAGCTGACTGTATCCTGCAGCATCAAGCTCTCTCTTAAATCTGCGTCTTAGATTGTCATTTGGTATAAAAAGATTGGATATCTGCAGTCCGGCAAGATTGAATGTTTTACTCGGCGCGGTACAGGTAATTGTTATGTCCGCGTATTCCTTCTTAAGTGAAGCAAGCACATGATGTTCGCCCTTAAATACGAAATCCGAATGAATCTCATCGCTTACGATAATGACATTATGTTTCACGCAGATATCGCCAACCGCTTCAAGCTCGTCAAGAGTCCACACGCGGCCGACCGGATTGTGAGGACTGCACAGGAAAAAGAGATGAATATCGTTTTCTATGATTTTTTTCTCAAAATCATCTATATCCATAACATAGCGGTCCTCGTCAAGACGCACAAGATCATTGCTCACCGCCACGCGGCCGTTGTCCTCAATAACTTCTTTGAACGGATAATATACCGGTGACTGTATAAGTACAGAATCTCCTTTAGCAGTATACGCTTTAACAGCCATGGCAAGGGCAAAAACTATGCCCGGCGTTTTGACAAGCCATTTCCTCTCTATATCGTAATTATGTCTGTTGTGCATCCATGAGGCAAGAGCATTAAAATAATCGTCTTTCACCTCGCTGTAACCGTATATTCCATGATTTACCACATCCGCAAGTGCAGACTGAATATATGACGATGTTTTAAAATCCATGTCCGCAACCCAGAGCGGCAATATGTCCGCCGGTTTGCCGCGTTCCACGGCGAAATCATATTTAAGACAGTTGGTTCCTCTTCTGTCTATGACCGCATCAAAATCAAGATTTTTCTCTGACATTAAATCTCCTCCTTTGCCCCGGCAAATGCGTGCTCAAGATCTGCAATGAGGTCCCGTCCGCTCTCTATTCCTACCGAAAGTCTTAATGTGCAATCTGTGATACCGTTCGCCTCACGGATATCTTCCGGGACATCCGCATGTGTCTGGGTAACGGGATATGTTATAAGTGTCTCTACGCCGCCGAGACTTTCCGCGAATTTAATAAGGCGGACCTTTTCAAGTATCTTATAAGCCAATTCCTTTGATGTGACCTTGAATGTTACCATCGCGCCAAAACCGCGGCTCTGTTTCTTCATTATGCTATGACCCGGATGTGATTCCATCCCCGGATATATAACCTCCGTAACATCATCATTTGCAATAAGCCAGTCAACTATCTTTGATGCATTTTCCTGCGCGCGGTCCATTCTCAGAGCAAGTGTCTTTATTCCTCTTATGATCAGCCAGCTGTCAAAAGGTGCAAGTCCTGCGCCGGTTGTTTTGATGTTGAATCTGAATTTCTCACTTAATTTCTCGTCAGCCACTACGATAAATCCGGCTATGGTATCATTGTGTCCGCCAAGATATTTGGTTCCGCTATGCACTACAATGTCCGCTCCAAGGTCTACCGGGTTCTGAAGATAAGGCGATAAAAAAGTATTATCCACAATAAGAAGCAATCCGTTAGCCTTCGCTATCGCTGATATTCCGGCAATATCCGATACATTCATCATAGGATTGGTCGGTGTTTCGATATAAATTGCCTTAGTGTTTTCCTGTATGTATTGTGTGATATCATCCTGACTGCAGTTGATTCTGGTAAAACTGATTCCGTTCTTAACTGAAATGTTATCAAAAAGTCTTATGCTTCCCCCGTAAAGGTCCGCATCTGCTATAATATGGTCACCCGGTTTAAATAATTCCATCAATGCCGATATTGCAGCCATCCCTGAACTGTATGCCAGCGCATCATACCCATGCTCAAGTGATGCCATTATTTTCTCAAGATGCTCGCGGGTAGGGTTCTGTAATCTGCTGTAATCATATCCTGTTCCGTTGCCGACTCCCATATGGGCATATGTGGCGGTCTGGTATATAGGAAAACTTATTGCCCCGTAATTTTCAAATCTGTTTTCTGCCTCATCAAGGTGAATACATCGTGTCTCAATATCTCTTTCCATTATGCCGCCTCCGAAATTATGTCTCTAAGTATTTTATTATAAACTGCTTCCGCAAGTCTTGAATGTCCTTCCGCGTCCAGATGTTCTTCATCAATTCCTGAGCAATGTGCATAATCTGCTGCTCTCAAAAAAGATATGCCATGATGTGCTGCAATCTGTTCATACACATCTCCGAGCCGCTTGGAAACCTCAACCGACTTTTTATCAAATTCCTCATCATACCCGGCCTGCCAGACTCTTTCTCCCAGATAAATCGGAGAAAGAAGAAGCACTGATGCCTCCGGTGCAAAAATCTCAATCTGCTCCAGTAGAAGTTCTATTCCGGCGCCGATATCCTCCGGGGTGGCATTATATGCACTTTTGCAGTCATTGGTCCCGAGCATCAATATAATCCTGTCAATGGGATTATGCGTTTCAAGAATAGCCGGAAGCATTTTCGATGCATTACGTCCGTCACGGTATAGATCATCAAATACCGTTGTCCTTCCGCATAATCCTTCTTCGACAACTCTATATCCGTAAGGACGCATTCGTTCACCCAGGATTCCGCTCCAGCGTATATTCCAGTCGTACCTTGCTTTCGTTCCCGGAATCAGCCCATATGTATTTGAATCTCCAAAGCACAAAATCTGTTTCATAAATGCTTCCTCCTATTTCCTAGTAGTTCGATAGGATTAGAATATATTATTGCAAAGATTTTGTCAATACTTTTTTTTAATGTCCATAATGGGCAAGAAAAAAAGCCATCCGTTATGAATGGCTTTTTAAGGTTTCTCTTAGAATATTGATGAAGGAAATACATACCAGTTTCCGTTCGACTTGTATACATATAACGTATCTGTCTTCTTATCCCAGTCTGTCCAGTCACCACCGGTATATTTATATCTCTGTTTGCATTTAACTTCTACCTGATATACTTTCTTGATGTGTGGATTAACACCGGTCTCATCTTTGATTCGTTCGTTAAATTCCTTGACATCTTCTTTATCCAGCTTCTCTTTGTCGGTAATTCTGATGTCTTTGATCTTCATCTTAATATCGCTGTCATCATATATTGAATCAAATTCTTCTATGATGTCTTTCTTTGTCATGTCTTCGCCTTTTTTAACAGCTTTGATCAAAGGTCCTGACATTGTTGCGTTGAGCATTTTCTTTCCGCTTTGTGCTTCAATTGCTTTGCCATATGACTTAACGGCACCTTTCATTGTAAGACTTCCGCTTCCAACTACACTTCTGAAGAAAAATACAATCAAAAGAATTACTAATACAGCTGCGGCAGCATATACCGGAAGCATCTTATTATTAAACTTGGCCGGTTTCGTCTGTGCTGTCTGATTACCTGCTGCATATACAGGCTGTCCATATGGGTTCTGTGCATTGTTCGATGTTGTCTGCTGTCCTGCAGGAGCTGCATATGTATATGTAGGCTGTGCTGCCTGCTGTGGCTGTGCTGCCTGCTGCGGCTGTGCTGCCGAATCAGCTCCGCATGCCTGGCAGAATCTTTCATCATCATTCATCTGTTTTCCGCAATTACTGCAAAATTTCATTGGTGTCCCTCCTAAGGTTATTTATATATGTATTATAACAACCATATATAACATTTGGCAACATGTTTTTCACACAATTTTCACAAATCATTATACATCAGAGATTTGAGAGCCATTTCCTTATGGTCTGTATTCGTTCCGTTTATGTAACCGTAACCTGCAATTGTTCCGGATGAGAATATAAAATCACCAATCTTACAATTCTTATTGGAATACATAATATCCTTTCCCAGCATAAAAAAAGCATATGTGTTATTGACATCACCATTGGTAACATCAACAAGATACCTGTTTCCTTCGTATTTTACCATATTCCATGCATGCACATCATTAAATACAATGTCATTTTCTATGCCCATTTCGTCCAACAGAAGTTTGTACGCCTTTGCATAACCTTCACATACAGCACTTTTATTTACCAATGCTCCATATGCCGAGTGTGCCATCGGTTCATCTACATTTTCAGCATATTTGCATTGCTGCCTGAGATAATCATACGCGGACCGTATTCTGTCGTAATCGCTGCCGCTCCATCCTGACACTGCATGTTTAACAACACTTTCGGTAAGTTTTATCTGATCGGCGGTTTCATATGAGTAATAATATATTGCATACACCGAATAATCCCCGCGGCTGTTAGTAACATCCTGTATCTTACGAAACATGAAAATAGCGATACCCCTGCTGTAATATGTATAATAATCAAGACCCAGTTCCTCATACAGATATGAATCTCTTGCATAAATATCTGCAGGTGATACCGATTCGGATGCTGACTCCCTGAGCTTATCCATTTTATCCGCTATCTCATCAAAAATACCGTTGCCAGTGATTATATACGACACACTCTTACGGCCTGCATCCAGCGATAACACATTATTTACACAATGCTTTGCCAGTTCTTTTCTGTTACCTACCGGTACATATCCTTTTTTCTGTGTCAGATATGTGTAATAATCATAATCTTCATCATTTACTTTAATCGATGTAAATACAAATTTTTCCGCATCTCCGGCATCTGTCTCGGAATCATCCGTTGTCTCTGTTCCATTTTCCGTAGAATTCATCGTTGTCGGTGCAGTACTTTTGGACTCCGCGGTCTGTTCATTTGACGGATGTGTTTTTTCGTGGTTCTGCGTTGCAGGCACCGACGATTGTGACGGATGCGTATTTGTATCCGTCTGTATCCCGTCCGCCTTGCTGCTGTTTTCGTCAGACGTTTCCTCGGTTACGGTATCAAAACCCGTGTCAATAATGTCCGGATTGGTTCTTCCGGTGTGGTTATCCCCTGACTCTGAATATTTTCCCCCGGAATCCGCATGAAATGTGACGGATTCATTAAATATATCTTCGGATGTGCTCTTCCTCTGACAAGCGGCAAGTGTCATAAAAACGGTACATCCAAATAAAACCGTTACAGAAACGGCAGTTACTATTCTTTTTTTTAACATTTATGTAAACC
>ERZ1034753.681-NODE-681-length-11979-cov-4.727021_pt1 | contig 11979 bp, 8 predicted proteins | sample MGYA00520702_ERZ1034753 | MGnify/ENA primary metagenome ERZ1034753 (study PRJEB33766, sample SAMN09781700) | gut metagenome | biome: gut microbiome | host: Homo sapiens | place: Madagascar | study: EMG produced TPA metagenomics assembly of the PRJNA485056 data set...
GAGCTGCAAGTCCCCCGCGGCAGATGGAACGCGAAAATGAGATGATCGTTATTTCTCATCGCCTTTTTTGTTCAAATAAGCTATCGGGGGAAACAAAACAAGAAAGATCGTTCGGCTCGTACTCTACAGGAATATGGTAGAGGTCAACAATGGCTCGATGGTAAGGTCAATATAGTGTCCGTTGATTTTATTGAAGGAATGTGTCCCTCCGCCATCCACATGAATGCGGTGGATCGATCCCAGAACATATCATAAACCAGCATAGCCGTAGTAGCGCACTGCCTATAAAGAAGGATCTGTATTGACCCCCCATTCGGCCTGACGAAAGGATATGCTGTTTCTTTGCGCCATGCTTTTCTTAAAATCTGATATAAATCGCCTCATATTACTATTGCCGAATGGCCAATCTTTTTTCGCTTTGTGTCACTGTATTCTTCTCCGTAACACTATCGCTTTTATTCATCCCCCTTTGTTCATATGTCGCAGATATTCTTCCACGTTCTGATACTGAATGCCGTCTACCACTTGGCTTTCCCCGCGGTAGAGGACAATCTTCCCGGTGATCGGACCGTAGCGGTGCTCGGTCTGAGCACATTTTTCCGCATCGATCAGATGGCGATACTGCTGCGACGCGGCTTCTTCGCTGTGCTTGATCTCGAAAATTCGGCAGGAGCCTGCCTCCGGGTCAAACACCACCATGTCAAATTCGCCCACAGGAAATTGCAGGACAAACACCTGCTTCTTGGGGTTTGCCAGCTTTGTTTCCAGAAGGACGATGTCCTCCAGCATCCGCCCTTTGATCTCGGTCAGGATGCGCTGCTGCACGGCGGTGCGCTCCACCAAAGACAGGGCGCTGAACGTTTCGTCCAGCAGCAGACTGCGGATCAAAGCATCCGCCTGCGCATAGCGGAGTCCCGGCTGCGCAATCACCGTGCGTTCGGACTTCGTGCTGACATCCGGCAGGTGCAGTATGTCGATCTCCCGCGTTAAGTCCAGTAAATCCAGATACTCCTTGATCTCCGCCGCATGAACATTATCCAGCGCCACGGTCTGCTCTTTCTTGTTGCGGATCTCCAGCAGCTTGCGCAGGCTGTCGGTGACAAGCGCAAGGTCGATGCGGTCGAGGATGTCCGTCGGCTTCTTCCGATCCCGGCGCAGATTGCTGGCGGAAATGCCAAGATCGTGGGACTTCCAATCCTGCGACAGCACCTCCAGCGTGAAGCGGTGGTTGATATCCTCCACGACCCGATTGATGGCGCTGGTCAGCTCATCCTTCTCGTATAAATGCCGCAGATGACGGAAATGCCCCTCATACTGGTAGCAGCGCAGGGAGTGCTGGATGTTGCGGGCGATGGCGGTATCCACGTATTCGTCGGTGCTTTCCTTGCTGGCAAATGTGGAGGTCTCGTTGTAATGGATGCCGCCGAGACTCATGGTTCCGCCGTAGCGGATATACTCGTCGATACCACGGATGCCGAGGACGGATTCAAACTCGCGATAGGGGATAAAAGTGGTGTGCAGCAGGATGCAGCGGTCGTAAAGCTGCTCGTCCTCGGTGAAGAGGAAGCCCAGCGAGTCCGTGCCGGAAAGCACGATCTTCATACCGCAGGCCGCAAACACATCAGAGAACAGCGCTGCGCCCTCGATGAAATCCTCCATCAGCGTCACTTCGTCGAGGAACACATACCGAAAGCCCTGCGCTTCCAGCAGCTTGAGGTCGCGGTTCACGTCTGCCAGTGTGTCTCTTGCGGTGATCTGAATGAACGCAGCCTTGGTAAGCTCCGTGTCGCTCATCTCCGCAAAAATCTGGCGGATCATGGTGGTTTTCCCCGTCCGGCGCAGACCGTAGAGGATGAACACCTTGTCCTGCGGCTCACCGTAGACAAAGTCGTGCAGCTGCCGGAAACACTCACGCCTTCGATAGCCGCGAACAGACGCCGCAAAGGAACGCAGCGCCTCGTCAGTGCGAACATTGGTGGTAAACGCGGAAAGCTTCGCAAATTTCTCCTTAGGCAGCTGCTTTTTCAGCGCCTTCAGCTCCAGCTCCAGCGCCTTCCGCCGCTCAATCTGAGCACGGAAATCCTTCAATTCGTCAGCAGGAATATACTTCTCCCGCCGTTTCTTGTTCTCCGTCCAACGGTGGTAGAAATAGTCCTTGCCACTGACGGTTTTCTTCGTAACAGAGCCAGCGGGCAGAGCAGAAATCTGCTGTTCCAGCTCCGCCACGCAGGTTTGCATCTCGGATAATTCCATAGCGCACCTCCTGTGAAATACTATTCTATGCAGAATTATACCCCATTATACCCTCAAAGCCAAGGGTATAATGGGGCGTAACTCAGAGAATGGCGCTCAAATAGAGCTTCTTGACGACGGATCCTTAAAAAGCCGCTCTGCTTTCGCAGAGCGGCTTCGATCATCCGACTAACAACTCATCAGAAATACTGTCTTATGCTTTTGCAACCAGTTTTTCTACCATTTCACGCAGTTCCTTGATTTCTTTGTCCTGCGCTTCTACCTTCTCCTGCAGTGCTTTGACATTCGCACCTTCAGCCTTTGCCGCCTTCATTCCACGCTGTCCCACTTTGAAGGAAATGCCGGCATTGACCATATTCTCACCAGAGCCGAAGCTACCTGCCATGTTCAGCATGACATCTTCATTCGGACGATAGAAAGCACCGATCGCCATGGCATTGGCATCGCCATAGTTGCCTACGCCGGCAGCCACGCTCCATTTATCCGATGCATCGTAATCCAGCGGATGCAGGGCTGCCAGAGCCGCCGCATTCGCACCAACCTTATTGACACGGCCATCCAGACGCTGAATACCAGCTGCATTCTGCTCTATACCAGCCGCATTCTTGTTGATCGCCGTTTCCACATCTCCGATCTGACCGACACTTAGAGACTTGGCGGAAATAGCGCCCACATTCTTCATATCATTTCCATGTGCATCATAGGTGCCGTCTTTGTCATAGGACGCCAAAACCTTGGTGGCCCCGCCATTCGCATAATCTTTGTTCTGAATGGTGAAGGACCCATCATCCCCCTGCAGCAGCGAAGTGGCCGATTTCCCATTCTGCGCTTCGATATCGACACGAGAATGATCCCCTGTTGCTTTTGCCATGACTTTTTTCGTTTCTTCTGCTGTCAGCACGTTGCCGTTGCTATCCGTTAACTTGCCCGTGAAATCACCGCGCAGCTGGACATTCCCTTCTTTCGTGGGATCAACGGATACCTTCTCCACATTCAGTTTCGACTGAGCCGCTGTGCTCAATGTAGCATCATCTGCGACAGCCACGCTGTCCGCCTTGACAGTCGCACCCGTCTCGACCTTCATAGAGGACTTGGCCTTCAACGTAATGGTCTCTGCTGTTACATTCGAACCGGTCTCTGCTACCAGACTGCCGTCTCTATCAGGTAATGTGACTGAGCTCATCACACCGTCTTTATTTGCTACCGAAATAGTACCAGACTGGCTGGAAAGCTCTAACCCTTTTAGATGCAATGTAGCCCCATCAGATACGGAGATCTTCGCATCTCCGGCGAGCGACTGATTGATATTCATGGTTCCTTCTTTGACATTGAGATCCCCATGATATCCGCTCATACTGCCATTGACAGTCAGGGTGCCAAGTCCCTCTTTATTGATGGTATTTTCTCCATAATCCGCATGGCTACCACGGATCGCGCTCGCGATGGAGTCAGTATTCGCATCCGTTTCCCCATCTTTCCCGATTTTCAGTGTCACACCGTCGGCGATATTGAAATTCGCCTCACCGCCACGATCCATGTACATGAAGCCGCCGCCCGTCTTGGCGTAGCTGCCATACGTGTCGCTATAGGCATCGACACCGAATACTTTATTTCCTGCATATGTCGTATCTTTGGTGACATTGAAAGTCGCGCTCGCTTTCAAGACTCTCTTTTGTCCATCATGGTTAGCTGTATTGGATGTGGAGTCCAGATAAACTGCACCACCCATCGCCTGTGCATGGGTTCCGCCACTTGCTACATTATCATTGAATGCTACATCATTGAAAGTGACATTTGTCCCCTTAATCATCACTGCACCGGCTTTTGAAGTCGAGTAAATGCTGGCGGTACCACCTGTACTTTCGATCTTATTCCCGTTAAAAGAGGAATTCGTAACGGTCACGGTATTGGGCGTCTCTACTTCATAGCTAGTTGGATATAATTTTACGCTGGAGTTGAAGTAGACCACCCCATTGGGTCCATCCGTTTTGAGAGTATTATTGTCAAACGATGTATTCTTAATATCTGCATTTCCGAAGAAAAAATGTCCGTAGTATTGGTCTGTTGTGCCAGTCATATTGCTTGTCTGAATGTCGGCTGTAGCTGCATCATTATGAATGGCATCGCCGCTGACCAGCTTACCATTCTCAATAGAAACCGGCGTCATACCGTATTCATACAGACTATCCTGCGCCGATGTTACCCCCCCCGTAGAACAAATGATCGCAGCTGCGATATTCGCCATCAGGATCTTTTTCATGCATTTTTTCATAAGAATATTCTCCTTTCAGAAAGAAAAAGAACTCACAAGCTCATGATTGCAGAAATGCATTCATGATGCATTCTAACTCCATTTCTTGTTTCCATATTACACCGTACTAAAGATAAAAGCAATATAAATCCTTTATATAACACAAATTGGCCTGCAGCTAAATTTCATTGAAATAGCATTCTCTATGCCATTTTTTCCATGATAAAAAAAGAGCCGGATCTCTCCTGCTCTTTTTTCATCACTAATGAAAATCATACTCTTTAGGAAAATCAAATATCCCCGGATACATGCGCTCTGCCATATAGCCGATCGCATCGATCGTCCGCGTCTGCGGGCCATACACATATTTCAGCGGTATGCCATAGAGACGATGATTTTTGACGAAGTTCAGATTCCGGAAAGCAGGCCTATTTCGGAGCCATGCCAGCTCCTTCTCCTCATCGCGATACACGACGAGAAAGACGACATCCGGGTCTAGCTTCATCATCATCTCATCACTAACCGCCGCCGTGGTATCCGGGACGACACCACCGATAGAGGCAGCCATATCCCCGGCGATCTTCTTTCGCCCATAAGAAGCGAGGATGCTCATACGATCGAGAATCATGACTTTCGGTTTCTTATGATATTCCACGGTTTTCGCTATATCGTGAATCCGGTTTTCCGTTGCGCTCACGATTTTCTCTGCTTCTTCCTCTTTGTGAAAAATGATCCCCAGATCACGAATGAATTTCATCTCTTTCTCTACGGTTTCCACCTGATTCAGCTTGCCCGGTGAGGTGGTATTCAGCGGCACCATGGTGAGGACTCCCTTGCTGTTCCAGTAGTCCGTACTGCCGAGACGTGTTTTGGAGAAAAACTGCTGCTCCGCGATGATCATATCAGGATGCATCTCTAGGAAATGCTCCGCCTGAATCGTGCTGCGATCGATGCGAGGCAATGCCTGAAAGGCCTTTTCATTCGATGCCTTGATACCATACCGCTGACTGTTCTGTCCATCATCTGCAGCAAGGATGGCCTCTTCGACGCCAAGATCCAACAGCGTCTCCGTTTCATTCGCACCGATGACGATCACACGCTGCGGCACATCCGACAAGTACTCGCGATTCACCCCCGTCTCATAGTAGTTCTCTACCTTGATATTCTCCACAAAGGGGCGCGAATCATCCCTGGCAGGATGAGACCTCTCCAGTTGACAGCCCGATAGGACGAGCGGCAGAAGGAGCGATAGAAGCCAAGCCTTCTTCATCTCCTCACCTGCTTTCCGGATATCAGCATCCATAGAAAAAAGGGCGAGCCTGCCAGTGCAGCCATGACACCCACGGGCAGCTCCAGTCCGGAAATCGCATTTCTTCCCAGAATATCCGCCCAACAGAGGAATGTCCCTCCCGTAAGCGCCGCCAGCGGAAGAAGACGTCCATGGTTGCTCCCTACGAGGAGACGTACGCCGTGCGGGATGATGAGCCCGACGAATCCGATCATGCCTGACATGTACACCACCGCTCCGACAAGAAGCGCCATGACGGCGATATACACTTTCCGATACGTCGAAAGTTTCTGCCCCATGGTCAAAGAGAGGTCATCCCCCATGAGCATCAGGTCGAGGATCCGCCTTTGGGAGAAGAAGTAGAAACATCCAGCCGTCACCAGAATCGCCAAAATGCCGATCGCCATCCATGAGTCAGCACGGATATTCCCCATCATCCAGAACTGGATAGACCGCGTCTTCGACGTATCCGCCACCACGGTGACGAAGAAGCTCACAGCAGCCGAGCAGGCTGCATTCAGAGCAAAACCTGCCAGAAGCAGTGTCAATCCCTCTCCTTTGCCGCTGATCGAAGAAATCAAAAGAATCAGAAGGGAAACAAGTCCGGCGCCAAGAAAAGCCGCGGCGCCGATCCCATCAAAGCTCCCGATCATCCCGATACCGAGTGCGATCGCCAGCACCGCGCCCAGACTTGCGCCAGAGGAAATCCCCAATAGATACGGATCCGCCAGCGGATTCTTCATCACCGCCTGCATCACTGCCCCGCAGACGGCCAGTCCTGCCCCGATGAAAAAAGAAAGCACAAGATGCGGCAGACGGATGAACTGCACCACATCCTGCCCGACCATCCCATTTCCTTCCGGCGAAGTCAGCGCCAGATACAAATAATGACAAGTCTCTGCCGGTGAAAGGGAGATCTCTCCCACCCCCAATGATAAAAGCGTCAGGAGCAGGCAGAGAAAGCTGATGAGCATCACACGATAGACCGGCTTCATACGACAGCCCCTCTTTCAAAAATCACAGCCGGCCTTCCATCTTTTCGCGGAAAAACCTCAGCCTTCACATGATACAGCTCCCAGATCCGCTCCTCCGTCAAGACCTCTTCAGGCCTGCCGAAGGCGACCAACTCCCCATGCTTCATCGCTGCGATCCGGTCACAATACATGGCTGCAATATTCAGGTCATGAATAGCCGCAAGCACCGTCAAATGACGCGAGCTCACCAGATCCATGATCTGCAGCTGGTATGTGATATCCAGATGATTCGTCGGTTCATCCAGGATGAGACAAGGTGTCTCCTGCGTGAGAGCCCGCGCAAGCATCACGCGCTGCTGCTCCCCGCCGGAGAGAAAAGAAAAACTCTGCTCCGCTAATGTTTCCACGCCCGTTTCCTGCATTGCCCGATGCGCGATATCCCGATCCTCGCGATTATTTCCCTCTGTAATGCCTTTGTAAGGCGTGCGCCCCATCAGCACGACCTCTTCTACATCAAAATCGAAACCGGCTGCGTGATGCTGCGCCAGTACCGCGACGCGCTTCGCGCTTTCCCGATACGGCAGATCCTTCAAAACCGTATCACCGATCCGGATATCCCCGGACCAAGGCGAAAGCAAACGGTAAATGCACTTCAAAAGCGTACTCTTCCCGCACCCATTGGGCCCGATGATGCCCGTCAGCTGTCCGCTTTCGAAGGAAATCGATACATCCTTGAGCACCTGCTTCCCCCCATAACCGGCAGATACATGATTGACTGAAATATTCATGCCCCTTCTCCTCCAAAATGATACGAACGCCGGATGAGCATCCCCAGAAATACAGGCGCACCGATCAGAGATAAGCTGACACCCAAAGGAATATCCACACCGTGGATCAGTATCCGTCCTAAGATATCCGCCCAGACCGTCATCAATCCCCCCGAAAGAACGGATACAGGCAGGAGCTTCCTGTGATCCGCCCCCATGACCATCCGGCAGCCATGCGGCACCAGAAGACCCACGAAGCCGACAAGTCCCGCCTGTGTCACCAGACTTCCCATCAGGAGCGCATTCATCACGAGGTAGAGACGCCGAAAAGGGAGGAGCTGCCGCCCCAGCGGGACAGCAGTTTCCTCCCCTTCCAGCATCAGATTCAGGATCCTTGTCTGTGTAGAGAAAAAAATGATGAAAGCAAGCACGATGGCGAGAACAGAAAGCGTCGGCAGGAGTTTGGCGAAGGAAACAGAGCCCATCAGCCAGTACAGCGTCACATCCATCCCCGTCGCATTGGCCCCGATGTACACCAGCACACTGGTGATCCCGCCGCAGACTGCCGCCAGCGCCGCACCAAAGATCAGAAGATAGGATGAATCACCCGGTGCCACGCGGCCTGCCGCGATGGCGAGAATGAGTGACAACGCCAAGGCACCGAGAAATGCCCCGCACCCGATCGCAGATACCCCGAAAACCGCCCCCGCGCCAAAGAAAACGGCAGAAGCCGCCCCCAGCGATGCCCCGGAGGACACACCCATGATGTAAGGGTCTGACATCGGATTGCGAAACATCGCCTGCATCAGCATGCCGGAAAGCGAAAGCCCCATCCCGACCGCCAGCGCGAGCAGGATGCGCGGGAGCCGAAGATCCCAGACCGCATCCGCTGCGCCCATTGCGATATCCGAAGGAAGCGCACTTCCCGAAAGATGCGAAGCAAGGATCGATACGATCCCCGACAAGGATACAGAAAGATACCCGAGCTTCAGTCCGAGGAGACAGGAGAAGAGGAGCAGAACGGTGAGAATGATCGTAAGAATCGCCAGAGGCATCCGGCGGATAGTTCTGCTCATAGGGTTCTCCTTTGGAATTAGAAACGGAATTCTGCAGACAGAGTGAATGTTCTTGGCATACCAATCGCAAGACTGTTGCTATTCATTGGGTTCCAATATTTTTTATCAAACAAATTGTAAACCATGGCTTTGAAAGTTACGGGTGTTTCATTCAACTTCGTCGTGTAGTCAGCGCCGACATCAAACAGGAAGAAAGACGGAACCTTGAGCTTTTCATTCTGAATGTAGGAATGACCCATGTAACGCGCTCTTGCCATATAGTGGACATTCTCGCTCGGCTTGAAAACTATGCCTGCAGTAGCGGACCACTGCGGCACACCATTGACCCACTTGCCATTGTTAGCATCCTGGGTAGCCTGTTTCGTATTCAGGTAGGTAAACCCACCCACAATGTCAAATTTGCTTCCTGCAGAACCAGCGAAGGAGTATTCGATTCCCTTGTTCTTCTGCTTACCAAATTCAGCATAGTAGAGTTTTCCGTCTTTCCATACATCACCATAATTTGGTTTTTCAATTTTAAACGCACTTAACGTATGAAGTAAGTTGCCAGACTTGAGTTTAAAGCCAATTTCGTTCTGCTTGTATTTATAAGGATCCAAATATTGCCCTGCGTTTTCATAATACGCATCATACATAGAGCTTACTTTGGTGCTTACCATAGATCCCTCGAAGAAGTTTTCCGTATGAGCCACGTATACACTAAAATTATCAGTTGGTTTATACAAAAAGGCCAATGTTGGACTTACGGCATCATATTTAGCTTCCGGTCCATTAATACCATTAGAAACACTATGCTTTTTTAACGTCTGTCCATGAAGCCCGCCAATAAACTGGTACTTCCCATTGTCGAAAGAAACGGTATCAGAAAGATGCCAGCCATTAATGGTTACTTCTCTGTATTTCGGACATGGTGCGGCATATGGATTAGTATTTGGCGCAACACCTGCAGATGGATGATTCGTATTCCCCTGTATTGAGTAATTGGGTGTATTTATACCAAAGGCATTTTTCCATTCTCCGCCATAGCTTGTTGCCCAGTTTCTATCTACACTGGCGACATATTCATGTTCACTTGCACCGATTTTAAATTTACCTTTCAAGCCGAGCGCAATATATTTTCTAGTAACAGCCAGTGGATACACATCCACAGAAACCTTATAATCACCATTTGCATTCAAGATTTTTGGATCGCCATCCAAGTAGCCGTACCAATCTTCTCTATGATATCCTGCATTCATGAAAGCTGTCATATGCTCATTTAATTTTTGCTCATGATTGATTCCTAAAATCCAGTTATCATATTCGTTAAAAGTCCAGTCAGTTCCATAAGTCTTGCTACCATCCAAAGGCTTTGGCAAAGAGGTAAGGGAAGAATCAAACCCTACCCCATATGAAACCATCCCCTGCTGTTTATTATAGTTATAGCCAGCCAAAATATTTGTCTTGCTATTTGTGGTTTTCTGGTCAATATTGACGAAGACGTCTCTCTGTGTCAGCTTTTCCCCTTTTACCGCTGTTTCTCCATCGATGTTGTCCGCCATGACACGAACACCCCAGCGCTGCTTATCGCCAAATCGTTTGCCTACATCGACCATCTGCTGGAAAGAAGATCCGCCGCGATAAGTCAGTTTTAGATCGGTATTCGGTGTAGACTGTGCACGCTTGGACTGGAAATCAATCGTACCGGAAACCGCCTGATTCGCACTCGTCGCAGCCACGCCGATATTAGGTCCGGAAATGACATTGGCATTTTCAATATATACATCTGTTAACTTCTGCTGATCCAAAAGCCCCGGGATGCCATTGACGTACAAAGAATGGTCAGACACCTTAAAGCCGCGGATGGAAACTTCGTTCGCAATTCCAGCGCCCACAGGTCTGACCGATGGATTTAATGCTAATGCATCCATGACACCATTCATGGGGGATGCAAAAGTATCTATAGATTTACGACTTACCGACATGCTGGTGAATGGAGTATCAAGGGCATCTTTATTTCCTAAGAGCCCTACATTCTGCGTCTGATACGCAAGAGAGCCAAGCGGCTGGAGTTCCGCCTTATCTCTATCCGCATTGACATACACTGTATCCAGTGTAGTGTCAGCAGCACTACCTACTACCCCCCCCCGAAATTGTGAGCATGAGGGCAGCAGCCAACATCTTATACATTTCTTTTTTCATAACCATTCTCCTCTTTCCAAAATGTAAAATGAGCGGGAAGAAAATGATCTCCATCAAGAGCCAGTGTGTCCGAGTTTCCACGGTAAAGATGAAAATCCTCATCACCTATTCCCTGATCAGTGATAACCTTCTAAGAGACTATCATAAATCACTTATTCTGTCCAATAGTTTTTAATCTAATTTTATTTTTGTTAACCTTGTACCTCTTATTTCTAATTTTCATATGATAAGGTGTATTCCCTCTAAAAGGACGGCTATCCGCAATGGGTTCCCCGATCATCTCATTTTCTCAACAAAAACAAGATACGCCCTCTCACGGACTGATCTGCCAGCATCTCCTTCTCACGACATAATCCGCCATGTGAATAAAAGAGCTTGTGAATGGCAGATGATTCTATATATATGCGATCATTGCTTGATAGATTTTAGTGATCCACTATTTCTTGTGAGTTACTTGTAAGACGCAGACTTGCAATTTTCATAAATAAGGTATACAATACAGACATGAAGCCAAGGGCGCATCGTGTGTGCACCTTTTCGAGGCTGTTCTCTGATTTCCAGAATTCATTAGCGCTAAGAAATACGACAGAGAGCAGCCTTACGGAAGGAAGATCTTGCTTTGCGCTCCGGCTCATCGGACAGGGCACGGAAATGTCAGTCTTTTTCCCCCACCTGTCTAAGGCTGAACATGTAAGACAAACAAAAAAATATCCGGGAAATCCATGCTTTCCACGCCTCCCTGCCCCCTGCGAGGCCGAGCACCGACGACAGCCAGGACGTCCGTACTTTGGTACATTTGACCACACCGGCGCCGATTCCGTGTCCCGCCTGCATTTGGGTAAAGGCAGAAAGCGTTTCCCGGATGTTTTTTGCTGTCCGGAATGAATGACTAGTGACTGGTGACTAGGGATTAGGGATTAGGGATGATGGTGGCGGCTACGCCGCAAATAAAAAGAGCGAACTCATTCCTGTTAGAGTCAGGAAAACAGATGCTCTAATTTCACAAAAAAACGCGGGAAGAAAGAATTCCAAGATTCTTTCTTCCCGCGTTTTTACGTAAGGACTAAGTTTGAAAGCAGGGGGTGAGTGATTAGGAGTGACTGGTGACTTGAATACTACTTTCAGGCATCATCCCATATATACTCGCGGCGCTTCTGCTTTTTAAGCGCCGCACCACCATTTCTCATTT
>ERZ1034753.685-NODE-685-length-11956-cov-5.029325_pt1 | contig 11956 bp, 10 predicted proteins | sample MGYA00520702_ERZ1034753 | MGnify/ENA primary metagenome ERZ1034753 (study PRJEB33766, sample SAMN09781700) | gut metagenome | biome: gut microbiome | host: Homo sapiens | place: Madagascar | study: EMG produced TPA metagenomics assembly of the PRJNA485056 data set...
GTTTTCACGCTGCATTTATATTGTATAAAACACTCGGTTATCCCGAACTGAGGTAGACTATATAAGTTTGCTAAAGAGTTGGGCAAAGAACGCTTTGGCGTTGCTTACTATATATACGAACTTTACGCAAAGTGGTGCCCATATGATAATCTTGATTGGATCTTTGAATACTAATATATGGCAGAAAAGAAAAGCCATCACTATGTACCCCAGTCTTATCTGCGTTTATTCTCAAACGAAGGTAAGAGCATTGGTATCTAAAACATTAAGAAGAATATCACTTTCAACCAATCTTCTATCAAAAATACGACATGTATGCAGACGTCGTTGTTTGGGCTACACCTATTAATTATTACGAGATGAGCGGACAGATGAAGACCTTAATCGACCGTATGAATGCCATGTATAACTTGGATTACAAATTTCGAGAAGTCTATCTGCTTACTACAGCTGCGGAAGACGAGGAGTTTGTTCCCAGGCGTGCAGAAGCTGGGCTGACCGGATGGATTGACTGTTATCCTAAAGCCCGGCTTGCAGGTACATTGTTTTGCGGTGGCGTGAACAAGCCGAACGAGATTAAAGGAAATGCCAAACTGAAAGAGGCGTTTGATTTGGGTAAATCTGTGTAAAGCGTATGAAAACAATCTATTTTGATTCCGTCCAACAGGTAAACGACTACTATAGCGTGCCAACATTACACCCTATGGTAGGCGTTCTGCATCTCGACCAGTCCGAATTGGATAAAGTCTCCAAATATCAAGTTCACTATGGCATTTATGCTGTTTGGCTGAATGAAACAAAAGGATGCAACCTTTCCTATGGTCGCACCCCCTACGACTTGCCCAACGTAGGATACTTTGCTGACAAATGCTGCCTGACACCTGGCTACTTCGGACAGCTGGTAAAGACAGAAACCAAACGTACAGCCAGAGATTTCATCAACGATCGACTACTTGTCACTGCATAGGAGTATCTCAACGATGACCTTCTGACAGTTAATCAGATAAGCACGAAACTCGGATTTGAATACCCTCAGCACTTTGTTAGATTCTTCAAACAACACACGGGAAAGACACCTAGCGAATATCGGAATACAGTCTGAGCGCTGTTTTCAAAAATAATTCAATAAAATTGCTGATACAATGTCTCCTTTCGCCTCCGCAGCTTGTTATCTAAATGCACCTTCGATGACGGCGACGCTTTCATTGCAAAACTGCTGCAACGCCTTGACGCCATGGAGTATCTGAAGCAGCACGAAGAAGCTTGTCTCAGACGCTACCGTTATGCCATGCTTATTGCCTTTGAGCTTGGTCTCGTATTGGGCGGAAATGTGTGAATTACGCAGAGGACACACCTTATGGACAAAAAGGTCTTTGTTTATACCATACCCTTATGCCCAGCAAAAATTATCCTTTCCTGCGCCTATCTCAAAATGCAGTTTAGCTATGCCAAGATCTATCTTCGTGTAGCCCACCATTGAGAATCCACGCTTAGCTCTTACTTTTTGTCTTGGGGTAGCACCATTCTCATGCGGCAGCAGTTCAAAGTAAAACTTCTGTTGGTTGATGGCAGTGGGAGCCATCAACGCCGCCTCTACACCTTGTCGAAACCATTGGGGCGAGTCATTATCTACATTGCTCACCTGTTCCTTTGTTTTTGTTTTATGTTTTACGCCTTGTGTCGTACCGTAGCCTAAAGCTATCATGCACACGAGTTTTTCATCAGTAGCCAAACAATATGCCCCGTTCACTTTACGATAGCTTAACCCAGCCCAGCATGTATTTAGACCAAGGGTTTGTGCCAATAGAACTAATTGTTCGCCATAATATCCTATCCGCTCATCCATATCATCGGCCTTTTTACCTACCATGACTAAATAGTTTTCTACACCTGCAAATTTGCCATATGAAAAGATGCCCGTAAAAGCTTTCTTCTCATTAGTAACAAGTTGTATATGCAAGTCACCCTGAGCGTTACACTCGTCAATTTTTTTTTGTAATGCATCAACAACTTCGTCCGTCAACGGCTTGTGTATATATTTTCGCACACTATGCCGTTGCTCAATAGCTTCTTTCAATGTCATAAGTATGTGTTTTATATTTGTCGTTTTTCTTTCTGCTAAGATAGCAAAAAAGCGAAGGGCCTGCAAAAGATTTACATATTTTTCTTGAAAAAACATTATCTTTGCACATACATCAATTTAATAGCACTATGAACATAGAGCAAGTAAGAGCCTACGCCTTGTCATTATATGGCGTAACTGAAGACCAACCCTTTGGTCCCGATAACATTACGTTTCGTTTAGAAGGAAAAATATTTCTTTGCTTATGGCTGGGTAGTCCTCATCCTTATCAGCAACCCGATGGTATGCGATTTGCATGCAAACTACCACCCCAGCGCAACGACCTTTTACGCGAGCAATATCCTTGTATTGTGCCCGCCTTTCATTGGAATAAAAGGCACTGGAGTGACATCTATTATGAACAGCTTAATGAAGCCTTTGTTACTACCTTGATACACGAGTCGTATCTATTGATGCTTAATAAATTGCCAAAAGCTATAAAGATAAAATATACTCATCAATAGTTTTATCACTGTTTACGAGGCCATTGATTTTGACATATGAGATAACATATTAAACTAAATACTGCAAAACGGTTGCAGAGAGGCTATAACAATGCTTAATGTGTGGCGATTTAGCGTATAAAGTTTATGTATAGGCAGGTTATTTATAAATAGTGAAAACTTTTCAATGTTTTTTGAAAAAACAGGTTAACATAACGTCCACCGAATACAAGAAACAGTAAGCCATCACTCTTCAAGGTTGGCCAAATTTTGTTTAATGTTGTGCAGATAGTTACTTACAGCCTCAAGTGGTGCCAGGTGAGCATAGGCCAACGTGTGTCGAAAGCTTTGACTTAAAAGTGTGCTGTTATTGTGCACTATACCTAAATGGCTCTGCCATACCTTTATGTGTTGTGGTGTGTTTTGCGGATCAGGTACATTCAGTGTTTTAAGAACCATGCTATAGGCCGTTGGATTAATGTGTTTCACGAAGGGCAACTGTGCCTTGTCTAAGCCCATAAACAGCACCAGCATGCTACCCAGCAACTGTGCAAAATTATTCAGACCAAGTGTGGATAGCCACTGGTTTAGCTTATCATAATTAATGTGTGGCCCCTGTGTATGAACGTATTTTGCTAGGCATAACAGGGCTCCCAATGACAGTCCTTGGTTTAGAAGCAATATAAAACTGTGCAGTATGATGTTAAGGGCATGTAGGGTAGTCAAATCTGGCTGTGATTGACTTTGCTCTGTTCGTCTTATACGTTTCAGATGGCGATTTAACAACCAGTTGCTAAGCCATGTTTCAGGCACTTGCATAACATTAGGCACGATAGCTGCCCCGTGCATAATTTGAAAAGTGTGCACAGCCTTTGGAGGTAGGGCAGCATCAGAAATACGCTGATAGGCCAACAGTGCATTTTGCACTATGCCTTCAACATGCTTGTTTGAAGCATAGGCAAACAGGCGTTTCCATTTAAAGAGCGACATGGGTTCAAGTGGCTGTACTTGGTGTAGTACAGCGCAACGCATGAGGGCGAAAAAATTGCGTGTTACAATATCGGGTGTAGGCATGGCGTGTGTTGTTGAGGTAGGGGTTAGCGTGTGTGGGGGTTGGGGAAAGAAAACACAATGGATAGCAACGCCATAGCGCCCAACACATAAGTATAATAAAGGTGGGGCATAATGTCGACGGGCGTTATGTGTGCCAAACCCGCTGCCATAAGCATTTGTGCGCCATAGGGCAGAAGCCCCTGCATAAAACACGCGAAGGTGTCGAGCAGGCTTGCTACGCGACGTGGCGCTATGCCGTATCGCTGGCCCAGCCTTCGGGCTATACCTCCCACGGTAATAATGGCCACAGTGTTGTTTGCTGTGCAAACATCAACCACAGAAACTAGCGCTCCTATCACTAGTTGGCCTCCGCGCTTGCCTTGTATGCAGTGTGTAGTTTTTTGTATAACATATTCGATACCACGGTTTTCTTTCACTATCTCGAACATACCGCCAGCCAGCATGGTAATAATAATGAGCTCACCCATACCCATAATGCCGCTACCCATTGAGGTAAACCATCCGTAAACGGTGGTGCTGTCAGTAGATACACCTATCAAGCCTGTGAGAGCTATGCCAAGAGCCAACACTACCAGCACGTTTAGCCCCATGATGGCGGCCACCAGCACCACGGCGTAGGGCAACAGTTTTATATATTGAACTTGTCCAATAGGGGGCAACAAGGGGGCCTGAGCACCCAGTATAGCATATACTATAAATACAATGATGGCTGCGGGCAGGGCAATGTAGATATTGGCTTTAAACTTGTCAGCCATATTGCAACGCTGTGTGGTGGTGGCGGCAATGGTGGTGTCGCTAATAAACGACAGGTTGTCGCCAAAGAAGGCGCCACTGACAACAATGGCGGTGTAAAATGCTGTGTTGCCATGCATACTTGCAGCCATACCCGCGGCAATGGGCACTAAGGCCACAATACAGCCTACACTAGTGCCTATGGCCATGCTTATAAGGCAGGTGGCAAGAAAAAGACCAGGCAACACCAAGCTATGAGGCATAATGGTTAGCATAACATTTACGGTGGCATCAATACACCCAATGTGACTTGCCGAGGCAGCAAAAGCGCCTGCCAAGATAAACACCCATAGCATAAGCATGATACTGGGGGTGCCTGCACCTTGGCTAAACACAGCTATGCGTTGCTGCATGCTATATCCACGAAGGGTGGCTACGGCATACATTGATGCAAGCATAAAGGCCACGCTTATGGGCACTTTGTAAAAATCGGATGCAAGGATAGCGCTACCTAGATATATGGCCAAAAATACCAATAGGGGGCTTAACGCAAACAATCCCTTTTTGTTACTCATCTTTCTTCTTCCTTCCTCTCTTTTTTCTCGCTTGTCGGTTTAGTGTACGTAGTTCTCCTTCTTTCTTATTCACTCTCACATATATATATCGCTTATGCGCTTCTATAAGAAGATAGCTTATTAGAGCTGTGTACGCCGATAAAAGTCGACATTTTCCTTGGTAAGCAGCTCAATAGGCATATAGTTGACGGGTTGAACTTTCTTCTTCAACACTATGGCTTTAAATAGCGTATCGACACAACTATAACCTTGCTGATAGCCATGCTGCGCAATGATAAACGATATGCTACCCTGGCGCAAGCATTCTGCATTTTTGGCAACCATGTCGTATCCCATTATTTGTATGTCGCGCATATTGTTGCGCAGTAAGTAGTCGCCCACGATATGTGCACGCGAGTTGAGCGATATGCCATTATGTATTTGTGGATGGCGAGCGAAAAAGGCTTTTAACAAGGAATCATACTCGCTACGAGTGCCGTTGAAGGGTAATTGTAGCTCAACAATTGTGGTGCTAGGAAAGTGGTCATGCATATAATGGCGAAAACCAACCTCGCGGTTGGCCTTCTGCTTACTGGTAACACGGCCGTCTTTCATCTGCTTCATCAACATCACCTCAGAATCGCCTCCTGCCAATAACATCAGCATGCGAGCGGCAAAGTAGCCACTGCAAAACGAGTCTTGACCGAAGAAGGAAAGGGGCTTAAGGTCAGGCATATACGAGTCGAGCAAGACAAAGGGAATGGCGCGTTGGTGCAGTTGGTCAGTAAACTGGCGGGTGGTTTCAAGTTCGGCTGGCACAATAATAACACCATCAGGGCACGACTCAAGACAGCGACTGTATTCTTCTTTAAATGATTGGTTATCAAATCGCTTGTAGAAATGAAACTCTACGTCAAGATGAAAATCGCGGCGCGCCTCAATGGCCTTACGCACACCTTGCTCTACCTCTTCCCAGTAGGCCTCGCTCTCGTGTTTGGGTAACAGCAACGCAAAAGTGAACGACTTGTTGTAGGCCAATGCACTGGCATAAACGTTAGGTTGATAGTTCATCTCTTGCAAGGCTTTCTCTACCTTCTCTCGTGCAGGCTTTGACACGTTAGGGCGATCGTGTAACACACGGTCGACGGTACCTACTGAGACACCTGCTCTGAGGGCTATGTCTTTAATCCTTATCTTTTCGCTCATGATAATGGCATGTATAGTTATATATATGTTTGCAAAATTAATAATAATATTTTTGTTGTGCGAAAACACAGCTTAAAAAATTGTGCTTTTGTTCATTTTATAGGCAATAATTTCGTTATATAAAGGGTTTTTTATACTTTTGTATTGATATACTTATACATAAATACGTAAATAATAATGGGCATGCGCAACGTTGTGGCTTTTTGTAAGGGTGGGGTGCTTGCACTATGTGTGGCGGTAAACATCATTTCGTGTAACGATTTCTCGAGTTGTAATGATGTTGACAGCCTAAACAGCCAGGCATATCTGAACCATTATGCCGACTTGCAACGTACTACGCAGTTAGCCAAACAGGCGTTACAGAAGTCAAGCCATTATTCGGCAGGAAAAGCCGAAGCATATAACCATTTGGCCTTTGTTGAGATTGCACATATGAATTATGCTGAAGCACACCGCTATTTGCAGTTGGCGTTACTCGCTACCGATAATCTGGTAGAACAGATGATAGCACAAGTGCAGCTCATGCGATTGTGCCAACGGCAATCGCAAAACAAAGATTTCTATATACACATGCAAGCTGCCAGTCAGCTAAAACGCCGCATTAACGAAGAGGCCCATAACCTGAATAGCCATCTAAAAGCAAGGTTCGTATATGCTGAAACCGAATATTATATTGTGGCTTCGACCTATTATTATTATGTAGGACTGGAAAGTGAAGGGCAACGCATGCTGGCCTATATCAATGCCCAAGGGCCTATCGTAACTGATGTACAGCAACTTATCAACTATTATTATAACATTGGGTCGGGTGGCATATTACATGGCAATGATAAAAACAAGATAGGGCAACAAGAGTTTCAGTGCTTAATACGTTGCTACATGCTGGCCAGACAATATAATATCAGATTTTTTGAGGCCAACTCAATGCAGTCGATGAGCGAACATCTGCAAGATAAACACTTGTTGCCATATCTCTTACTGCATAATAAACAAGAAATAAGCTATATTAATGTTGATGATATGCCAGATAGCTTGCTTGCTGGCAACTTAGCCTTACGTGCACAGCAAATTTTTCATGCCTATGGCGATGTGTATCAAGAGGCCGGCGCTTACCGCACACTTGCACAAAGTTACTGGGATATAGCCGATTATCAGTCGGCACTGATATGTTTGCATCATGCTCTTAATGATAATAAAAGAGTGAAAAACGCTCCTGATTTGGCTGCTTCAATATGCGAAAAGTTGTCATTGGCTTATGCTGCCATAAATAACAAACAGCAAAGCGACTATTATCGAAACATTTATCTCGATTTGCAAGAAAACACACGACAAGACCGAATGTTGGAAGCAAGGGCAGAACAATTGGGAAAGTCGGTGATGCAGCTCAATATAATGATTGCTATCGTTTGCCTCGTAATGCTTATTGTTGTAGCGTTTATGGCGTGGCTGTATGCAAAACGCAATCATAAAAAAGGAGCAAACAACCATGAAACAAGCAATAATTCTCTGTGTCTATGGCAAGAAAAATGGGATAAAAACAACAAACTATGGACAGAGAAATATGATGAAACCGAAGAGCATATAGCGGTAGCTGAACGACAGCTAATAGAATATAAAAGGGTGAATGTAGAACAACGGGCAAAAGTGTCGCTGGTAAACAATATCCTCCCACTGATAAACCGTATCGTGCACGAAACCGAAAAGATGAAAGAAGGGACAGATGACAATATAACGAAGAACTATAGATGTGAATATATTATTGAGTTGACAAAAAAAATTGATCAATATAACAATGCTCTAACCACGTGGATAAAGATGCGACAAGGCGATCTCACCTTGCACATTGAAAGTTTTGGCATACAAACACTTTTTGATATATTGGCGCATAGTAAAACAGCTTTTATGTTAAAAAAGGTGGCGCTAAACATTGTGCCTTCAGCACATATAGTGAAAGCCGACAAGGTGCTCACCTTATTCATGCTAAACACCATGCTTGACAATGCAAGAAAACATACACCTGAAGGCGGATGTGTAACCATTAGTAGCGTGGCTACCGACAGCTATGTTGAAATATCAATATCCGACAATGGCGAAGGCATGGATGAGGAACAGATGCAGCAGCTGTTCAAAAATAAAATTATTATTGACGAAACCGTTTCAGCAGAAAATAACGCCACCGAAGACAATGTTAAACAACAGTCGCATGGCTTCGGATTGATGAACTGTAAGGGTATCATCGAAAAATATAAGAAAACCAGTGCACGATTTAATGTGTGTGCCATAGGTGCCGAAAGCCAGAAAGGAAAAGGCACACGTATGTTTTTCAGGTTGCCTAAAGGTATCAAACGGGCCCTAATACTAATAGTTGTACTGCTATGCACCACCATGGGAACACAGGCGGCACCTGACAACAATGAATGGGAGGTAAGAGCAAACGAGTATGCCGACAGTGCATACTTTAGTAATATAGCGGCTCGATATGAAGATGCTTTGCGCTATGCCGATAGCTGCCGATTCTGTTTAAACAGCTACTATAAAACGCTGTATCCTAAAAGCGAACAGCTTATGAAGGCTTGCGATAATGATGCTGCATGGGCTGCCGAACTGGCGTGGTTTAGCAACAAGGTGCCCATAAATTATAGCATTATTTTAGATATGCGCAACGAAAGTGCAGTGGCAGCATTGGCTCTGCACAAGTGGGATGTATACCAATATAATAATAAAGCGTATACAAGATTGTTTAATGCCTGCAGTGCCGATAGTTCGTTGCCCGACTATGTAAACAAGATGACAAAGATGGAGTCAAACAAAAATGTGGCCATCATCTTACTCGTGGCTTTGCTCTTGTGCATGATCCCAGCTTATTATTTCTTGTATTACCGATACCGATTGTATTATCGGTATGGCATTGATAGAGTGAAGCAAATTAACGAGGTCCTACTAGGTGATAAAGCTTTGACAGATAAGATATGCAAGATAGAACAGTTATGGGGCCAACTGCCAAATATGCCGAGAAACAATAAACTGTTGCTACAGCTTGACTATGAGGTAAAACACATGATAGTAGCGTTGAAAAAAGCTGTGGCTGAACAACAGGAAAGAGACATGAAAATGGCAGTGGCTACCGACCATTTGCAACGCCTGAGATACGAAAAAGATAATATCTACGTTAGTAATAATGTGTTAGACAACTGCCTTTCTACATTGAAACATGAAACCATGTATTATCCTTCACGTATCATGCAACTGGTTGATGATGATGCCGATAAAAATGTATCGGCTATCAATGAGATAGCAAAATATTATCAAGAACTGTTTAGCGTTTTGAGCGAACAGGCAATGCGCCAGATACATATTGGCCCACAAATTGACTATTCACTGCTTGAAGAAGTGATAACCATGATCAGAAAAATGGCGGGCAACACAACGCTGGCCTTTGATGTAAATACAATGCCCGACAAGAGATATGTAATGCTTACGGCTTGTCTACAAGAGGTATCGTTTACCAATCAGCAATTATCTGAACTATTTACACCCGCTACCGTCGACTTCAGATGGCTGATTTGTAGACAGATTATTCGTGAGTGTGGAGAGCTGACAAATGCACGTGGTTGCGGTATTCAGGCACGAAAAAACGAAAATAATAACATAGTAATTGAAATTATCATAACAAACAAAATATGGAAAAATTTAAAGTTATCATAGTTGAAGATGTACCACTTGAATTGAAAGGCACTGAGGGAATATTGAAGACCGATATACCCGAAGCCGATATTATAGGTACCGCAAGCAATGAGGTTGAATTCTGGCGACTGCTAAAAGTGCAATTGCCAGATCTCGTGTTACTCGACTTAGGACTGGGAGGCTCTACAACAGTAGGAGTTGAAATATGTAGGCACATTAAGAATAGCTATGCTCAAGTAAAGGTGCTGATCTTTACAGGAGAAATCTTAAACGAAAAGTTATGGGTTGATGCACTAGATGCTGGCTGCGATGGCATCATTCTTAAATCGGGCGAAATGCTTACTCGTAACGATGTAGCAAGCGTTATGTATGGAAAACGCATGGTCTTTAATCAGCCTATCTTGTCAAAAATAGTAGAACGTTTTAAACAAAGTGTAAACAAAACGATAGAACATCAAGAAGCTATTATAGAATATGAACTGGACGAATATGATGAACGTTTTTTGCGACATCTAGCATTGGGCTACACCAAAGACCAAATAGCAAATTTAAAAGGTATGCCTTTTGGTGTGAAAAGTTTGGAGAAACGACAAAACGAATTGGTACAGCGTCTTTTTCCAAACGGCAATGGTGGAGTGGGTATAAATGCAACACGCCTAGTAGTTCGTGCCTTCGAATTGCATCTGCTCGATGTTGACAATCTTGTTGCCGACGACGAGTAATGAAACAACCCAAGGGGAATAATGGAAGTAATAATCATTCCTATAAAAACCTACCAAGATGTCTATAAATAAGTATCTGCAACAGCAAAAACAATGGATGGCAAAACGATATAAACGTGTAATAGGTTTTGTGGCTACAATGCTTGTGCTCGCTCAAGGAGTTTTGGCCTTTTTGTCATGGGTTATAACCTCGGTCTTTGCTGAAACAAATATGCATTCGCTGTTAAGTAGCGATGGCATAAGATGGATGTTTGGGCATTTTATCTCTAATCTTACGTCGCCTGTTATTGTGTGGATATTGCTGCTGGCCATGGCATTTGGGGCGGTCTATAAAAGTGGGCTACATCTATTGTTTGACAAAAGATTTAAACGGCAGTATCGGCAAGTGTTTGGCTTAAAGGTCGTTATTGCAGAATTGTGTGTTTATTTCATCATCATCTCATGGTTAGCTTTTGGCCCACAGGGCATGCTGTTAGGTGTTACAGGACATCTTTATCCAGGCGTTTTTTCACAAAGTGTCATTGCACAAATATCTTTCTTGCTCATCCTCGTTTCAATAACATATGGAGGAATAACAGCAAAGATAAAGGCAATGGACGATGTTTATAATATGCTTACCGTGGGGCTCGCATCATCTGCCCCTATACTATTATTGTATATATTAGGAAAACAATTGTATTGCTCACTGCACTTCGTCTTCGTATAATTTTTTGAGCTAACATGCATTATATATGATTTTACAATAATGCAAACAGCAAAACAAGTAATAATAAATGAAATTTACAAAAGCAGTGACAAAATAAAAAGCGGTGATACTTATTGTGTTTAACACTTTGTGTATCACCGCTTTCAATGTTTATATTATATATGTAATAATATTATATATAATAATCAATTGCTTTGTTTTTACTCAATTACTACCAAAGGAGAATCTTCCATAACGCTTTCGCCTTGCTTTACACAGATGGCAGTAACCTTACCTGACTTTTCTGCCTCAATATTGTTGGCCATTTTCATGGCTTCAAGTATCACTACAGTGTCGCCAGCATTTACGGTATCGCCTATGGCTACCTTTATCTCTGTGATAACGCCAGGCAATGGAGCCTTCACAGCATTAGCAGTGTTAACGTTGCCAGCAGCAACAGGCTGTTCGTCGTTAGCGGGAGCCGCAGCAGCACTCACTACCACCTTTTTCTTCTCAGGTTCGGGCTCAGGTTCCATTTCTACCTTAAAAGTTTCACCGTTGACAGTAACCTCGGCAATATTTTCTTCGATGGTTCCTATTTCAACCTTATACTCTTTTCCTTCTCTTTTTACCGTGTATGCTTGTTGATTATCGGCATTTATTACAGGCTCGGAATAAGTAATAGTAAGCTCATTATCCCGCCATATAACACTCACGATCTGCGGCGGTTCCAT
>ERZ1034753.689-NODE-689-length-11923-cov-31.239299_pt1 | contig 11923 bp, 9 predicted proteins | sample MGYA00520702_ERZ1034753 | MGnify/ENA primary metagenome ERZ1034753 (study PRJEB33766, sample SAMN09781700) | gut metagenome | biome: gut microbiome | host: Homo sapiens | place: Madagascar | study: EMG produced TPA metagenomics assembly of the PRJNA485056 data set...
TTAAAAAATACGCTCAAAGCTTGCTCAATTAGAGTAAAACAGGGCGACAGGTTTGTGTCCGTAATTACCCAGAGCGATGCCCTGGGCTAGGAGCTTCTGCCCTTTCAGGGCGTGTGGAGCTTACATACGAAACTAGAATCTCTTAACTTCCCGAACGACCGCAGGGAGTGATAACTAGAACAATCTGATAGCTAAATCAATACCTGTCGGAGCTACCGAAAGACTGATATTGTCATTGATATCCTTCTCCTTCTCTCCATCACTCTCCTTTCCTTTCTTCTTGTTCTTTCCCAGAATCCAATCGCCTATCAGATAGCCGGCTTCTGCTGAGGCTACACCGATGGCAGCACCCGCCACGACATCTTCCCAATGATGGCGATTGCGGCGCACTCTATCCACAGCCACTCCCGTAGCCACCGCATAGCCCGCCACACCAATCCAAGGAGAAACCTTGCGATATTCGTGCATCAATGTGGTGGCACCGCAGAAAGCCACAGAGGTATGTCCCGAAGGAAACGACTCGTTATCAGTTCCATCGGGTCTCATCTTGTGTATCGACTTCTTGAGCGAATAGGTTACAGCCGCATTGACACCGAACGAGAGCACCGAAACAGCAATCCTTCGCTTCCAGGAACTCTCAGCCTCCACGCCCAGCATCTTCAATCCGAAGACAGATGCCGTTGGCACCAGTCGCAGGACATCATCGATTCCATCACCATGATAGCGCTTGTAATGGGTAGTCTGCTCTATAGGAACCGTTGTATTCTGCCCCATGGGCATCATCATATTCTGCGAAAAGACGGGGGCAGGAATCATCATGATTCCACCTATTAATATCTTTCTTATTCTTTTCATATTCATGTTAATATGCTCATTTTATCCATTGTCTTTAGGGCCTCTCCTATTCTTTTTCGTTTTTCTGTCCGAAGATGATTCCGATTCCATCAGCAGGAACTGCGCTTTCTTCTTCAGATAATCAGTCACAGAAAACTCAGCAGTCTGCTCATATTTCAAGAGTTTTTCCTTCAATTTCACATCTTCCGAAAAGACAGAGAAACGTTCCTCAAATTGTTTCCTTGCCACCTTATTGGTTGTATCAAGATTCGACTTCCTGATCAAATCACTCAGAACACCCATCTTATCATAGAAATACCGGGCTCCCTTGTGGATGCGGTCTTGCAGCTGAGCTTCACTCACATCAGGATTCTCCTGAAGCATTCGGGTATACTGCAAACGGAACTTATCCGATACACCTATCAGACTTTTCAGCACCACTTTCATCTTCTGATACTCACCTACTACTCGCGGAAATTTACCCATAAAGAACTCTACCAGGCAGCGCAGCAGATGCTCGTAACTGGCATTAAGACTATAGAATTCGAAGAGTTCAACAATGCAACGCAATACATACTGCTGCTCCAGACATCGGATCTGTTCGGTAGAAGGCGAAGCCAAGTGACTGTTAAAGGAATCCACCGTCTGACTGCTGATGATGGCACTACGGGAAAGCGGCTGACTGAGCACCATTCCTTCCAGATTCTTGCATCGGCTCAGCGCCACATAAGTCTGACCGTGGGTAAAACTGCGAGAAGCATCTATGACGGCATGCTCAAAGGTAAGTCCCTGGCTCTTGTGAATAGTTATCGCCCAAGCCAACCGTAAAGGATACTGTCGGAATTTTCCCTCTACAGTTTCCTCTATCTCCTTGGTTTCCTCATTAAGCGTATATTTCGAATTGGTCCACTCCATCTTCTCCAGTTCAAAATCCTCATCGGTGTCTTTACTGTGAACCAAAATTCGCTCTCCTTCCTCATCAAATCTGAATCCGGTAACCTCACCTATCATACCATTATAGAAGCGATGCTGTGGGTCATTCTTGATAAACATCACCTGCGCTCCCGTTTTCAAAACAAGTTTGAAATCAGCAGGATAAGAAGATTCCGGAAAGTCATCCTCCACCTCTGCCGTAAATGAATACGCCTTCGATGACAAGGCTGCAAGCTGCTGCTCATTGATATGCTGCGCAGGAGCATTATGCGTAGTCAAACGGATATAATTGCTGTTTTTGGGTGGTTCAAAGTCAGGAATATATCTCTGGTTCAAAGCCTGCAGCGTAGCATCTGAAGCCTTGTTCTCGCGTATCTGATTCAAGAGAGAGATAAAACGTTCATCTTGCTGTCGATATACTTTTTTCAGTTCTACAGTAAGATAACCCGCCTGTTTCAAGGCATTGCTGCTGAAGAAATATGGCGTATCGTAATACTGCCCCAGCAACTGCTCTTCCTGAGATGCAACCACTGGAGCCAACTGATGCAAATCGCCTATCATCAGTAGTTGCACACCACCGAAAGGCAAATCATGCCGCTTGCGATACTGGCGCAATACGGAGTCTATGGCATCGAGCAAATCGCTGCGCACCATACTGATTTCATCGATTACCAGCAAGTCAATACTGCGGATGATATTACGCTTGAGTTTACTGAACTGAAAGCGTTTCTGTTCGCCCCCACCGAAAGTTGTACCCGGAATGTAAGGCGAGAATGGAAGCTGGAAGAACGAATGAATGGTCATTCCTCCGGCATTGATGGCAGCGATGCCTGTAGGAGCCAGCACTACCATTCGTTTAGGCGACAGTTCTTTCAACTGCTTGAGGAAGGTTGTCTTACCCGTACCCGCCTTTCCCGTCAGGAAGAGGTTGGCATTCGTCTTTTCTATGATATTCCATGCCAGGATGGATCCTTCATTCATTTCCATTTTGCTTCCATTTTTATCCTAGATTTCTTCTACTATCTCGCTCATGTCCTTGCGTTTCTTCTCGGCATGAGGACAATCTTCTGCAATATGCCCGATAGGAATAATAACAACTGCCTCGTAGCCCTCACGAGGGAAAAGCTGTTGCATCTTTTCGGTATCATAATTGCATACCCAGCAGGTTCCAAGTCCACGCTCGGTGGCTGCCAGACAAAGATGCTCAGTAGCGATGGCTACATCAATATCTCCATGAGGCTTCTCATCATATCTGCGAACCCAGTTTTCATTCACGTTTTTCATGCCCACGATATACATGGGAGCCGTCTTAAACCACTCACGATCGTAGCATTCCTGCAATTTCTCCTTAGCCTCAGCAGAACGGACGATAAGCCAGAGCCAAGGCTGTCTGTTCACAGCAGACGGTGCCAGCTGCACACACTGCATGATATAATCCAAATCCTCCTGGCTCACAGCCTCAGAGGTAAACTTACGAGCCGAGAATCGCTCTTGACTCAATGCTAACATATCTTTCATATCGTTCTGATTTTACGATTATTCTAATCTAAATTATGGGCACAAAGTTAAGAAAAAAATACGGAACAACCAAAAAACAAGGATAAAAGGTAAAAGGTTTCGGATTATTTTTCGTAATTTTGCAGATTGTACAAGAAATCGTTGTTAATATTAAAGGAAATGATAGGATTAGCAGATTGCAACAACTTCTACTGTTCGTGCGAACGAGTGTTTCGCCCCGATCTGGTTGGGAAGCCCGTGGTTGTCTTGAGTAACAACGACGGGTGCATTATCGCACGCTCTGAAGAAGCCAAGGCTCTGGGCTATAAGATGGGCGACCCGTTCTATCAGGTAAAGGAAAAGCTGGAGGCAGAAGGCGTAGCTATCTTCTCCAGCAACTACACGCTTTACGGTTCACTCTCAAACAGAGTCATGTCGATGCTATCGCACTACTCTCCCCATATCGACCAATACTCCATCGACGAGAGTTTCTTCGAAGTGGACAGTTCTATGGCAGAGTCATTCTTCAGGGAATATCTGAAGAAAACTTCTACTTCTCCTGATTATGAATCTTCTGATCACGAATCTCTCCTCCACCGATATGGTGCCAGGATTTCGGCTGATGTGCTCCGAGCCGTAGGCATCCCTATCTCCATCGGAATCGCAGAGACGAAGACTCTGGCAAAAATCGGTTCCAAATTCGCCAAGAAATACAAGGGATATCAGGGCTGCTGCCTCATTGATACGGATGAACGGAGACACAAGGCTCTGGCTCTGTTCCCGATAGAAGACGTATGGGGAATAGGCAGGCAGATAGCCCGGAAACTCGACTATATGGGAATCCGAACTGCCGCCCAGTTTGCAGATAAGAAAGAAAGTTGGGTGCGCAGCCATTTCAACATCACCACCGTCAGGACCTGGAAGGAACTGAATGGCGAAAGCTGCATCAGCATCGAGGAATTGCCCCAGAAGAAGAGCATCTGCACCAGCCGGAGCTTTGCCGACGAGGGCATTACAGACAAGAACGTGATAGAAGAAGCCGTGGCTAATTTCGCAGTACGCTGTACTGAAAAATTAAGGAGGCAAGGTAGCGTATGCCAGGGTATTACGGTGTTCGCATGGACCTCCAGATTCAATGAGAATGTGCCCGAATATACCATCCACAACTCCCTCACCCTACCCATCGCCACCAATGCGCAGGATGAGATTGTGGGCGCTGCACTTGCCATCCTTCGAGCCAGATATCCCAAACCGATAGCCGACGGACGGCCTGATCGTACAGACTTGGCATTCCATTTCAAAAAAGCTGGCGTCATCCTATGGCAAATCTCGCCCGATCATCCTCGCCAGCAGGACCTCTTCGATCCTATCGACCGAAGCAAGCAAAAAGCGCTGATGGAAGCCATCGATGCCATCAACCGGAAGAACGGCTATGGAACCATCCGTCAAGCCGTACAGGGAAACGGTTGCCGATTCGACTTAAAGCGGGAATATATGTCGAAACGGTTCACTACAGACATCCATGAAATTCTGAAAGTAAAGAGCAAATAAACGAAATGAAGAATAAAGACAAGATAAAACTGACGATTCACCCTGCGGAATTCGGAGCCAAAATGCCGATTCCGCTGGCTGAACAAAGCGTAAAAGCCGGCTTCCCTTCGCCGGCACAAGACTATATGGAGGGAGAAATAGACCTCAACGATATTCTGGTTCGCCATCGTGAGGCAACTTTTTACGTGCGCATTTCGGGCGACAGCATGAAGGATGCAGGCATTTTTGACGGTGACCTCGCTGTGGTTGACCGGCAGATAGAACCCTCTAACGGCAACTTTGTGATAGCTTTCGTAGATGGCGAATTCACCATTAAACAGTTCAAAATGGACGAAAGCGGAACCTTTGGCTGGCTCATCCCATGGAACAGTGAATTCTCTCCTATCCGGGTGGATGAGACCAACCGATTCATGATTTGGGGTGTGGTAACCTACGTAATCCACTCAGTTGCTCTTTGCACCAGATAAAGGCGAGAGCCTGAAAGCGACGTATTCAAAAAAATGCTATCTAGATATTACATTCCGCAACATAATTTACATCTTTCACTATTGGTAACGACTGCATCTCCATTTAAGTATAAAATTCAGTACTACATCTTTTTGCCGTCTCAATTAAAAGCTGTACCTTTGCAAACGAATTTCAGCGATGACTAGGCTAAATGCCTATAATATGAAAAATCAGTAGCAAATATATGTAATTAATTTATACAAACAAACAGCAGTAGTTATGAGTATTAATATCAAGAGAAATCAGTTGAAGAGAGTCGTAATTGTAGGTGGCGGACTCGGTGGTCTTCGCTTGGCAGAAGACCTCTGCAAGGCAAACCTGCAGGTGGTATTGATTGACAAGAACAACTTCCATCAGTTCCCTCCGCTTATCTATCAGATTGCCTCGGCAGGTATCGACCCAAGTTCCATCTCCTTCCCGTTCCGCCAGATTTTCCGCAAGCGCAAGAACTTCTACTTCCGCATGGCAGAAGCGAGAGCCGTATTCCCAGACAAGAAGATTCTGCAGACTTCCATCGGTAAGATTGAGTACGATTACCTGGTGTTCGCAGCAGGAACCACCACCAATTTCTATGGCAATGCCAACATCGAGAAATGGGCGATTCCGATGAAGACCGTTTCTGAGGCAATGGGATTGCGCAACGCTGTGCTGAGTAACCTGGAGCGTGCATTGACCTGTGCCACAGAAGAGGAGCGCCAGGAACTGCTGAACGTAGTGATTGTAGGCGGTGGTGCTACAGGTGTGGAGATAGCCGGAGCCCTCTCTGAAATGAAGCGCTACGTGATTCCTTATGATTATCCTGATATGGACTCATCTCTGATGCACATCTATCTCCTGGAAGCGGGCGACAGACTGCTCGCCGGAATGTCACAGGACTCTTCTAAGAAAGCATACGAATTCCTTACCAGCATGGGTGTGGATGTACAGTTTGGCAAAATGGTAACCGACTACAAGGACCACAAGGTTCTGATGAAGGATGGTCAGGAGATTCCTACCCGCACCTTCCTCTGGGTATCAGGTGTAAAGGCACAGCCTATCACAGGTATCGATGGCGACCATCTGGGCCGTGGTTTCCGAATCGTAGTAGATGAATTCAACCGCATCCCTGGCATGGACGGCCTCTTTGCCATCGGCGACCAGTGCCTCCAGACCGCCGATCCAGCTTATCCTGGCGGTCATCCACAGTTGGCTCAGGTAGCCATTCAGCAGGCAGCACTCCTGGCTAAGAATATCCAGAAGATTGCAGAGGGAGCCACTGATTCCCAGCTCAAGCCTTTCCGCTACAAGAACCTGGGTTCTATGGCTACCATCGGAAGAAACAAGGCAGTGGTAGAACTTGGCAAGTTCCACAGCCAGGGCTTCTTTGCCTGGGTATTGTGGCTGGTAGTTCACCTCCGCTCTATCCTTGGCGTAAAGAACAAGGTAATGGTAATGCTCAACTGGCTCTGGAAATACGTAAGCTACAACGATTCTATCCGAATGATTACCTACGCCACCAAGCCTAAGGAAGTGCGCGACCGTTTGAAGCGTGAGCAGACCACTCACCTCGGCACCGACTTGCTGGAGAATGAAGAAGAGGAAGAGGAAGTTTAAGATAACGAGATAGATTAAGTTTAAATGCTTAAGATAACGAGATAGGAAACGGGTGTATCATTCAATAATATAGATGATACACCCGCTTCTTTTATGCAGATTCCAGAAGCCGATACCTCTATTAAGTAGATTCCCTTATCACGGTTTCACCTCTCAATGCAATTTCCTCTATCCTTCTATAACCATCGGCAATATGCTCCAGCAGCAGTCGGCAACTTTCCTGCGCCATTTTCTCAATAGGCTGCTCCACTACCGTCAACTGAGGATGAACCAAGGTAGCCAAGGCTGTGCCCGACATGCAGCAAAGCGCCACATCCTCCGGAATGCGCAAGCCACGCTTCTGGATAGCACTCTTGGCTCCCAACACAGCAGTCTCCGTAAAGCCAAAGACCGCATCAAAGGGCACATTCTTCTCCAGGAAACGCTCCATCACCCAACTACCCTCTTCAGCCGACAAGGCAGGCGACAAGACATCTTGCGCCTGATACTCTATATGAAACTTTTCCAGCGCATCCCGATAGCCCCTCAATCGTTCATAGCTGTTTCGGATATAAGCAGGTCCCGGAATATGAATAATATGCTTATACCCCTTGCGCAATAAAGCCTCCACCATGAAAAACGACATGATGTAATCATCCATGTGCACCTGTGAAGCCTTTACCTTCTCCACCGTTCTATCGAAAAACACGATGGGAATGCCCCTTTCTATCACCTTATTATATAGGTCCACATTATGCTCCTTATCGCATGCACTCATCAGGATGCCATCCACACGCAGCTGCTCCATCATCAGAATGTTCTCTCTCTCCTGCTCAGGATTCTCGTTAGAAATGGCAATCATCACTTTATACCCCTGCTTGCGCAGGATGGCTTGAGCATCATTGATAAAGGTCATATAGAACGTTGTGACGATTTCGGGAATGATGATGCCGATGTTATGAGTACTCTGCTGGCGAAAGTTCACAGCCAGTTCGTTGCGATGATAGCCCATCCGCTCGGCAGTTGCCAATATCTTCTGCAAGGTTTCCGCCTTCACATTACCCGTATCTCCCGAAAGAGCACGCGAAACGGTGGACTTGGAAATCCCCAGTTCCCTTGCAATATCCATGATGGTTACATATTTTGCCATATCTCTTTTTCTTTCTTGTTGAATGCGCCTGCAAAGATACTTATTTTCCATGAAAGCAACAACAAAAAACAGAGAAATCTTTTTGGGAACGGTTGCGGAAAATGGGAACGGTTGCGGGAACGGTTGCGAAAAAAGAGTCGTTTTTTTTCTTGTTTCTTCTGCAAAATCGTTCTATCTTTGCAGCGTGAAAAAGAAAAACGATTTCTCAAATCGCTCTATTTCTTCACAAGACAAAGAATAAACAACATTAAGTATCACAATCAAACCTAAGAAAAAAGAATATGGAACAAGATTCTAAATTTCAAGCGAACACTTCGCTAGAGAACAATTCGCAGGGAAAGGTTCCCTTCATCAGTAAGCTCGCCTATGGCATGGGCGATGTGGGCTGCAACTTCAGTTGGATGTTCGTGGGCAACTTCCTCATGATTTTCTACACCGATGTGTTCGGAATCAGCATGAGTGCCGTAGCAACCCTGATGCTTGTATCCCGATTCTGGGACGCCATCAACGACCCCATCATCGGCACACTTACCGATAAGACCCACACCCGATGGGGACGATTCCGCCCATGGCTGCTCTTCGGAGCTCCTATCACGGCACTGGTACTGATACTCACCTTCTGGGCTCATCCGGAATGGAGCCAGACCGCCAAGATTATCTATATGGCAGTAACCTACTGCATCCTGGTGCTGGGATATACCTGCGTGAACCTGCCTTACGGCACACTTTGCGGAGCCATGACACAAGACATTGATGAGAGAGCCAAGCTCAACACCAGCCGTTCGGTGAGCGCCATGATGGCCATCGGAGTAATCAACATCGTAACCGTTCCACTCATCAGCTGGTTTGGCGCAGGCGATACCAAATATGGTTATCTGGCTGTGGCTGTACTCTACGGCATCATCTTCGCTGCCTGTCATCTGTTCTGCTTCCATAAGACCAAGGAAGTAGTAGAAGTTCCTGTGGGACAGAAGCTCCCTCTAAAGGTGCAGCTTCGCTCCGTGATGAAGAACAAGCCCTATCTGCTCGCCCTCTTAGGACAGTTGCTCTTCGGTTTCATCCACTACGGACGCAACGCCGACATGCTCTACTATTTCACTTATGTAGAAGGTTCGGCAACGCTCTTCTCCTACTATTCCATGGCCATCATCGTGCCAAGCATCATAGGTGCAGCCTGCTTCCCTCTGGTATTCAGAAAAACGGGCAACAAGGGTTTCACGGCAGCCATCTTCGCTTTCCTCACCGGTATTACGATGATAGGTCTGTACTTCTTCAGCCCTAACGGCAGCGCCATCATGTTCTATCTGTTCTCAGCTTTGTCGTGGTTCTTCTTCTCAGGCTTCAATACAGCCATCTATGCCATCATCCCCGACTGTGTGGAGTATGGCGAGTGGAAGACGGGCATCAGAAACGACGGATTCCAATACGCCTTCATCTCGCTGGGCAACAAGATAGGAATGGCACTCGGCACATCGCTTCTCGCCATTGCTCTGGGCAGCGCAGGATACGTAAGCAATGCCATGCAGAATCCGGAAGTATTGAGCATTATGCACCACGCCTTCAGCACCATTCCGGGAGTCTTGTGGATCATCACCGCAGGATGCCTCTGCTTCTACAAGCTCAACAAGAAGCAATACAAGCAGATTATGACCGATCTGGAGAATAAGAAGAAATAAAAAAGAGCCCACTTAAAAAGTGGGTTCAGCAAAGAATACAAAGATAAAACGGGATCTTTTATCCCACCAACATAACAATAACAATTTCAAAACATTATAATTATGAGACAGGCAATATTGGTAGAACCAAAGCATATCGAATTCAAGGAAGTAGCAGAACCAAAGGCAGCAGACTTAACTGCTCATCAGGTTCTCGTCAACATCAAGCGCATCGGCATCTGCGGTAGCGAGATTCACTCTTACCACGGTCTTCACCCAGCCACCTTCTACCCAGTGGTTCAGGGACATGAGTACTCAGGAGTGGTTATGGCTGTAGGCAGCGAAGTTACCGTCTGCAAGCCTGGCGACCACATCACCGCTCGCCCACAGTTGGTTTGCGGCAAGTGCAACCCTTGCAAGCGCGGACAGTATAATGTTTGTGAGCACCTGCGTGTTCAGGCTTTCCAGGCAGATGGTGCAGCACAGGATTTCTTTGTTGTAGATGACGACCGCGTGGCTAAGTTGCCGGAAGGCATGAGCCTCGACTATGGTGCCATGATTGAGCCTTCAGCCGTTGGTGCCCATGCCAGCAACCGCACCGACGTGAAGGGTAAGAATGTAGTAGTGAGCGGTGCAGGAACCATCGGCAACCTCATAGCCCAGTTCTGCATTGCCCGTGGCGCCAAGAATGTACTCATTACCGATGTAAGCGACCTCCGCCTGGCTAAGGCTCGCGAATGCGGCATCAAGCACACCCTCAACATCACCAAGAAGACCTTGAAGGAGGCTGCCCAGGAACTTTTCGGTGAGGAAGGCTATCAGGTAGGTTTCGAGGTAGCAGGTGTAGAAGTTTCCATCCGTTCGCTGATGGAGACCATCGAGAAAGGTAGCGACATCGTTGTTGTGGCAGTCTTTGCCAAGGACCCAGCCCTCAGCATGTTCTATCTCGGCGAACATGAATTGAGACTCATCGGTTCAATGATGTATCGCCACGAGGATTATCTCACAGCCATCGATTATGTCAACAAGGGCATCGTTAACCTCAAGCCACTCGTAAGCAACCGCTTCGCCTTCGAGGAATACGATGACGCCTACAAGTTTATCGACACTCATCGCGAAACCAGCATGAAGGTTCTCATCGATTTCGAACAGAAACCTAGAGAGAAGAAGTAAAAGATAGAAGAGAAGAAACATACTGCAAACGATTGCAGAAATTGGAAACGATTGCGGGAACGTTTGCAGAAAGTTTAGATGATTTTTCTTTGCGAAGGTAGCTGAAAATTGCTACCTTTGCAACAGAAATCAAGTAACATCTCTAACATTCTTAAAGTAAAAATGACAATGGAAAAGAAACAATCAGTAATAGGTATCGGCGAGGCTCTCTTCGATGTGCTTCCAGAAGGAAAAAAGCTAGGTGGCGCTCCAGCCAACTTTGCTTACCACGTTTCACAGTTCGGACTCAATAGCTGTGCGGTCAGCGCAATGGGCGATGATGAGCTGGGCAAGGAACTGGAAAAGGAACTCAACGATCACCATCTCAACTATCAGATAGACAAGGTAGCCTACCCTACAGGCACCGTCCAGGTTTCACTCGATGCCAACGGCATTCCTTGCTACGACATCAAGGAGGGAGCAGCCTGGGACAACATTCCTTACACCCCAGCCCTGGAAGAATTGGCTAAGAATTGCACCGCAGCCTGCTTCGGCTCGCTGGCTCAGCGTAACGAGGTTTCCCGCAACACCATCTACCGCTTCCTCGACCACATGCCTGAGGAAGAAGGAATCCTCAAAATCTTCGATATCAATCTCCGTCAGGGCTTCTATACCAAGGAGATTATCACCGAGAGCATCAAGCGATGCAATATCCTCAAAATCAACGATGAAGAACTGATCACCGTAAGCCGCATCTTCGGCTATCCAGGCATCGACCTGGAGAACAAATGCTGGCTCCTCCTGGGCAAGTACAATCTGAAGATGCTCATTCTTACCTGCGGTGTAAACGGCAGTTATGTGTTCACCCCTGGCGAAGTTTCGTTTATCGAGACACCGAAAGTGGAAGTGGCAGACACAGTGGGTGCCGGTGATTCATTCACAGGCGCATTCGTGGCAAGCATCTTGAAGGGTAAGAGCGTAAAGGAAGCTCATGAATTGGCAGTAAAGGTTTCGGCATTCGTCTGTACACAGAATGGAGCCATGCCGGTCTTGCCAGAGGAGTTTACCAAGT
>ERZ1034753.693-NODE-693-length-11895-cov-6.586064_pt1 | contig 11895 bp, 11 predicted proteins | sample MGYA00520702_ERZ1034753 | MGnify/ENA primary metagenome ERZ1034753 (study PRJEB33766, sample SAMN09781700) | gut metagenome | biome: gut microbiome | host: Homo sapiens | place: Madagascar | study: EMG produced TPA metagenomics assembly of the PRJNA485056 data set...
TGCACGGATCACATCCTTTTCCGTGTGGTTGAACTTGTCCGCAATTCCGGACACACTGATAGCCTGATCCGCATTCAGCATGCGCAGCAGATAGAAATAAACCTTCAGCTGTGCGTCATTGGCATCCTTCATATATTCATCAATAAACAGATTAGACACTACCGTCGAATCTGCATAATTATCCTTATAGAGCGCTATTCGTGCCATAACACACAATACCTTCTTTCACAAATTTCACAAATCATTCCTTTTTCAAAGTAAGACCAAGTATAGCATAAGACCTGTGAAAAAGAAATAGTCAATTTGCCGGAAAACCTTGTAAACACTGGGCTTGCGGACACACAAAGCAAAATGTGGAAACGGTGGATATTGTGGATACCTACAGACGGTGTATCGGAAAAACCTTATATATCGGCAAATATGCGTCAAAATTCGACACAGAATTATCCACAGAGAAACAATAAAATATCCACAGGGAAAGAAGGGATAATCCTCAACCCTCTCTGTGGATAATGTGGATAACTATTTGCCAAGCAGGTTTTCACCGATTTTTACTACATCTCCGGCACCCATAGTTATCAACAGGTCACCGTTTATGCAGTTTTCTAATAAAAAGTTTTCAATTTCATCAAAAGAAGGAAAATAGTAGCATTCATGCCCCAGTGCCCGGATCTCTGCCTGCAGGGTCTCAGAACTGATTCCCAGGGTGTCGGTTTCGCGGGCAGCATAGATATCTGCCAGGACGACCTTGTCTGCCAGACTTAAGGCTTTGGCGAAATCTTTCATAAATGCCTTGGTCCTGGTGTAGGTATGGGGCTGGAAGACGCACCAGAGAGTCTTGTGAGGGTAGTTGGCTGCGGCATGCAGAGTGGCTGCGATCTCTGTGGGATGATGCGCGTAGTCATCGATAATGGTAACGCCACCGATGGTTCCCTTATATTCAAATCTACGGTCCGTGCCCGTGAAGCCGTGAAGTGCGGAAGCGGTAATTCCACGCTCAATCGACAACAGATCGGCTAATGCAATGGAAGCTACTGCATTGCAGACGTTGTGTTCTCCGGGAACCTGCAGGGAAAAACTGCCGGATCCCTCACCATGGCAATGAAGCGTAAAGGAAGGATGCCCCAATTCATCATAAGTAATATCCGAAGGATAATAGTCTGCAGCAGAACCGTCACTGTTGACAGCTTCTTTATTAAAAGTGATCACGCGGCACTCAAGATCCCCTGTGATCTCCTGCAGTTTGTCAATGGCACCGTTGATGATCAGGCAGCCGTCTGCGGGCAGGAGCTTTGCAAACTTATGGAAAGAATTTCGGATATCGTTAATATCCTTGAAAAAGTCAAGATGATCCTCCTCAATATTTAAGATCATACCGACTTTGGGGAAAAAGCTTAAAAAACTGTTGGTATATTCGCAGGCTTCCGTAACGAACAGGTCGGTACTGCCTACGCGGATATTGCCGCCGATACTTTTTAACATTCCACCGATGGACAGAGTGGGATCTGCGTCGGCATGCAGCAGGATCTCACTGACCATGGATGTCGTGGTAGTCTTGCCATGGGTACCGCTGATAGCGATGGGGGTTTTGTAATTCTGCATGATCTCACCTAAGAGCTGGGCTCTGGTCAGATACGGGATGCCTTTTTCCATCGTGGCGATATATTCAGGATTATCCTTATGGATCGCACTGGTAAATACAACACAGTCGATATCATTAGTAATATTCGCGGCACGTTGTCCATAAAATACAGTAATCCCCTTTCTTTCCAGAGTCTCGGTAAGGGGGCTTTTGGAACGGTCGGAGCCGGAGACACGAAAACCGGCATCCGCAAGGATCTCTGCGAGACCACTCATACTGATACCGCCGATACCTACAAAATAAATGGACGAGGGGTGATTAAAGTCTATCTGATACATGTTGACACTTCCTTAATATAATGTAATGGCATTACTTATTAATTAACATTATATACATATAGACGAAAAAAAACAATCCGTAGGCATGATTTTGAAAAAATGTGTAACATTACAATTTTGCGCAAAGCTGCCCTGTACGAAACTGGTAGAAACTTACAAAAAGATAAAAAATGGAATGACAATTATGTAAAAAATGAATATAAAAATTGTAAAAAGGCAAAAAATCCTAGTAATAAATATTCACTTTCAGGTATTGATGTGATATAATCAGATTATCACATCCGAGGGAAAGAGCAGACGCTTTTTCGAGTCAGATGGATACATCGGATAATAGCCGCAAGCGACTATTTATTACAACAGGTGGAAGGCTAGATAGAGGTGAGGATATGATTAAGAAAGAAATGATAGCTATGCTATTGGCTGGAGGACAGGGAAGCCGTCTTGGTGTTCTGACATCCAAGGTTGCCAAGCCTGCCGTTGCTTTTGGAGGTAAGTACCGCATTATCGATTTTCCCCTTTCTAATTGTATTAATTCGGGAGTGGATACGGTAGGCGTACTGACACAGTATCAGCCGCTCAGACTGAATACCCATATCGGGATCGGTATTCCCTGGGATCTGGATCGCAATATCGGAGGTGTGACCGTACTGCCTCCCTATGAGAAGAGTAGCAACAGTGAATGGTATACAGGTACTGCAAATGCGATCTATCAGAACCTGGAATATATGGAGAGCTACAATCCCGAATATGTTCTGATCCTTTCCGGAGATCATATTTATAAGATGGATTATGAAGTTATGTTGGACTTCCATAAGGCCAACAATGCAGAGGTTACCATTGCGGTAATGCCGGTTCCCATTGAGGAGGCAAGCCGTTTCGGTATCATGATCGCAGATGAGAACCATCGTATCACCGAGTTTGAAGAGAAACCGGAACATCCCAGAAGCAATCTTGCAAGTATGGGTATTTACATATTTAACTGGAAGACATTAAAGGAAGCATTGATTGCTATGGCAGATCAGCCGGCACTGGATTTCGGCAAGCATGTCATTCCTTATTGTCATGAAAAGGGAGCTCCGCTGTATGCATACGAGTTCACCGGATACTGGAAGGACGTAGGTACCTTAAGCTCCTATTGGGAAGCTAACATGGAGCTGATTGACATTGTGCCCGAGTTCAACCTGTATGAGGAGTACTGGAAGATCTATACCAAGAGTGAGATCCAGCCCCCCGATTACATCGCTGGGGACAGTGTGGTAGAGAGAAGTATCATCGGCGAAGGTTCCGATATCTATGGAGAGGTATATAATTCCGTCATCGGATGCGGCGTAACGATCGGCAAGGGAACCGTGATCCGCGATTCCATTATCATGAACCAGACACAGATCGGTGAAGGATGCGAGATCAATAAGGCAATTATCGCAGAGAACGTTGTGGTAGGTAATCAGGTAAAATTAGGTGTTGGTGAAGAAACAGAGAACGATACTGCACCTCATATTTACAACCACGGACTTGTAACCATCGGTGAGAAGAGCGTGATTCCTGACGGTATCAGCGTAGGCAAAAACTCAGTGATATCCGGAGTGACAGCTGCTGCAGATTATGAGGATTCCCAGCTCGCAAGCGGCAAAACATTAATTAAGGCAGGTGAATAGCAGTGAGAGCGATTGGAATTATTTTAGCAGGCGGTAACAATCACAGAATGCGGGAACTCTCCCAGAAGAGAGCAATATGCGCTATGCCTATCGCAGGCAGCTACCGCAGTATTGACTTTACACTGAGTAACATGACCAACTCTCATATTCAGAAAGTGGCAGTATTTACCCAGTATAATGCAAGAAGTCTGAACGAACATCTGAACTCCTCCAAATGGTGGGATTTCGGACGCAAACAGGGTGGATTGTATGTATTCACTCCCGCTGTAACAGCAGAGAACAGCAACTGGTACAGAGGAACCGCAGATGCAATTTACCAGAATCTGCAGTTTTTGAAGAACAGCCATGAACCTTATGTGGTCATCGCTTCCGGTGACTGTGTATATAAGCTGGATTACAATAAGGTGCTGGAATATCACATTGAGAAAAAGGCAGATATCACTGTAGTCTGCCGCGATATGGAAGCCGGTACCAATGTAGAGCGTTTCGGTACGATCCGCATGAATGAGGAAAGCCGTATCGAAGAATTTGAGGAAAAGCCTCTGCAGGCCAAGACCAATACCATCTCCTGCGGTATCTATGTGGTACGTCGACGACTGCTCATTGAGATGATCGAGAAGTGTGCTGAGGAAGACCGCTACGATTTTGTAAGAGATATTCTGATCCGCTACAAGGATCTGAAGAGAATCTACGGATATAAGATCAAGGATTACTGGAGAAATATCGCATCGGTAGACGATTATTACAGTACCAACATGGATTTCCTGAAAGCAGATGTGAGAAATTACTTCTTCAAACAGTATCCGGATGTATATTCCAAGGTAGACGATCTGCCTCCCGCAAAATACAATCCCGGTTCCCAGGTGCGCAACAGCCTGGTATCCAGCGGATGTATCGTGAATGGTGTGGTAGAGAATTCCGTCATTTTCAAAAAGAGCTATATTGGCAATAATTGTGTGATCAAGAATTCCATTATCCTCAATGACGTATATATTGGAGATAACACGCATATTGAGAATTGTATTGTGGAGAGCCGTGATACGATCCGGGCAAATTCGTACTTTGTGGGAGAAGGCGAAGTCAAGATCGTAGTAGAACGTAATGAAAGGTATGTCATTTGATCTGTAGCATTTCGAGAGCCCGCAGGGCGGAAAATGCGTAGGAATCACTGCAACAATACCAAGGGGGTTAGCAAATGCAGATTACAGATGTACGTGTTCGTAAGATCACCAAGGAAGGCAAGATGAAAGCGGTTGTATCCATTACACTGGATGACGAATTCGTAGTGCATGATATTAAAGTGATCGAAGGCGAAAAAGGATTATTCATTGCAATGCCCAGCAAGAAGGCAACGGATGGAGAATATCGGGATATTGCACATCCCATCAATTCTTCCACCAGAGAGAATTTACAGAAAGTAATCCTGGAGAGTTACGAGAAAGCATTAGAAGAGCCGGAAGAGGCAATTTAAATCATCAAAAGACATATAAAAACTGCTGTCGTCAGAGAAATCTGCGGCAGCAGTTTTTTATGCGAAAAATTAAAATCTTTGATAAGCACACAATCCATTTTCAAAATGAAGTCTGTCAATTAACTCCAAAGAACCGCCGACTCTTCGATACAATTCAATGGTTCCGACAGCAGTGCCGCCCTCCCATAGAGGAGCGGGAGAGACTTTTCCATCCGGATTTTCATAGAGCAGGGGCATCATCTGTTCCTTACTGCAGCTTCCTGAGATGCGTATGACGGAAGTACGGTTCTGCGCTTTGAAATGCCAGATAAAACGTTTGTTGGTTTCTTTTACCTTCCATTTGCAACGGGGCAACGTAAGCGGTTTGCCGAAATGATATTCGAAATCTTCTCCGGTATAAGTCAGCTGCATCAGGATTCTTCGCCGCATGGGGAAAAATAAAAACTTCGGACAACAGCCGTCGATGGCGAGAGCGGAATGTTTCAGCTCACGACCACTGCGTTCACTGATCAGATGACCGGAAGCAAACTGCAGCCATGGCTGATTGTAGCTGCGTCCCCAATGCTTGTCTGCATAGCCGTAGGAAGTCTCCGGTGTAATATCATAGGTGACACCGTTTAAATTAACAGTACCGCGGAAAAAGGTCCGGATTCCCTCACCGTGCCAGAAGCTTTCCAACGCATGAATCACCGTAAAAAACGCATTTGCAATATATCCGGTATGGCAGGCTACCGCCTTGTGCATTTCCAGATCCCATACAAAACTGCCGGCATCGGTCATCAGAGAGCGATGCCGTGCGGTATCCTCGGAGATCTCGATGGCACCACTGATGCGATTTTCACTTAAGACACATTCCTCAATCTGCATATAAAAAGGATCCTGTGCTACCTGTAGAGAGGTCATGGGATAGTAGGACTGCAATTGCAGCCCACCGTCACCGTTCTTAGGGAAAACGCCTGCTTTGATACAGACATAAGAAGGCTTCATGCCATGACGTTTGTAATAGGGGTGTTGTCCGAGAATCGGCTGTGTGGTTCCGAGAGCCGGATTCAGAATACTATATTCCACAAAAAAAGTGCGGGTCTCCTGCGTCGTGGGACAAACGCCCTGGAAAGAATGCCACCAGCGCATGTAACCACGTTTTGCATCAGAACCCCGCAACATATATGCATTTCGTTTCAGATCAGATAAATTCATTGATGAAAGACTCCCCCGCTTTAGTACCCCTTAAAACAACATTTCGTAGATAACGTCTATATTATAATACTATATATTGTGAATGACAAGGGTGTCGGAAGAATCTTAAGAAAGTTTTAGAGATTTTCTTTGATCCGGATATCCACCGCGGTATAATTGTATTCCTTCTCCGGAGTCTCTCCGGTGGTCAGATAGGCGAACAGCAGGGAAAGCGGTTTGCTGCCCTGAATTTTTGGCTGCTGGCAGATAGTAGCAGCAATCGTGCCATTTTCCAACATCTGTCTCGTGGTAGGGACCAGATCGAAAGCAATGATCCGGACGGAACCTTTTCGCTCCAAAGCTTCCACACTGCGGCAGCCGCCATAGACACCGCCGGCAGCAAAAAACAGCGCATTGATCTCGGGGTGTTCTGATAACAGTGCAGTGGTCTTCTCGTAGCTTTCCACTTCATCGTCGTGGATCTCCACCGTGTCTATCACGTGGATCCGGTCACGGTAAGGGACTAAGGTTTTCATAAATCCGGCAATGCGCTCCGTATGGCAGAGGATATTGGAAGAACCGGTGACGATTCCAATGTTTACCGTACCGGAAGTCATCAGCTGTAAAAGCCCGGCGGCAGTGGCACCACTGCGGGTATAATTGCTGCCCACATAAGCGAGGCGTCTGGAATTTTCAATGTCTGTATTCAGCGTGACTACGGGGATGCCTTGTTCATATAACGCATTGATACGGTTGCGGATCCGGGCATCATTATAAGGAGTCATGGCGATGCCGTTTACCTCTTCCGCCAGTAGCTCGTCGATTGTCTGCAGCTGTGCATCCACACCGAAGGAGATCTGTTTTGTAATTACAGTGCAGTTGTAATTTGCCAGCTCTTCCGCTTTTTCATCGATTCCTGCCAATACATCCTGGAAAAAGGGATTCCCGGTGGAAAACAGGATGACGCCTAACTTCAATCTCTTTTTCTGGGCAGCCAGGACCAGACCGGCACGATTGGGTTTATAGTCCAGTTCTTTTGCTATTTTTCTGATTTTCTCAGCAGTCTCCGGGTTTACTGCGCCGCGATCATTCAAGACACGGTCCACGGTGCCGCGGGATACTCCGGCAAGAGCTGCAATTTCTTTGATTGTAGCCATAAAAAGCCTCCTATATTTTGTTATAAAAGTATCACAATTTCCACATAAAGTCAATGAATGTTGCTCACTTGTCCGAGCACGGTTTGGATAGACGGACATCGGGAGCATACAGTTTCACTTTTTAGAGAAAATCATAGGAAAAATAAAATTTCTACTTGAAAATATTTCTCACAGCAGTTATGATTAAAACATAGCGTGCACGAGCACATAAAGGCGTCGAAACGGAAGTAAACAGTAAACATAAATAAAATGAAACTTATGGGACAAAAAATGCCGTACAGATTAAAATGGGAGGAAGAGTATGCTATATATTGGGATTGATCTTGGTACGTCAGCGGTAAAACTGTTGTTAATGGATAGTCAGGGGAATATTTGCAATATTGTATCCCGGGAATACCCCTTGTATTTCCCGCATCCCGGCTGGTCGGAACAGAATCCTCAGGACTGGTATGAACAGACCATGGAGGGTATCCGGGAGCTTTTAAAAGACGCAGACAAGAATCAGGTGGCAGGCATCAGTTTTGGAGGACAGATGCATGGACTTGTCATTCTGGACGAGAAGGATCAGGTGATCCGCCCGGCGATTCTATGGAATGACGGCAGAACCACCGAGGAATGTGACTATCTGAACAACGTGATCGGCAAGGATAAGCTGTCGGAGTATACCGCGAATATCTCCTTTACCGGTTTTACCGCACCGAAGATCCTCTGGGTGAAAAAGAATGAGCCGGAGAATTTTGCAAGGATCAAAAAGATCATGCTTCCGAAGGATTACATTGCGTATAGGCTGACCGGTGTACATTGTACGGATGTATCGGATGCTTCCGGTATGCTCTTGTTTGATGTGAAGAATCGCTGCTGGTCAAAGGAAATGTGTGAGATCTGCGGTGTGAGGGAAGAGCAGCTGGCGACCTGTTATGAAAGCTATGAAAAGGTGGGCTGCGTATTGCCTGAGGTGGCAGACGAACTTGGACTTCCGCACAATGTAGTGGTAGCGGCGGGAGCCGGAGACAATGCGGCAGCGGCTGTGGGAACCGGAACCGTTGGGGATAATATGTGTAATATTTCTCTGGGAACCAGTGGAACGATTTTTATCTCTTCTGATCATTTCGGTGTGGATCAGAACAATGCTCTGCATTCTTTTGCACATGCAGACGGTCATTATCATCTTATGGGCTGCATGTTAAGTGCTGCATCCTGCAATAAGTGGTGGATGGATGAGATCATCGGAACGAAGGATTACGCCGCGGAACAGGCACAGATCAGTAAGCTTGGAGAGAATCATGTCTATTTCCTGCCGTACCTCATGGGTGAGCGTTCTCCACATAACGATCCCAATGCCAGAGGTACCTTTATCGGCATGACCATGGACACCTCAAGAGCTGATATGACCCAGGCGGTATTGGAAGGTGTAGCATTTGCCCTGAGAGATTCTCTGGAGGTGGCGAAGTCTCTGGGGATCCATCTGGAACGGACCAAGATCTGCGGCGGCGGAGCGAAGAGCCCGCTGTGGAAGAAGATGATCGCCAACATCCTGAATCTGAAGGTGGATGTGATTGAGAGTGAAGAGGGTCCGGCCATGGGTGGTGCCATGCTGGCAGCGGTAGCCTGCGGCGAATATGCAAGTGTGGAAGAGATCGCAGAGAAGTTTGTGAAAGTCACAGGAACCGTAGAACCGGATCCGGAACTGACAGCGAAGTATGAAGATCGTTATCAGAAATTCCGCCAGATCTATCCGGCATGCAAACCGCTATTTGAGATTATTAAATAACATCATAGAAAAATCAAACAACGACATAACAAAATGAACCTCGTTATTTTCAGATTGCGCTATAATAGAGAAAGGCTGGTAGAGTAGAATGAAAATTTTGTCGGTAAAGGATCCTGCGTTTCGAAAATACGGCAGAGTGATCACCAATGTGGATTTCACAGAACTGGTGGAGGAGATGAAGAAGACTCCGATTCCCGAGGGAGTGGTATATGAACCCGGGATCAACGCACTGGAAGCACTACCTGTGAAAAAAGAACTGGAGACGGTCACCTACGGAGAGACGCCCATACAGATCGGCTATTGTAATGGTCATAATTCCAAATTAAATGCCGTGGAATATCATAGAAGTTCAGAAATTAATGTGGCGGCAACAGATGCCATTCTGCTCCTCGGACAGTTGGCAGATGTGGCAGAGGATTTTACCTATGATACTTCTAAGATGGAAGCATTTTTAGTACCGGCGGGTACCTTTTTATATCTATTGCATTATTCTGAACCTTTTTGATATAATATGCGTGAAGGACAGGGATTCCAGGTAGCCATCGTGTTACCTCAGGGCACTAACTATCCGTTAGAAGGAGCACATCAGAAGGTGGAGCAGGGCAAGGCACCCAGCGAGGATGCGTTGCTTGCCGCTATGAACAAATGGCTGATCGGCCATGCGGAGGGTGGACTTCCAGAGGGAAGCTTCCTCGGGCTTGTTGGAGAGAATCTGGATGTCAGCAAATAATGGTGGCAGAATAAAAAGATTTGAACGCCGGAATCCCCTGCATGGATGTATGACGGCGGTAAAATAAATGGTGTAGAGAAAAAGAAAACGAAAATAGGAGGATTACAAAATGAGTAATTTACCCGAAGTAAAAATTGGTGTTGTGGCTGTCAGCCGTGACTGTTTCCCCGAGAGCCTTTCCGTGAACAGAAGAAAAGCTCTGATGAAGGCTTATACCGAGAAGTACGGCACCGACAGTGTCTATGAGTGTCCCGTATGTATCGTGGAGAGCGAGATCCATATGGTGCAGGCATTGGAAGATATTAAGAAGGCAGGTTGTAATGCACTGTGCGTATATCTGGGCAACTTCGGCCCCGAGATCTCCGAGACCTTACTGGCAAAGCATTTTGACGGTCCAGCCATGTTCATCGCGGCAGCAGAAGAGACCCAGAACGATCTGGTAGGAGGCAGAGGCGATGCTTACTGCGGTATGCTGAATGCCAGTTACAACTTAAAGCTTCGTAATATCAAGGCTTATATCCCTGAGAATCCTGTGGGAACTGCAGCAGAGTGCGCAGATATGCTGCATGAGTTCATTCCCATTGCAAGAGCTATCGTGGGCTTAAGCGATCTGAAGATCATTTCCTTTGGACCCAGACCTCTGAATTTCTTAGCTTGTAACGCACCGATCAAGCAGCTGTACAATCTGGGTGTGGAGATCGAGGAGAACTCCGAGCTGGATCTGTTCGAAGCTTTCAAGAAGCATGACGGAGATGAGAGAATTCCGGCTAAGGTAAAAGAGATGGAAGCAGAGCTGGGCGCAGGTAATCATAAGCCCGAAGTACTGCCTAAGCTGGCTCAGTATGAGCTGACCCTGTTAGACTGGATCGAGGCGCACAAGGGGTATCGTAAGTATGTAGCGATTGCCGGCAAATGCTGGCCTGCATTCCAGACCCAGTTTGGTTTCGTACCCTGCTATGTGAACAGCCGTCTCACCGGTATGGGAATTCCCGTATCCTGTGAGGTAGATATCTACGGCTGCTTAAGTGAGTTCATCGGAACCTGTGTCAGCGCAGATACCGTAACTCTGTTAGATATTAACAATACCGTTCCCGATGATATGTACGAAGAGTCCATCAAGGGTAAATTTAACTATACTCACAATGATACCTTCATGGGCTTCCATTGCGGCAATACCAACTCCAAGAAGCTGACCTCCTGCAACATGAAGTACCAGATGATCATGGCAAGAACCCTTCCTGAAGAAGTTACCCAGGGTACTCTGGAAGGAGATATTCTTCCCGGAGACATCACCTTCTACCGCTTACAGTCTACTGCAGACAATAAGCTCCGCGCATATATTGCACAGGGTGAAGTCCTTCCCGTAGCGACCAGATCCTTCGGGGGTATCGGTATCTTCGCTATCCCTGAGATGGGACGTTTCTATCGTCACGTACTGATCGAGAAGAACTTCCCTCACCACGGTGCCGTAGCATTCGGACACTTCGGCAAGGCTCTGTACGAAGTATTCAAGTACATCGGCGTACCCGTAGAAGATCTGAATTTCAACCAGCCGAAGGGAATGCTGTATCCGACCGAGAATCCTTTCGCATAAAAAGAACTTAAGTAACTGGAAAGTTAGTTTGGTGTAAATAGTCCAAAAACGATGAATTCCGTACAAAAAAAGTTCCTAAATCAGGAATTTTTGTACGGAATTTCTTTATTTTGCTTATGCAGCGAAAATAGAGACTTTTTACATATCAAAATTTCATATTTTTGTATTTTTTTCGCAGAAATTGGCGTTTTAAATACAAACAGAACTCCCGGAGTAGCAGAAGGTCCTCAGGCAGATGTCTGTCGGAGCGTGTTGATATTTTCTTAAGCAGTGGTGAGCCATCAGGGTGGAGCAAACACGATGTTTGCGACAGGCGGCCGGCGACATGGATGTCGCCTAGAGCCGTGCCCGTTCGGATGAGATACACTTTATCCACTGCTTTAGAAAATTCACACTCGGAGACCGATATCTGCCTGAGGGC
>ERZ1034753.696-NODE-696-length-11870-cov-4.592890_pt1 | contig 11870 bp, 14 predicted proteins | sample MGYA00520702_ERZ1034753 | MGnify/ENA primary metagenome ERZ1034753 (study PRJEB33766, sample SAMN09781700) | gut metagenome | biome: gut microbiome | host: Homo sapiens | place: Madagascar | study: EMG produced TPA metagenomics assembly of the PRJNA485056 data set...
CATCCTCTCTCACATCAGATAATCAGTTCAGCGCCATAGGCCAATAGCCAGTAGCGTATAAACTTGCCCAGCGTGATGCTGAGCACCGAGATGTAAGGGTTAGCACGCATCAAGCCCAGTAACACCGTGATGGCGCTGCCCAGCAGGGGCACGAAGGCAAAGAAGCCCATCCAGGCACCATGGCCATGCATGAAGCGTTTGGCGCGTTCCAGCTGTTCGGGTTTTACATGCAGGTAGTGTTCAATCCAGTCGAGCCTACCGAAACTGCCAATAACATAATTGAACATGCCGCCCGCCACATTGCCCACGGTGGCATAGGCCACCAGCTGCCAGGTGTCGAGCCCCGTAGCCATTAGCGCCAACATTACTGCCTCGCTGCTAAACGGAAACACGCTACCGGCTAAAAACGCCGACAGCAGCATGCCCCAATAGCCCCAATCAATAAGAAATGATGTAAATGCATCCATATAAACACGTGTGCGTTAAAACAGCCATAGGTTACAGGCCGTGATGCTGACAACCGATAGCAGCAGCACAATAAAAATAATGTTAGTGATGCGTGTGTGTGTGAGCGAGATAAAGTGGGCTATCATTGGCGAGGCACACACCAGCAGCATGCTCAGCAAAAAGTTGGTGTGCTGAGGCTGCAACACAATAAAGGCCATGATGCAAAGGCTGAAGGTGGTAAACACCTCAAACAGCATGCGTGTGCGTATCTTGTCTTTATAGCTGTTGCGATGAAAATGTATGATGCCAATAATGTCGACCAAGGCAATGAATGCAAGGCTGACCATTTGCGATGGCTGTAAGATGCTGAAGTCGGCCAGCGGTGCCAGCTGCCACAGCTGGGTAAAATGGTTCAAAAACAGGTCGGTTTCGCCCACGTATAGATAATAGCCTCCCACGCACCAGTAGGGCATTAGTAGGCCTATGATTGATGCGCTCAGCGTGCGCACATTGCCCGCCATGATATTGGTGCGAAGCAATATCCAGGTTATGGGCACAAAGTAAAGCACCTGTACGAAGAACAGGCTGGCAGCACCCAGCATAGTATAGGCATAGAAAACGGTGCCAGCCGCTCGTTTGTCTTGGTAGCAACGAAAGAACAGTAGCAAAAAGCCAATAAACAGCAGTTGCACCATGCCGTAGGGCACTGATACCAGCAGAAAATGGGCCATGACCGCCAGCATGAGGTATGAACACGACACCATGCGGCTGTATATGCGTATCAAGGCATTGGTGTTGTTTAGCTCCAGCATCATATAGGTCGACACAATAAGAATGGCAAACTGTGCCCACAGGTGCTGTGTGATAAAGCCGCTTATCAAGCATACCAGCACGGCATATATGGCTGTTACGGGCAGCGCCAAGCGGCTGTCGGTTATCTTGTTTTGAATTCGTTTTACTGACATGGATCTTTTGTTCGTTGACAAGATTTTTGCTCAGGCAAGTGGCAAACCGAGCGAACGGGCCACTTGCTTTGCGGGTGCAGTGTGCTTACTTGTTAACCCGTATGTTTGCTTGTCGGCGGCTGATTAATCTTCTAAATCGAAACCAATATCTCGGCGGAAGTATTTGTCGGTAAACGCAATCTTCTGTGCTTCTTTAAACGACTTGCCGAGCGCCTCTTCCTTGTTCTTTCCATACGAGCTTACTGCAATAACGCGGCCGCCATTGGTTACCACCTGGCCATCGGTCAGCGCAGTGCCAGCATGAAACACTATCGAGTCTTCAACCTTGTCAAGACCCGTGATGGGGTAGCCCTTCTTATAGCTTTGCGGATAGCCACCGCTCACCAGCATTACACATACGGCAGCGCGAGGGTCGAAGGTTACGTGGCACTGGTCAAGGGTGCCGTTGGCCACCGCTTCAAACAGATCGATGATGTCGGTGTCGAGGCGCAACATTACCGTCTCGGTTTCAGGGTCGCCCATACGGCAGTTATACTCAATCACCATGGGCTCGCCCTCAACATTGATAAGGCCGAAGAAGATAAAGCCCTTATAGTCGATACCCTCGGCAGCCAGCCCTTCAACCGTGGGGCGAATAATGCGGTCGTCAACCTTTTGCATCCACTCTTTCGTGGCAAAGGGCACAGGGCTCACGCTGCCCATGCCGCCTGTGTTCAGGCCCGTGTCGTGCTCGCCAATGCGCTTATAGTCTTTGGCTTCGGGCAATATTTGGTAGTGCTTGCCATCGGTAAGCACAAATACCGAGCACTCGATGCCGCTCAAAAACTCTTCTATCACCACGCTGGCCGATGCATTGCCAAACATGCCGCCCAGCATCTCTTTCAGCTCCTTCTTAGCCTCTTCCAGTGTGGGCAAAATAAGTACGCCCTTGCCAGCACACAGGCCGTCGGCCTTCAGCACGTAGGGGGCTTTCAATGTTTCAAGAAAGGCCAATCCCTCGTTCAGCGTTTCGCCAGTGAAAGTGTGGTAGCGTGCGGTAGGAATGTTGTGGCGCTGCATAAAGCTCTTGGCAAAGTCTTTCGAGCCCTCCAGCACTGCGCCCTGCTTTGAGGGGCCAATGACAGGAATGTTTGCTGTGCGCGCATCGTTCTTAAAGTCGTCGTAGATTCCCTTTACCAGCGGGTCTTCAGGGCCCACTACCACCATGTTGATGCCCTTTTCAACCGTGAATTGCTTCAAGGCTTCAAAGTCGTCGGCCTTAATGGCTACGTTCTCGCCACAGGCGGCTGTGCCTGCGTTGCCAGGGGCAATAAACAGTTTTTCTACTTTTTCGCTCTGAGCGATTTTCCAAGCCAAGGCGTGCTCACGGCCTCCGCTTCCCAATAACAGCACTTTCATTGTAAATATATTTCTCTATAGTGTTATATAATCGTGATGAAAAAAACTTATGTGCAAAGTTACAATAAAATATTGAAAACCTGTCTTCTTTAGTATTAAATAACTCAAGTATGAAGAATAAGATAAAAGGCTACGTAGCCAGAAGTAGTTTCTTGACAACGTAGCCTTTATCATGTTCAATTCTTTTTCATAGTGAAGAAGAGTGGGGGTGGGAGCAATGTAGAGCGCCCGCTCTACTTATCCCAAATATTTCATCAATATCTTTGCGTTGCCGCTGTCGCGCAGCTTAGCGATGCTCTTCTCTCTGATTTGGCGCACACGCTCGCGAGTAAGTCCCAGCTGGTCGCCAATCTCTTCCAAGCCCTTCTCGTGGCAGCCTATGCCGAAGCACTCGCGAATGATGGTAATCTCGCGGTCTTTCAGCACCTTGTTCAGCACCGAGTTCAACTCAAGAGCCATCGACTCGTGGTCAACCTGTTTGTCGGTGCGCGTGTCTTCACCGCTGGGCATCACGTCGAGCATACAGTTGTCTTCGCCATCCTGGAAGGGGGCATCAATGCTCACGTGGTGGCCGTCGGCCATCAAGCTTTGGCCTATCTTTTCTTCGTCAATCTTGGTAGCATCGGCCAGCTCTGATACCGAGGGGTGGCGCTGGTTTTCTTGCTCAAACTTGTTAATCTCATGATTAATCTTGTTCAGCGAGCCTACCTGGTTCAAGGGCAAGCGCACAATGCGGCTCTGCTCAGCAATGGCCTGTAAAATGCTCTGACGTATCCACCATACGGCATATGAGATAAACTTAAAGCCGCGTGTCTCGTCAAACTTCTGCGCAGCCTTTATCAAACCTATGTTGCCTTCGTCGATAAGGTCGGTCAAGGTGAGACCTTGGTGCTGGTATTGCTTGGCTACCGACACCACGAAACGCAAGTTGGCAGTGACGAGCTTGTCCTTAGCACGTTCACCCTCAGGGCCACCCTTCTTGATCTTTTGTGCCAGTTCTATTTCCTCGTCAATGGAGATAAGCGGTGCACGTCCGATTTCCACAAGATATTTATCTAATGCTTCACTCGAACGGTTCGTAATACTCTTCTGAATTTTTAATTGTCTCATCTTTAATACCTTATTCTTTCTAACTGCTTGGTTCTCAACGTGTTTTATTCAAAGTTTCGCATGTCTTTCGCATGTTATAGTAAACCCGTAGGCCGAGATGATAAGATTGCATTTGTTCTCCTCCAGCATTACTCAAGATGATGAAGGCAAACCTCCTTGTTTACTTGTCACCCGTCTACTTGTTAACTAAATTGTTGGGAAATTATCCTAAAACCTTGCAAAGGTACAAAAAATATTTTATATTAGTGAGGTTTTGATGGTAAAATATGTTGTTAAAGATACTTAAAGTGGAGGAAAAGAGGCAAAAACAATATTCTCGTTTGGTATACATCTGCTGTTTGCCAATGTTTCAAAATGACAATAAAAACAATTAATAAACAACAAAAACGACGTTGTACATTTGCTAAATTGTATCTTTATTTTTATCTTTGTAACCATGATAACAACGCTCATTATTCTTACCCTTTCGGCAGTGTTCTTTGCTATGGGCAAAGTGCGCTCCGACCTCGTGGCCCTATGCGCCCTCGTAGCCCTTCTGCTCACCGGTATCCTTACGCCGCAAGAAGCCCTGTCGGGGTTCTCTAATTCGGTGGTCATTATGATGGTGGGCCTGTTTGTGGTGGGAGGTGCCATTGTGCAAACAGGCCTGGCCAAGAAAGCATCGGGCAAGCTGATGACGCTGGCTGGCGATAGCGAACTGGGCCTTTTCCTTTTGCTTATGGTGGTAACTGCCGTTATTGGCGCTTTTGTAAGCAATACGGGCACCGTGGCCTTGATGATGCCCATTGTGGTGAGCCTTGCGCAGAAAGCCAAGATGCGTGCCAGCCGCCTGTTAATGCCTCTGGCTTTTGCCAGCAGCATGGGTGGCATGCTTACGCTGATAGGTACGCCCCCCAACCTTGTTATTCAAGATGCGCTTACCGAGAATGGCTTCGAGCCACTGCGCTTCTTTAGTTTTTTGCCCGTGGGCTTGGTGTGCATCACCGTAGGTATTGTGGTGCTACTGCCGCTGAGCAAGCGCTTTCTTAATGGCAACAAGCAGCGACAGGGTGGCGACAGCCGTGCTCGCGGAAAGTCGCTCGACGACCTGATGGACGAGTATCGGCTTACCGATAATCTTGCTGCCTTTACGGTAGGGGCACAGTCGGTGGCCAATAATAAGACGCTGGCCGAGCTCGACATTCATCACCGCTACGGCCTCACGGTGCTTGAGGTGCGCCGCATAAAGAACGCTCATGCCTCGCTTATGAAAGAGGTGGTGCAGCGCCTGGCGGGCCCCGACACTAAACTGCTTGAGGGCGATATAGTTTATGTGAGTGGCGACAGTGCTCAGGCCACGCGTTTTGCCTCAGATATGGGGCTGGTGAAGGCTACTGAAGAGCTGGCGTTTTATGATATAGGCATTGCCGAGGTGGTGCTGATGCACAACTCGCGCCTGTGTGGTAAGACGCTGAAAGAGGCTGGCTTACGCCGTATGTATAATGTGAATGTGCTGGGTGTGCGCCGTGGTGACAATTATCTCAACGACAATCTTGCCGACCTCAGCTTCCGACAGGGCGACATCTTGCTCATTCAGGGTAAATGGAAAAATATATCGCGCATTGCCGATATGGCCGAAGGCATTGTGGTGATAGGGCAGCCGCTGGAAGAGGCTTCGCGCGTAACGCTCGACTATAAGGCGCCTATTGCTGCCTTTATCATGCTGGCTATGATAGGTATGATGGTGTTCGACTTTATTCCTGTGGCTCCCGTTACGGCCGTGATGATTGCTGGCTTGCTGATGGTGATAACGGGCTGCATACGCTCGGTTGAGGCTGCTTATAAAACGATAAACTGGGAGAGCATTGTGCTTATTGCGGCCATGCTGCCCATGTCGGTGGCGCTGGAGAAGACGGGTGCCTCGGCTCTGGTGGCACGCTTGTTGGCCGATAATCTGGGGCAGGCCAGCCCTTATGCGCTGCTGGCGGGCATTTATTTCACCACGTCGTTCCTCACCATGTTTATCAGTAATACGGCCACTGCAGTGCTCATGTCGCCCATCGCCATTGCTTCGGCAGCGGCCATAGGCGTTAGCCCATACCCCTTGCTGTTCGCAGTAACGCTGGGCGCCAGCATGTGCTTTGCCTCGCCCTTCTCTACGCCGCCTAACGCCCTGGTAATGCAGGCTGGTGGCTACACGTTTATCGACTATATTAAGGTGGGCTTGCCGCTGCAAATTATCATGGGACTGGTTATGATTGGGGCGCTGCCCTTGCTCTTCCCGTTCTAAAATGTGTGTTTGAAGAGATAGTTTTGTAATGAGTAAGGTAACAATATTAAAGGCACACTTCAACCACTCGTTGCCACTGGCCCTCGCACCCACTATCAAGGCGGGGTTTCCTAGTGCGGCCGACGATTATCTGCACGACAGTCTCGACTTTAACCGCGACCTTATTAAGAACCCTGAGGCCACGTTTTATGGGCGGGTGTCGGGCGACTCGATGATTGAGGCGGGCATCTGCGATAACGATATTGCCGTCATCGACCGCTCGCTGCAGCCCATCGATGGCGACGTTATTGTGGCGTTTGTTAATGGCGAGTTTACCATCAAGTATCTCGACCTCAAGCATAAAGATGAGGGGTATATTGAACTGAGGCCTGCTAACCCTAACTATTCGCCCATACGTATTGATGCCGACGATAACTTTCGGGTGTGGGGCGTGGTGGTTTGGACCATTAAACAGTGGCGACGATAGGGTGTGTTTTTCTCAACTATGATTGAACAATGAGGTGGTATGCTATTTGCGATTGCGACAACTGTTACGTCAGTTGTGAGCGGGTTTTCCGTCCTGACCTGGAGGGAAAACCTGTTGTTGTGCTGTCAAACAACGATGGCTGTGTGGTGGCACGAAGCACCGAGGCTAAACAGATGGGTGTGAAGGCGGGCACGCCCTTCTATCAGCTGAAGCAGCTGTTTCCTAACGCGCACATCGAGGCTTTCTCGTCAAACTATGAGCTGTATGGCGAGATGACTGGCCGCGTGATGACCATCATTCGTAACATGGCACCACAGTGTTTTCGCTATTCTATTGATGAGGCTTTCGCCATTCTTGACGATTTTTCGCCCTCTCAACTGAAGGCGTGGGGCACACAGCTGCACCACCGCGTTATGCAGTGTGTGGGCATGCCTGTAAGCATAGGCATTGGGCCCACAAAAACATTGGCTAAGATGGCGTCGTACTTTGCTAAAAAATATGCGGGCTACCAGCATGTGTGTGTTATACAAAACGACGAGCAACGACTGAAGGCCGCTCGCCTGTTTCCTATCGACGAGGTGTGGGGCATAGGCCGACGCTATGCTGAGCGGCTGCGCAATATGGGCATTACCACGGCACACGACTTTGCCATGCGCCCCGCCTCGTGGGTGCAAGCCACATTTAAAACAGTGGTGATAGAGCGCACATGGGCCGAACTGAATGGCACCGACTGTATTGCCGACGACCTGCCTACCACGAAGAAGAGCATCTGCACCAGTAGAAGTTTTGAGGGCATGGTGCACGACTTTGAAACGCTGCGCACACATGTGGCCAACTTTGCTGCACACGGTGCCGAGAAGCTACGCAAACAGCAGTCGGCGGCCAATGTTGTAGGGGTGTTTATCGACTCGAACCACTTTCGCCCTGAGCTCGCACAATACTGGAATATGACTGAGGCCACGTTTCATACGCCCACCTCGTCGACCATGGACATTGTGCAGGGGGCCACGGCGTGTTTGCGCAGCATCTATCGCAACGATATTTGTTATAAACGCGCGGGCGTTATCCTTATGGGTGTGGTGCCCAACACGGCCATTCAGCCCGACCTGTTTACGTTTAATGCTGAGCGCCACGAGCACATAACGCTGCTTAATCATGCTGTAGATAAAATAAATAGGGTGGAGGGTACTGAAACTGTTATTCTCTCGTCGCAACAATATCCTAACGGTAAGAAGTTTGCCGATGCCATCAAGCGCGACTATAAGAGCGTATGCCCCACCACACGCTGGACGGATATTATGAAGCTGAAGTGATGGATACTAATTCATAATGCATAATGCGCTGCGCTTAATTCATAATACGCGAGCGGCAAGGCAAACATAGTAGGACGAGGGCCTCCGTGCCCCGTCCTCCAGCACCCCAAAAATATTATCTTAACCCTATACTTACTGGTTGTTGGAGGACGGGGCACGGAGGCCACCGTCCTACTAACTTTTCCCTTTTCTCTTAAAACGCCAAGCTATAGGATTTTTCACTTTTCACTTTTCATTTTTCATTTTTCCCTTTCATTGTCATCTTGTCATCTTGTCATTAAGAAATGTTTTAAGAGCAATTTTACAATCAATGCTTTTATTTCTTAAGCGAAGGCACTACAAACACGGGCTGCTCGTTGGTGTCGTGATGGTTGCAGTCGTGATGGTCGCAGGCTTCAAGCGAGTCGGTAAGCAGGCCTTGCTGATAGGCGTTTAACACTTCTTCTACCTTGCCGTGGCAGCCTCTAATCACGCTGATGCCATGCGCGTTGAGCTTGTTATATGCGCCCATGCCCATATTGCCAGCCAGCATAAGGCTGATGCCCATTTCTTGCATTACAGAAGCAATATTCGACTTACAGCCGCAACCTTCGGGCGATGCTAAGCGTTCGCTATTTATCACTTGGTTTTGATTGTCGAGAGTTACTATGGTGTAATAAGCGCAGTGCCCGAAATGGTCGTCTACCATCTCGTCGCGTGTAGGAATTGCTATTTTTTTCATCTTATTAATAATTTGAACGTTGCATTATGGGTTGTTAATGTAATGCAAAGGTAGCCATTTTAAGTGGTTATTGGTTTATACAAGAAATGGTGTTTGCATAGTTTAACAATGTTTTGGGGGCTTATGTGTTCTTTATCGCTACTTTTGTATAAGGGCGCTTCTTGCTTAAACTCCTCATAACTTCTGTACGTGCTAAACTTAAGAATAATCATTAACAAAAAGGAAAAGGGTTAAAATTATGGCTCGCATATTTATAGCAATTTGTTTTAACGATGTGTTTAAACAAGCGCTGGTAGACGTGCAAAACGCGTTGAAGGCAAGGGGTGTGAAGGGCAACTATTGTGCTTATGGCAACCTGCACATGACGCTGGCTTTCATCGGCGAACGCTATGATATGGCTGAGATACAGAGGGCTGTGAGCGAGGTGGCGTTTAGCCCTTTCTTGCTGACACTGGGTACGCTGGGCACGTTTCCTACAAAAGCGGGGGTGATATGGTGTGGGGTAGAGGCGTGCCAGACTGTTACAATGCTTGCACACCAGCTGCGCGAGCGCCTTTCTGCTCATGGCGTTTCGTATAGTAAGACGGCGTTCTTTCCGCACATCTCGTTGGTTCAGCATCCTACGCCTATCGTAACCGATGTTGATGTGGCTAAAATGTCGATAATGGTAGATAAGATATGTGTGATGAAATCGGAACGTGTTGAGGGCGAGCTGGTTTATTCAGTGTATGACACGTAAATAGGTGTGCCTACATGTGCTAAACACAAGATAGCAGCTGCGTTACGATAAAACAATCGGTGTTGGTGAAATAAACCGATGCGCCCTGCAAGTAGGACGAGGGCCTCTGTGCCCCGTCCTCCAGCACCCAACCTTGTTCTTGTCTATAACGCTTTTAAACCTATGTTACCCATGGATGACTGGAGCACAGAGACCCGTCCTACTTGGTTAATTCTTGGAAATTCGTGTTCAAGTAAACCGCGCGAAGCGCAAAAATATCATTCTATTTCAAACGAAACAGATGCTGCTTAAGCATATAACTGTTTGATATCACTCTAAGCGGATATTCTTTACTCGCAAAACTTCAATTAATGAGAAATAGAACGGTTAGCTAGTAACTCGTAATAAATATCTTACTTTTGTTTCATAGTATGTAATAAATTAATTAACTTTGCAACATGGAAGAGAATTATATAAGAAATATTATCTTCTCAGACGAGTTTGAAGATTATTACTCAAGGATGAGTGATCAAATAAGAAAGAAATACGATTATGTTTTACAGATTATCAAATCACAATATGTTGTTAGTTCAAAAATCGTAAAGAGCTTAGATAATACGGATTTCTATGAACTCCGAATTTCTGTTAGCTCTAATGAATACAGAACAATATTGCTTGCTGTTGATCACGATAATTTCATACAAAGCAAAAATGTTCTTCTGCTAAACTCGTTCTTAAAGAAGGATACAAAACAATATAAGGCTGAAATTAAAAAAGCCGAAAGCATTGTTAAACGTTATTTGGAGGATTGAATATGTTGAAAATTGACAAAAACAAACTTGCTGGTCTTAAAACTTTTGACGACCACTTGCAAGAGCGATACGGTGATGAAAATAGTGCAGAACGTAAAGAGTTTGAAGCTAAAGCAAAAGCTTGGTACTATGCCGAACTTCTGAAAGAAGAGCGTAAACGCCAAAATGTAACACAGAAAGTGCTGGCTGAAAAAATAGGTAAGAAACGCGAGTACATCTCATCACTCGAGAAGGGGCAAACTGATATGCAACTATCTACTTTTTTACGTATTGCCGATGCGCTTGGCTTACGTTTTTCTTTAGTATTAGGATAGAATATAGCATTTAAAAGATAGAAAGATTGTAAAAGGATGAAGAGAAATGAGATTTGCTACATTATCATTGTGGCTATTATTGGCGTGTCGTTACTATTAGGATTTGCCGAAGAAGTATTTGCTTTAAATCTTGGACCATTTGCTTGGATGGCTCACTGGGTGTCGTCGCCAGTAGCCTTGGCCTTAGGTTTGGCTTTTGCGCTGCTTTTAGGCAAAGCTTTTCCTACGTTTAATAAAACGATGTCGAAGAAACTATTGCAATACTCGGTTATCGGATTAGGCTTCGGCATGAATGTTGACAAGGCCTTGGCATCGGGCAGTGAAGGAATGATGTTTACCGTAGTCAGCGTTTTCGGAACGCTTGCTCTGGGATGGCTCTTCGGACGAAAACTGCTGAAGGTTGACTCGCAAACGAGCTATCTGCTCAGCTCTGGAACAGCAATATGTGGAGGGTCGGCAATAGCAGCCGTAGGCCCCGTCATAAAGGCAAAGGCTGAAAGCATGTCGGTAGCTTTGGGCGTAGTGTTTGTTCTTAACGGCATTGCCTTATTCTTGTTTCCTTCTATCGGCGACGCCTTGGGCATGACCATGAAGCAGTTTGGCATGTGGGCAGCAATAGCCATACACGATACATCTTCTGTGGTAGGAGCAGGTGCAGCATACGACCAAATGCATCCTGAGCTTGTAGCAAGTCAGGGCGTAAGCGCCCTTGAGGTAGCCACAACCATCAAGCTTACGCGAGCATTGTGGATCGTGGTATTGGCACTAGTTACGCCCTTCTTCTTTCGTAGCTCACTGGCTAAGTCGGGTGGGGAAGCAAAGCCCTGGTATAGTTGTGTGCCACGATTTATCATTTGGTTTATCATCGCCATTATCTTCAATACCTATGTGTTAAGTAACGCCTCGCTCATTGGCGACAGTGCTGCTGCGATAGGGGCCGACTTTAGTGGAGCTGTGAACAAACTGGCCAAGCACCTCATCACGCTTTCGCTCTTCTTTATAGGAGCATCGCTAACCCGAGAAACCTTGCGCAGCGTAGGCATCCGCCCTCTCATTCAAGGCATTCTCTTATGGATAACCATCAGCACCATCAGCCTCGCCTACATCTTTTGGGTGGGGTGATGAGCTGTCCCCCCTTGTTGTTGAAATATTTTGGCAATCTTGCCATTTTTTATTTTCAACAATTGTTATTCATTGCACTCATAAATATAATGAAAGAAAATCAGAACGCTATTATGTATCTGGACGAAATGGAAAATTTTATCTGTAAAAAGATGAATATTCTTCAATTCGCAAAATAACTTTTTCCTTTATGAGCCAGTACTTGGCCCAAGTAC
>ERZ1034753.699-NODE-699-length-11844-cov-7.254135_pt1 | contig 11844 bp, 12 predicted proteins | sample MGYA00520702_ERZ1034753 | MGnify/ENA primary metagenome ERZ1034753 (study PRJEB33766, sample SAMN09781700) | gut metagenome | biome: gut microbiome | host: Homo sapiens | place: Madagascar | study: EMG produced TPA metagenomics assembly of the PRJNA485056 data set...
GAATAAGTAATATACATTAACCAGAGAAGGGGAAATGTATGGAAAATGTTGTGAAAATAGTTAGTTTAATAATTTTAATGATGGGAGTGTGTGGGTGTACGAAGAATAATTCAGACTTACCAAGCAACACTGAATCGGAAGTTTCTTTGACTCAGAGACAAACAGATATTTTAACAGAACAGGGCTTATCAACCGAGTATACAGAACTTTCTGCATCTCAACAGAAAGCAATAGTTGCTATCGAAGAAATGCTGTCTTATGCAGAGAAGAAGTATAATACTTCATTTTCTTATGCCGGCTATATCGCTCAAAGTTCATTGGAAAAAGAGCATATGCGTGCTTTCACTACATCCGGTGATAAGGAAACAGATAGTTTTACCATCACCAAGACAGATGCCGGATATGAAGATGACTATGTAAATGTTGCTGCAAATGCAATATATGTAGCATATGTATGCGATGGTATAAAGGCTATTCTGCCCAATACTGAGATAAAAGTTTTTGCTGAAATTACAAAGACATCCTTAGTTGAAGTACCTACAGTTGATACTGATTTGCAAGGAAAAGTTGAGAGTAGTTTATGGGTATTCATTGATAGTACTACTTTTGGCGTACAGGATTTAAGTAAGTTTAAGACCGACTTTAATGAGTATCTAATTGAGCATCAATTATACGGTATAGTCCAGCTTATTCTTCTCAAAGATGGTAAGATTGCATATCTGACAAAATACAACTATACAGATTACCTATCAGAAGAACATTATGCTGCACGAGAAACATTATATGTAAACTAAAGTATTCAAATGACTCTTCTTGGATAAAGGTAGAGGCAATACACTCCAGTCGAGTAATCAAGCTAGAGAAAGAACTTGTAGTTTATTGTCACAATGAGGCATATCAGGTTATAGCTTCTTTGGAGAAGAGATTAGATTGTAAAGTCACTATTTTAGAATAGGGGGGGTACAGAACAGCACTTGACCAGGAACAAATAAATTAAAAAGTCTCAGTATAAGATAATCTGACAGATTTTTGCAGATTATTTTGTACCGGGACTTTTTTATTAAATCTGATGTCTTCACCTGGAGCAGGCAAGACAACAACTTTAAAGCGTACGATCGCCATGTTGAAGGATGAGCTTAAGATCGGTGTCATGGAAGCGGATATTGATTCAGACGTGGATGCACAGGCAATCACAGAGACAGGAGTGCGTGCCATTCAGATCCATACCGGAGACATGTGTCATCTGGATGCAGATATGACAAGACAGGGAATCCGCGAGTTCGGAACGAAAGATCTTGATTTTGTTGTATTAGAGAATGTCGGGAATCTTGTCTGCCCGGCAGAGTTTGATACCGGAAGCACAAAGAATGCAATGATCCTTTCCGTTCCGGAAGGAGATGACAAACCATTAAAATACCCGCTCATGTTTTCAATCTGCGATGTCGTATTGATCAATAAATGTGACACACTCAGTGTTTTTGATGACTTTGACAAAGATGCAGTAAAAGAACGGATTCTGAAATTAAATCCAAAGGCAGAGATTTTCTTTGTCTCTGCAAAAACAGGGGAAGGATTTGAAGACTGGGCAAACTGGATCCGCCGTGAGGTAAGACATATCAGGCCTAGCGAAGAGGCATTTAACGCATGAGCCGCCTGCCGCTTGAAAAAGTGACACCGATGGTACCGGAAGGCGGAGCAGGGATGTGCAGATGATCCGGAAAGCTGGTGTATCGCAGTCGGTGGTGATGTGTATACAGAGCCGAAATTTGCAATTGATGCGAAGCTTATTTTTACAGAAGAACAGGTAAAATCGGAGACAGCAGGAAGTGATGAAAAAGCCGAGTGAGGTTCAGTAGATTATTTCCTACAGGACAAGGGCTTTTGGTCAGAAAAAAATAGTAATGGGAGAAAGTAATGCACGAATTAGGTATTGTAGTACATGTGATGCGAATGGTAGAGGAAGTTGCCGAAGAGAATCAACTTACAGAGATTAAATCTGTGACCTGTGAAATCGGGGAAGTGAGCGGTGTTGTGCCGGAATACCTGACAGATTGCTGGGGGTATGCAAGAAAGAAATCCGGGCTTTTGAAAGACTCAGAATTGAGAACAGAGATCATACCGGGCGTGACAGTATGTGAGGACTGTGGAAAGACATATTCCACAGTCCAATATGCCAAAATATGTCCGTATTGTGGCAGCAGTGCGACGTATCTTCTTGAAGGAAACGGATTCAGCATTAAGGAGATTGAAGGAGCGTAGAGAAAAAAATTGCAGAAATGATTGACATATATAGACTGCCGATATATTATATAGATAACCGATATATAGAGTATCTATATATTGGATATATAAATGTTGTGAAATGCAGCAGATGCATGGAACAAAGGAAAGAGAGGAACAATCTATGGCAGTCGATAAGTCACTGATATCAGGAAGCATGACGATGCTTATTTTAAAGCTTTTATCCGAGAAGGATATGTATGGCTACGAGATGATCGATACATTGCGACAGAAGTCCGAGAATGTATTCGAGTTAAAAGCAGGAACACTTTACCCGCTTTTACATGGACTCGAAGAGAAGGGGCTCCTCACCGTATATGAGAAAGAATGCACCGGGAAAGTCCGTAAATATTACAGCATTACCAGAGAAGGAAAGCATCTGTTAAAGCAGAAGCAGGAAGAGTGGAAAGAATACCAGACTGCTGTGACCAATGTACTGGCAATGGAGGTGTGACAGATGGAAGAATATTTGAAGAATTTGTTAGACCAGATCCGTTGCAAAAAAGCACATGCGGCAATCCGTGAGGAATTAGAAAGCCATATATCCGATCAGATCGAAGATAATATGGAAGCCGGAATGACAAGAGAGGAAGCAGAGAAGGCGGCTGTTTGTGATATGGGAGACCCGGTGACTACCGGAATCTCGCTGGATCAGATACACAGACCAAAGATGGCATGGCAGATGATCGCACTTATGGCAGTGATCATGCTTGCAGGAGTATTAATCCATTGGATGATGGGTGCACCAGTGGCATGTATGCAGACTATTTCAGGATTTTGTCTGATGCTTTTTATCTGTCATCTGGATTATACAAGGATTGCAGCAATTGCAAAAGTGATCGCTGCAGGAATTATCCTGGTTGGTATCTATGCTTTATTTTTTGGAGTCACGTTTGGTGGAAAGATCTGGGTAGCCAGTCTGTTATGGCTTAGAATATCGATGTTTTCTTTTCTTATGTTGTATGTCCCGGTATATGGAGCAATTCTTTACTCTTATTATGGGGAAGGATATAAGGGACTGGTAAAAGCAGCTTTATGGGCAGTGCCACCGCTTTTTATCGCATTAAGACTGCCAAGCCTTACGCTGTTTGTGATCCTGTTCGTATGCATGGTGAGCCTTCTGATACTTGGTATTGCCCAAAACTGGTTTCAGGTGAACCGGAAGGGCGTACTGGCGGTGATTGGAGCAGTATTTCTGGTTTTGCCGATGCCGGGCATCCTGTTGATCGCAAATGCACCTTATCAGATAGACAGGATTCGTAATTTCCTGACAGGAGATGTCGAGTGGAATTATGTGACACGCGCCTTAAAAGACTGTTTTGCGAACAGCATCCTTGTAGGAAATGGAGTGGAGGAGTTAAAGACAACACTTCCGGATTATAACAATAATTTTATCCTCGCCTATCTGACAGGAACTTATGGTTATATTATATGTGCTGCAGTCTGTGCAGTGCTGGTACTTTTAATAGTTGCAATTTTTTCAATCGTGTTCCGGCAGAAAAACCAGCTTGGCATGATGATGGGATTCGGAAGCGGAATGATCCTTTTTACCAATATAGCAATCAATCTGTTGGAGAATTTTGGGATTCTCCCAACTTCCCAGACATTTCTTCCCTTTTTCTCTAAGGGAGGAAGCTGTATGTACGTATGCTACATTTTAATGGGAGTTATCCTTAGTGTTTATCGATATAAAGATGTGTATTCAGTACATCTGCCAAAGCGAAAAGGCAGAGCCAGACTGCCAAAGGTACGTCTGATCATTGAATAAAAACCAGTAAAAAAATGATATGTCTTTGTCCATCAGACAGTTGACATATCATTTTTTTGTGAAACAATTGACGATTGTTGTGTTTTATATTTAAGAAATTAAGCTTCTGCTTTTGCTTTCTTTCCAAAAAGTTTTTTGAGGCAGCTTAATGCCACAAGAACACCAAGTACCATAAGAAGGATAGCAACTACAAACTGAAGTCCGTCAACAAGAAGTGTTGCATTACCACTCATGAAGCTGCCGACAAGTGTGATCGTTTTCTGGATCAGAGCAGTGAAAGTAACGGCTAACATTACGAACATTGGAATGTAAAGTGTCCAGCCGGTACGGCCTGTTGTTTTTAAGAAAACAGCAAGAGCAATCAATACGAGGGCTGCAAGTAACTGGTTTGCTGATCCAAACAGTGGCCATACATTGCTGTATCCGCCAAGTGTTAATAAGTATCCGAAGAATAATGTGATCACAGTAGCAAAATATTTGTTGGTAAGCACACGCTGTACCGGAGTCATAGTTGCCGGATCAGTAGAATCTCCATAGAATAATTCCTGGAAGGACATACGTCCGATTCTGGCAACGGAGTCAAGTGATGTCAGTGCAAGTGCAGATACACACATAGTCATAAATACAGTTGCAACGGAGACAGGGACACCAAGTTTTTCAAGGAATCCTGCAACACCGGAAGAAAAGATAGAGAAAGGTGTTCCGTCCGGTTTTGTTCCGTTGACGGCAACGGCACCGACAACGACTAAGGATACGATACCAAGTAAGGATTCTACAACCATTGCACCGTAGCCAACCATTGGCATATCTTTTTCATTGCTGATCGTTTTTGAGGATGTTCCGGAAGATACAAGGCTGTGGAAACCGGAGACGGCACCGCAGGCGATCGTAACAAATAAAGTAGGGAACAAACTGCTTCCTCCTACATTAAATCCGCTGAAAGCATTTAACTGCATGGTCGGATGTGCAACAACGACACCGACAACTGCACCGATGATCATACCAAGCAACATGAAAGTTGTCATATAGTCTCTAGGCTGCATTAAAAGCCACATTGGCATGACGGATGCAAGGAAAAGGTAAGCCATTACAATGTAGATCCAGGCTGTTTTTGTTGTACAGATCGGGAACTTCATACCAACTGCAAACATCACAACTAAAAGTGCGATAGCAACAACTGCTTTTACAACTTCGTTCATTTTTCCAACATGCTTCTGGATAACACCGAAGATAACAGCTACAACGATGAACAGCATGGAAATGGAAGCGGCAGCAGAATTTGCATAAGAGGTTGCTTCTGTCATGCCCTCAACTCCGGTTCCGACGAATGTTCCGGCAACCATATCTGTAAATGCGGCGATAACCAATAAAGTAAATAACCAGCAGAATAACATGAAAAGCTTTCTTCCTGTTTTTCCGATGTATTTTTCAATGATCATACCCATTGATTTCCCTTCATTTTTAACAGAGGCATATAAAGCACCGAAATCCTGAACTGCACCGAAGAAAAGACCTCCGATGATCAGCCAGAGTAATACCGGAACCCAGCCAAAAACAGATGCAAGGATTGGACCGGTGACAGGACCTGCACCAGCAATGGAAGAAAACTGGTGTGAGAATACGGTGAATTTGGAGGAAGGAACATAATCTTCCCCGTCTTCGTGTGTGTAAGCAGGGGTTTTTGCATTTGGGTCGATTCCCCATTTCTTTGCAAGCCAGCGACCATAGAAGAGGTAGCCTGCGCCAAGTGCAACGATACCGATTAAAACAATAACTAAACCATTCATAACTTTTTTCCGCCTTATGGCGGCTCCTTTCTGAAAATGTATTTTTTCTGGGAACAAAATACATTGTGTCAAAGCTGGTAGTGAAATTTTGAAAAATAACAAAAATCTTTGCAGAGTGCTTTTAACTTTATAGGAATTTTATTTTGTAATTTCTGCAAAATAAAAAACCCTCATCTTCAGATATGTTAAGATATCTCAAAGACGAAGGCTTAAGCTTCCGCGTTACCACTTTGTTTGCCGTAAAAAAACGACCTCTCTGTCTTATCTTTGTGGGTAAATGCCTACAACAATAAGCTTCTAAATAACGGTAGAATACCGGTGACACCTACTAAGTAAAATTCAGTGCACTGCTCGCAGAGGATAGTTCCTGAAACTGTATACTGTCTCGCACCAGCCGACAGCTCTCTGTCATACAGGTGATTCAGATAACCCTGTTCTGTTCGTTGCATTTTGTTCTCTGTTTGAATAACAAAATAGCACTTTGGTTTGGTAAAGTCAATGGTCGATTTTTAATCTGTTTTATTGATTTATTTTATTGTTACTGTTCACTCGAACCTCGTTCAAGTATCTTTTATTCTGCATTTAAAGAACTCATATAGTCTGTAACGGAATCCAGATTTGCGTAAATGGTTTCCATAGGTTTGTTTGCCTCATAAGCACGGTATCCGGAATAGCCTGCCCATCCTACGATAGCAACAGCTACAACGCATCCTGCAATATAACCGGTGATACGCACTCTCTTTTCTTTTGCCATGATTTTTTTACGGTTCTTTTTTTCTTCTTTATAACGATCTACTTTTGCCTGACTCATGATAAATCTCCTAACTTTTTAAACTTTCTTTACTATACTGCATTTTTGGAGAAAAATCAATGCAAATTGGCATCAGGCAGCAGTTTTAAAATCGACGACGGCAATTTCTGTCAGCATGGATTACGTTGAGAGGTAATGGTTATAACTTGCACTTTATAGGAAAATTAGGTAGAATAGAAACGTTGAATCGTGTATGACTTCATGCAGAGAGTGACTGCAATTGTTAGAAAGTGATTCAACAATAGTTAAGTGAAAATGCAACAGAAAGATGGGGATAAAAGATGAGTCTTGCAGACAAGATTTTTGTAGATATGTGCAAAGATATTTTAGAGAACGGAACAAGCACAGAGGGCGAGAAAGTCCGCCCACACTGGGAAGATGGAACGAGTGCCTATACGATCAAGAAGTTTGGCGTTGTGAACCGCTATGATCTTTCCAAAGAGTTTCCGGCAATTACATTAAGAAAAACAGCAATTAAGACCTGTACGGAAGAAATGCTCTGGATCTGGCAGAGAAAATCCAATAATATTCACGATTTAAACAGTACCGTATGGGATGAATGGGCAGATGAGAACGGTTCAATTGGAAAAGCATATGGTTATCAGCTTGGCGTGAAGCACCAGTATAAAGAGGGTATGATGGATCAGGTAGACCGTGTGATCTATGATCTGAAAAATAACCCATTCAGCCGTCGTATCATGACGAATATTTATGTGCATCAGGATCTGCATGAGATGAATTTATATCCGTGTGCCTACAGCATGACCTTTAATGTGACACACAAAGAGGGCGATGAAAAACTGACGTTAAATGCGATTTTAAACCAGCGTTCCCAGGATGTGTTAGCTGCAAATAACTGGAATGTATGCCAGTATGCAGTGTTAATGCATATGTTAGCGCAGGTATGCGATATGCAGGTTGGCGAGTTAGTGCATGTGATTGCAGATGCTCATATTTATGACCGTCATATCCCGGTCATTAAGGAACTGATCGAGAGAGAGCAGCATCCGGCGCCAAAATTCACATTAAACCCGGAAATCAAAGATTTTTATCAGTTTACGACAAAGGACATTACCATTGAGGATTATGTGACGGGACCGCAGATCAAAAATATTCCGATCGCAGTTTAAGCCTGACTGGAATATTTTATGAAAGGATAAAAGACAGGATAAAATAACATGGCACTGACAGGTGATACAGAGTGAAAAGTTGGAGGAAATATGAATTTAATCGCAGCTGTAGATAAAAACTGGGCAATCGGATGTAAGAATAAACTGCTGGTGAGTATTCCGGCAGACATGAAGTTTTTCCGTGAGACGACAACCGGAAAAGTGGTTGTCATGGGAAGAAAAACGTTGGAGAGTTTTCCAAATGGACAGCCTCTCAAAAAAAGAGTGAACATCGTGCTGACGCATGATAAGAATTTTAAGGCAGGTGATGCCATTATCGTTCATTCTATGGAAGAACTACGGGAAGAACTGAAAAAGTATCCAAGTGAGGATATTTATGTGATCGGTGGAGAGACCATTTATAAACAGCTTCTCGATGACTGTGATGTGGCGCATATCACAAAGATCGACTATGCATTTGAGGCAGATGCCTATTTCCCGAATCTCGATGAGATGCCGGAGTGGAAAATCACGCAGGACAGTGAGGAACAGACGTATTTTGATCTGGAATATTATTTTTACAAATACGAGAAGGTTAAATAATATCAATAAAGTTGTTAAAATATATCATACCAAAAAGATGAAAATTGATTTATAATTTCTAAAACCCAGACAGAGAGACTGCTGGGTTTTACCTTTACTTGAACGAGGAGTTTCCTGATAGGAAAAAGAAAAAAATGGAAAATTTTATCTATAGTATTAATGTGACAATGCCTATTTTTCTAGTGATGGTCATTGGTTATATTTTAAAACAGATTGGAATGTTAAATGATAATTTTGTCACAGTGGCAAATAAATTTAATTTCAAGGTGACACTTCCATTTATGCTATTTAAGGATATTGCAGGCGTTGATATTAAGCAGGTGTTTGACATTAAATATGTGCTTTTCTGCGCAATCGTAAGCACGATTTGTTTCTGGACTGTCTGGGGAGTGGCAAAGATTCTCGTCAGGGATAAAACGATCCGCGGAGCATTCGTGCAGTCCTCTTTCCGGGGAAGTGCAGCCGTTATGGGACTTGCATTTATCCAGAATATTTATGGTGCATCTGCAATGGGACCGCTTATGATAGTCAGCGCTGTGCCTCTTTATAACATTTTTTCAGTAATCGTGCTTACCTTTGAGGCAAACGATCATAGGGGAATTGACAGGAAAGAAAAGATCAGACAGGCAGGCATTAATATTTGTAAGAATCCAATCATTTTAAGTATTCTGGCAGGTCTGATCGTTGCACTGCTTGGGATTCATTTTCCAACGCTGGTCGATAAAACGATCAGCAATGTGGCACAGATGGCAACACCGCTTGCACTGATCACGATCGGTGCAGGATTTGAGGGAAGAAAAGCGTTAGCGAAGATCGCACCGACTATGGTGGCGTCTACGATCAAACTGGTGTTACAGCCACTCGTTTTCCTGCCGGTTGCAGCATGGATGGGATTTACAGGGGAGAAGATGATCGCAATTCTGATCATGCTGGCATCCCCTACAACACCAAGCTGTTATATTATGGCAAAGAGCATGAATAATGATGAGGTGCTGACTGCCAGTGTCATTGTGACAACAACACTCATGGCGGCATTTACACTGACCGGCTGGATTTTCTTACTGAAAACATTAGGGTATATCGGTTAGCGGATTAGAAGAAGTATTAGAGATATAAGATAGAGAGGTAAGACAAAGAGATGGATATTACAGGTAGAAAATTATTTGTAAAGGCGTTACAGGAAGAGGGTGTCGATACCATTTTCGGCTATCCGGGCGGAACGGTAACAGACCTTTTTGACGAATTATATAAGCAGGATGAGATTGAAGTTGTCTTACCGAGACATGAACAGGGACTTCTCCACGAGGCAGAGGGATACGCAAAATCAACCGGAAAAGTGGGCGTGTGTCTGGTGACAAGTGGTCCGGGTGCAACGAATATCATGACCGGACTTGCGGATGCGCATTATGACAACATCCCGTTAGTCTGTTTTACCGGACAAGTACCGTTAAGCCTGATCGGAAATGATGCCTTTCAGGAGGTAGACATTGTCGGAATGACAAGAAGCATCACAAAGTACGGCGTGACGGTCAGGGATCGGAAAGATCTTGGAAAAATCATTAAAATGGCATTCCACATTGCGAGCACCGGAAAGCCGGGACCGGTTTTGATCGACCTTCCAAAGGATATCCAGACAGCGAGCGGACCGGCAGAATACCCGGAGAGTGTGCAGATCCGTGGATACAAGCCGAATGAGAGTGTACATATCGGACAGCTGAAAAAAGCATATAAGCTGTTGAAGTCAGCGAAAAAACCATTGATTTTAGCTGGCGGCGGTGTGAATATCGCAAAAGCTAACGATCTGATGAAAGAATTTGCGGAGAAAATGAATATTCCGGTTGTGACGACCATTATGGGAAAGGGTGCGATCCCGACCACACATCCGCTTTATATTGGAAATACCGGAATGCATGGAAAGTATGCGTGCAACAAAGCAGTCAGTGAGTGTGATGTGCTATTTTCCATTGGAACGAGATTCAATGACAGGATTACCGGAGATCTGAATGAGTTTGCACCCAAAGCAAAGATCGTACACATCGATGTGGATACAGCATCTATTTCGAGGAATGTTGTGGTGGATGTTCCAATCGTTTCAGATGCGAAGCTTGCCTTAGAAAAGTTATTAGAATGGGCGGAGCCGAAGGATACGACAGCATGGCAGGAGAAAATTAAAGCGTGGGATGAAAAGAATCCACTTGAGATGCGCAGAGACCGTGGCATGACACCGCAGATGATCATGGAACACATTAATAATACATTTGATGAGGCGATTTTTGTCACGGATGTCGGACAGAACCAGATGTGGGCAACGCAGTATTTAGATATTGATGAAAAACGTCAGATGATTACTTCCGGCGGACTTGGAACGATGGGATTTGGTTTTCCGGCAGCAATCGGTGCGAAGATCGGAAACCGCGACAAAGAAGTTGTCTGTGTTACCGGTGACGGCGGTTTCCAGATGAATATTCAGGAAATGGCAACGGCGATCGTACAGGGCACACCGGTGATCATCTGTCTGCTGAACAACCAGTATCTTGGCATGGTCCGTCAGATGCAGCAGCTTTTCTATGGAAAGCGTTATTCCGCTGTATGCCTTAGAAAGAGAAGAAGCTGCCCGGCAAACTGCAAGGGACCAAACGAAGCGTGCCCGCCATATACACCGGATTTTATCGCGCTTGCAAAAAGCTATGGGGCACATGGCATCCGTGTAGAAAAAGAAGAGGACATTCAGGCTGCTTTAGATGAGGCAAGAACTTATCAGGATTCACCAACCATTATTGAATTTTTGATTTCCTCGGACGAGATAGTTCTTCCGATGGTAAAAGGTGGAAATCCAATGAGTGAGATGATCTTAAAATAAGAAAGCAGTGCAAGAATGGAGATTAATATGAAAGATAGATGGATTGCATTATATGTAGAAAATCAGGTTGGTGTTTTAGCGAAGGTTTCCGGTCTTTTTTCCGGGAAATCATACAATTTGCAGAGCCTGACTGTTGGTACGACAGAGGATGAAACGGTTTCCCGCATGACGATCTGCGTTACCAGTGATGATATTACTTTTGAACAGATTAAAAAGCAGTTAAACCGTATGGTTGAAGTCATTAAAGTAATTGATCTGACAGATGTGCCGATTCATATGAAGGAGATTTTGTTTGCAAAGGTTCTTCGTGTGAATGCAGCGGAGAAAGAGGAAGTATTCCAGATCGCACAGGTGTTTAATGTGCAGGTTGTGGATATCGGCAATGACAGTGTATTGTTGGAATGTAAATTGACAGCGCGCAGGAACAATGAACTGATCGCCCTGTTAAAATCAAAATTTAAGACAATCGAGGTAGTACGTGGTGGAGCAGTCGCAATTGAATCCATTAGTACGAGCTGCCGGTAAGATAAGAAAGCTATCATGTTTTTACATGGTAGTTTTTTCTTTGTGGCAAATATTAAAAATTTAGAAAATAATAGTAAAAGTAATGTACAACTTAAATACCC
>ERZ1034753.702-NODE-702-length-11793-cov-7.476146_pt1 | contig 11793 bp, 8 predicted proteins | sample MGYA00520702_ERZ1034753 | MGnify/ENA primary metagenome ERZ1034753 (study PRJEB33766, sample SAMN09781700) | gut metagenome | biome: gut microbiome | host: Homo sapiens | place: Madagascar | study: EMG produced TPA metagenomics assembly of the PRJNA485056 data set...
TACCGCCATGAATATTAGAACCATCTTTGTTCAATTTTGTGATCAGAACGGATCTAATCGCAGAATCACCGATGAAATCAATGGCAGCTTCAATCTTAGGAAGCATATCGCCCTCTCCAAACTGTCCCTGTTCCATGTATTTTCTTGCCTCTGCAACCATCATGGTTGATAAAGGTTTCTCGTCTGGTTTTCCATAATTCAGGCATACATTGTCGACACTTGTTAAAATGACAAGCATATCTGCGTCTAAAAGTTCTGCCAGTTTTCCTGCTGCAAGGTCTTTTTCAATGACTGCGCTGGCACCCTTTAAGTTGTTGTCCTGCATTAATACAGGAATACCACCGCCTCCGCAGGCAACTACGATCTGATCTGCATCGGATAATGCTTTGATCGCATCAATTTCAACAATATCCATTGGCTTTGGAGCAGCAACGATTCGTCTGTATCCGTCTTCCACTTTTACAACGTGGTTTCCTTTTTTCTCCTCTGCCTCTGCTTCTTCCTCTGTCAGTACACGACCGATCACCTTGCTAGGTTTGTAAAATGCCTCATCATATGGATCTACTACAACCTGTGTCAGGATTGTAGAAACGGTCTTGTAGATTCCTTTGTTCAATAATTCAGCGCGGATCGCATTCTGTAAATCGTAACCAATATATCCCTGACTCATAGCAGAACATACGGACATTGGTGTTGCGGTATATTCCGGATATAATTTACAAAATTCATTCATAGCTGTATGGATCATACCGATCTGTGGTCCATTACTGTGTGTGATAACCACCTGATAATCGTCACGGATAAAATCAGCTACTGCTTTTGCAGTTCTCTTTGTAGCCTCTTTCTGTTCAGGAAGTGTTGTTCCTAATGCTTCATGTCCAAGAGCAATCACAATTTTCTTCTTTTTCATCTCTACCATCCTCCGATGCCTTTTCTATTTGCAGAGCACTCGGAAAGTATCTCCGGGTGCTGCTATCTCTCATAGTTAGTGTATCCTATTCAAAAACGCTCCAGCAAAAGTCAGAAAAACCTGCGGTTTTTCTGACTCGCGGGCGCGTTCACATGAAACACATCCGTCCACCGCATGCAAGCATGCGTGTCCGTATTGTTTCATGCTCACTTTTGTCTTCGCGTATATTTTACCATGAACGTTTTCCCTGCGCAATGTCAATTTTCATCAGGATTCCGCCTGCTCTTTTGCAATATCATCCGGCGCATTTTCCTCTGGGAGACAACATTGCTCGATCACCTCCCACAGTTCATCCCTTCCCTGCTTTGTCTCAGATGAAAATGGGATAATAACTGTGCCCGGTTTTACCTTAAGTCCTTCACGGATTGCCTTGACATTTTTCTGGATCTGGCTGCGCTTGATCTTATCCAGCTTCGTAGCAATGATAATCGGTGCAAATCCCTGATAAACCATCCAGTCGTACATCATTTTATCATTGGCAGACGGATCATGACGGATATCGATCAGTAAAAAGACCGCCTGCAGTTTTTTGGAAGTATGGAGATAGTTTTCAATCATTTTTCCCCATTTTTCCTTCTCGCTGGCTGAAGTCTTCGCATATCCATACCCTGGAAGATCCACCAGATACATGGCATCATTGACATTATAAAAATTGATTGTCTGCGTTTTTCCCGGCTGTGCGGAAGTTCTAGCAAGCGATTTGCGGTTCAACAACGCATTGATCATGGATGATTTTCCTACATTTGACTTTCCTGCAAATGCAACTTCGTTCAACAGATTGTCCGGTATTTTACTTGTAATACCGCAGACAGTCTCCAGATTTACACTTCTAATTACCATTATTTTTTCCTCTATATATTGCAGTGTGCAGACCGCACACCGCATCCTACCTATATTTAACCTATTTCTGTTCCTTTACAAACGCCACATCCAGCACGTCTTTCATCTGCTCCACGAACACGATTTCCAGACCTTTTTTGATCTCCGGTGAAATCTCGTCAATGTCCTTCTCATTCTTCTTCGGCACACAGATTGTCTTGATTCCGGCATTTTTTGCAGCCAGCGTCTTCTCTTTCAGTCCACCGATTGGGAGCACACGGCCGCGGAGTGTAATCTCGCCTGTCATTGCAACATCTGCACGCACCGGTGTCTTTGTGATTGCAGACAGCATGGCAGTTGCCATTGTGATTCCGGCAGAAGGTCCGTCTTTCGGCACTGCTCCTTCCGGGATGTGGATATGTATATCATTTTCCTGAAAAAATTTCTTCGGAATATGGTATTCCTCACTGACGGAGCGGATATAACTGATTCCTGCCTGTGCAGATTCCTTCATTACATCCCCTAACTGTCCGGTTAACTGGAACTCACCTTTTCCCGGCATAATGTTGACTTCGATTTCTAACGTATCGCCGCCAACGCTTGTCCACGCAAGTCCACGTACAATCCCGACTTCGTCCGTATCGTTTTTCTTATCAAAACTGTATTTTTCTTTGCCGAGGAACTTCTCAAGATTCTGCTCTGTGACTTTGATCTTCTCTTTGTCACCTTCATAGAGCGGTCTTGCTGCTTTCCTGCAGATCTCGCCAAGCTTACGCTCTAAATTACGCACTCCGGCTTCTCTTGTATAACCGCCGATGATCTTCGCCATGGCTTTGTCCGTGATTGCAAGCTGCCCCGGTCTGATTCCATTGCGCTCCATTTGTTTTGCAAGCAGATGTTCCTTCGCGATATGAAGCTTCTCGTTCTCGGTGTAGCTTGTCACCTCGATCAGTTCCATACGGTCTAATAACGGTCTTGGAATGTCCTGCACTGAGTTTGCCGTGGCAATGAATAATACGTCTGAAAGATCGATTGGGATTTCCACATAATGATCCCGGAATTTCTTATTCTGCTCTGCATCAAGTACCTCTAACAGTGCTGACGCTGTGTCACCCTTGTAATCACTGCTCATCTTGTCGATCTCATCTAAAAGCATGAGCGGATTTTTTACACCGGCACTGCGCAGCCCGTTCACGATACGTCCCGGCATTGCACCGACATAAGTTCTTCTGTGTCCGCGGATTTCTGCCTCATCCCGGACTCCGCCGAGACTGATCCGCACATATTTTTTGTCCAGTGCCTTTGCGACAGAACGTGCAATACTTGTCTTACCAGTGCCCGGTGGTCCCACCAGACAGATGATCGGGCTTTCGCCCTTGCTCGTGAGATTGCGCACTGCAAGGAACTCTAACATACGCTCTTTTACTTTTTCCAGACCATAGTGATCCGCATTTAAAATCTGCTCCGCATTTTTCAGATCCTTGTTGTCTTTCGATGTCTTATTCCACGGAAGCTCCAAAAGTGTCTCAATATATCCTCTCGCCACTGCACTTTCCGAAGAACTGGAACTGATATTCTTGAAACGGTCGATCTCTTTTTTGATCTTCTCTTTTACCTCTTTGTCCGCTTTCAGTTTTCCTAACGCGGCTGTAAACTGGTCTGCGTCTGACTCTGTATTATCTTCCCCAAGCTCCTCACGGATGACTTTCATCTGTTCCCGCAGGAGATATTCCTTCTGGTTCTTATCCACATGCGCCTTGACTTTCGCCTGAAAATCATTTTTGATCGCAGTAATCTCAATCTCCTTTAACAAAAGTGCCATGAGAACTTCATAGCGCTCTGTCAGGGAAACAGCATCTAAGATCTTCTGTTTTTCTGCAAAATGTACCGGAAGACTGTTGGCAAGCTGATTCATCAGTTTCTCTAAATCGGTGATCTCACCTAACTGACGCTGCAGTTCTTTCCCCATTTTCGGATTGACCACCGCGTACTTTCCAAACGTCTCCTGAATGCTCCGAAGCATTGCCTCCTTCGCTTCTTCTGGCAGTCCGTCATCCACTTCCTCGTCAAATCGTATGATCTCCGCAAGCAGATAGTCCGGATTTTCAAGAAAAGCGGACAATTCTGCCCGCTCTTTCCCTTCTACCAAAATGCGTACAATATTATTTTGTAACTTAATTACCTGCTTTACCTCGGCAATGATACCTATTTTATATAAGTCTTCGATTGCAGGATCTTCCTGCTCCACATCTTTCTGTGTCACAAGAAAAATCTTCTGTTCGTCCATCATGGCTTCTTCTACTGCCTTGATCGATTTTGTACGGCTTACATCAAAATGGGCTACCATTCCCGGCAGAATTACCATTCCACGAAGGGCAACTGCTGGCATTTTCATAATCATTGTATCCATTTTTTAATTCCTTTATCTGTAACAGCCTAAAAATGCTGTCATCTTTTCCTTAAGAAGCCTGTTCTAACTTCTCAACAAGTGCTTTTTCTTCTTTCTCTTCGATCGCAAGATTCTTTTCTACATCTTCTTTGGTGATCTCGCATCTGGTAATGCTCTCATCCGACGGAATGTGATACATCAGATCTAAAGTAACTGCTTCCATGATCGCACGTAAACCACGCGCTCCTGTCTTTCTCTCAAGTGCTTTGTCCACGATCGCCTCCAATGCATCCTGATCAAATTCCAGTCCGACGCCGTCTAATTCAAACAATTTCTTGTACTGTTTTACCAGTGCATTCTTCGGTTCACATAAAATACGGATCAACGCATCTTTGTCTAACATATCCAATGTAACAGTCACCGGAACACGACCGATAAATTCAGGAATCAGTCCGAATTTTACAAAATCCTGTGGAAGCACATGTTTTAACACTTCTCCCACATTGTACTCATCCCTTGCATGCACCTCGGCATTAAATCCGATAGATTTCTGGTCGAGACGTGTCTCAATGATCTTCTCTAATCCGTCAAAAGCACCACCGCAGATGAATAAAATGTTGGTGGTATCGATCTGGATCAATTCCTGCTGTGGATGTTTTCTTCCACCCTGTGGTGGAACCGAAGCAACCGTTCCCTCTAAAATCTTAAGTAACGCCTGCTGTACACCCTCACCGGAAACGTCTCTGGTGATGGAAACGTTCTCTGATTTCTTTGAGATCTTGTCAATCTCATCAATGTAAATGATGCCATGCTGTGCACGCTCGATATCATAATCTGCTGCCTGGATCAGTTTTAAAAGGATATTCTCAACATCCTCGCCCACATAACCGGCCTCAGTCAGCGTTGTTGCATCTGCAATGGCAAACGGAACATTCAGCACCCTCGCTAATGTCTGCGCCAGAAGGGTTTTACCGGAACCGGTTGGTCCGAGCATAAGAATGTTACTCTTCTGCAGTTCCACATCGGAATCTGCTCCTGCCATAATTCTCTTATAATGATTATAAACTGCGACGGATAATACTTTTTTCGCCTTGTCCTGCCCGATGACGTACTCGTCTAAAAACGCTTTCATCTCTTCCGGCTTGATCAGGTTGATCTGCTCAGCAGATTCTACCTGAGTTCCGTCAAATTCGTCGTTCTCTAACTCCTCGTCAATAATCTCGGCGCAAACATCCACACACTCGTCACAAATATAGGCACCGTTTGGTCCTGCGATCAGTTTGCGAACCTGATCCTGCGTCTTACCGCAAAATGAGCAGCGCAGTCTCTCGTCATTTCTTCCTGCCATTTTTCATTCTCCAATGTTCATATTTCTTCCTGCTTTTCCAAAAAGCAGCCTCTCATTGCCCCTGAATTTCTATTAGCGGCTTGTGATCACATTGTCGATCAGTCCGTATTCCATTGCTTCCTGAGCGGACATATAATGATCTCTCTCTGTGTCTGCTGCGATCACATCATATGGTTTTCCTGTGTTTGCAGCTAAAATCTCATTTAATTTCTTCTTTGTTTTCAAAATATTCTCAGCAGCGATCTGGATCTCTGTTGCCTGACCTTTTGCTCCGCCGGACGGCTGGTGGATCATGATCTCTGCATTTGGAAGTGCAAGTCTCTTGCCTTTTGCCCCACCTGCAAGTAAAAACGCTCCCATGCTGGCTGCCATACCGATACAGATTGTTGATACATCACATTTGATGTACTGCATTGTATCATAAATTGCAAGTCCTGCTGTCACCATTCCACCCGGAGAATTGATGTATAAATGAATATCTTTTCCAGGATCTTCTGACTCTAAGAAAAGTAACTGTGCAACAACCAGACTGGCTGTTGTCTCATTCACTTCTTCCCCAAGGAAAATGATTCTATCTTTTAATAATCTGGAGTAAATATCGTAATTACGCTCTCCTCTGCTTGTCTGTTCAATGACGTAAGGTACTAAACTCATATCTCTTACCTGCCCTTTCTTTTCATAAATATGGTTTGGATCGCACTATCATGGGATCCGCACTTCTTTCACTATTGCAATATATCGGTCATACACTGCACTGATAAATATTATCCCACAAATGATGGTACGTTGGAATAGGAAAAAAACATGTTTTATGAAAATTTAATATCTTGTTCGAATTTTCAAAAAATTTTGAACTTTTTTCTTAACAAATCCACTCTGTCATAAATCTCAAACAGACCGGCTCATAAGAGCCAGTCTGTGATATTCATAACCTGCACATGCACGCTTACGTGCAATCTGCTACTGCTGTGCACCGCCGGAATTATTCTTCTGTTCCTTCTTCTGCTTCAGCTTCTTTTTCTTTCTTTGTCTTAGCTTTTGCTCTCTCTTTTACGTTCTCCATAATTAAGTCAACAGCTTTTGTCACTGCTAAATCTCTCTTAATGGATTCTTTCTCAGCATCTCCTAAGTACTCTTTTAACTTGTCAGCTTCCATTCCGTACTGAGCTGCCATCTTCTCAATTTCTGCATTGATCTCATCTTCAGAAACTTCGATATTCTCATCTTTTGCGATCTGCTCTAATACAAGGCTGCTCTTGATACGTGTCTCAGCTTCTGGGCGAACCTGCTCTTTTAATCCGTCGATCGTCATGCCGGAGAACTGCATGTACTGCTCCATGGAAAGACCGCTCTGTGCGATTCTCTGTGCGAACTCGTTGATCATGTTCTCACACTGTGTATCGATCATAGCTTCCGGGAGCTCCATTGTGGATTTGTCGATGATCTTCTTGAGTGCTTCATCTTCTTTTGTACGTTTTGCTTCGTTCTCTTTCTCAACTTCAAGATGTTTTCTTAAGTCTTCTTTGTACTCAGCTAATGTATCAAATTCAGATACTTCAGAAGCGAACTCATCGTTTAACTCTGGAAGTTCTTTTGTTTTGATCTCGTTGATCTTAACTTTGAATACGGCTGGTTTTCCAGCTAAATCAGCTGCCTGATATTTCTCTGGGAAAGTAACGTTAACTTCTACTTCATCCCCTGTGTTGTGTCCTACTAACTGATCTTCGAATGTATCGATGAAAGAGTGGGAACCGATCTCTAATGGATGATTCTCTCCTTTACCGCCTTCAAAAGCTACACCGTCAACGAATCCTTCGAAATCGATCACTGCTGTATCACCATTTGCCGCTGGTCTGTCTGTAACTGTTACAGTTCTGGAGTTTTTCTGCTGCTCTTTCTCAAGTGCTGCTTCTACTTCTTCGTCTGTTACAGTTGTGTCAATCTTAGTTACCTGAACACCTTTGTATTTTCCAAGTGTTACTTCTGGTCTTACTGCTACTTCTGCTGTGAAGATGAAAGGTTTTCCAGCTTCGATCTGAACAACGTCGATTGTAGGTCTGGAAACGATGTCCTCTTTGCTCTCTTCCATAGCTGCTGCATAATTATCCTGAATTAAGATGTTTGCTGCTTCTTCATAAAATACAGCTGCACCGTACATTTTCTCGATCATAGCTCTTGGAACTTTACCTTTACGGAAACCAGGGATGCTGATTTTGTTCTTCTCTTTCATGTAAGCAGCCTGTAAAGCTTTTTCTACTTCCTCTGCTGGTACTTCAACAGTAAGTTTTGCCATGTTTTTTTCTAATTTTTCAACCTGTACACTCATTATAATGATTTTCCTCCTTATATATATAAAATATCCATGTACATTTCACGCTTAATGCGCTAATCGAGCCACGTCCAAAGTCGCATAAACCCGCGGTTTTTCTGGCTCTGCCTAAAAATGGGCGTACTACGACTATCGCAGTCATTCTAGAATTATAGCACACACTTTTGCAAAATACCAGTGTTTTTTATGGTTTTACGAGGTTTTCTGCGATTTCTGCTCTTTTGCCATGCAATTTATCATATACGACATTACAAACCACTGTATAAAGAGAGGCAGTCACATTGATCCCTGTCCGAAGCAGCAGCGCCATCGGCAGTCCGAACAATGAAGCTGCAATTGCAAGCGCTCCAAACGTGTTAAAAACCGTCTGCCATTTATATCCGGCAGAATAACCCACGCCGATCCCACCAATAATTCCGATCATACTTCTTCCTGACTCCGGCAGTATCAGATAAAGGACGAGAAACAGCGCACATCCGGCAATATTAAACACGCCCCTGTCCACCGCCCTCATTTTTCCATCCTCTGTAAACGGAAGGCAGACTGACATACATGCGATCCCTGCCCACATTGCTCTCGGAAGTCCAAGCAGTGAAACGATCAGCATTGCACTTGAGACGATCAGTGTCAGTTTCAGATACCATTGGTTTCTCGCAGACCGAACATCAAATTCCCGGAATAAATCCTTAAATGTCCTGCGATAAGGTCTGTTTTTCTGATTTTTATAAAAAACCGCCATGCACACAAGCATCCCCGCCGTAAGTCCGATCACCCGCATCCCAAATGCTCTGCCACTCACATCATATCCATATAAGAGCAGATACCCGAGCACAAACGTAGAATGATTATGCATAATGACATTGTGACACCCAAAGATCATAAGAAGCAGGATACAGACACAATTTATAAAAAATGCTCCCACCGGAGATACCATATTTGCCAGTCGCGGGCCAGCCATCATAATCGCAAATATTCCCACAATGGACAACAATCCATGACTCGTCCGTATACCAAAATCAGCCTGTCTCAGCACAAGCAGTGCCAACAGGACCGTCACTCCTGCAACGCTGTTTTCCTGCCCCGTCAATTTTGTATACAATGTGACAACTGCCACACAAAACGCCATAACAAGATATACTTTAAAATTATAGATAAGAATATGACGCCATTTTTCCTTTTTGTCTGTCGTATTTTTGATCAACTGTTTTGAACCTGCAGAACTAAGCTGTAACTCCTGATAAAATGTCATTTTGTATTCTCCTCTCTTCTCTTTTGAATCAGCAAAGCGAAGAGTACTATACTTCAAAACAGAGTGTCTGGCAAGTATAAAACCTCATTTTAGAAAAATTTTGGAATGTTTACTGTTTTTTCATATAGAAATATTTTCCGAACAAACTTTATTTATGCTAAAATGTGATTATCCAGAAAGGTCTGTACAAATGAGGAGAGTAAGCTATGGCAATCACAAAATCCAACGAAAGAACAAAATATGAGCTGGCGGATGCCATGAAACGCTGTATGAAAACTGCACCTGTAGAAAAAATCACTGTGAAGGAAATTGTAGAGGCATGCGGTGTCACAAGACAGACTTTTTACCGCAATTTTCAGGATAAATATGACCTCATCAACTGGTATTTTGACAAAATCCTCTTAGAATCTTTTGAGCATATGGGGGAAGGAAAATCTGTCTATGAAGGTCTTGTAAATAAATTTACCTATATTCAGGAAGAAAAGCTGTTTTTCAAGGCTGCATTTAAAAACGATGACCAGAATTGTCTGCGCGATCATGATTTCCAGTTGATCACCGCTTTCTATACGGATCAGATTGAAAGCCGTACCGGCAAAAAGATTTCTCCGCATCTGCAGTTTCAATTGGAAATGTATTGTCAGGGTTCTATCTTTATGACTGTCCAATGGGTACTTGGCTGCCGGAAATGCACACCGGAAGAACTTGCGAAATCTCTGGCTGGCGCTATGCCGGCAGAATTAGGAAATGTATTCCGGGAGGTTGGACTGATATAAACCGGAGATTAACTGAGGGATGCAGGCTGATAGTTGTGTCTTGCTCACAAGTCAATATCATTGGTGTATACAAAGAAAAATATTGTTTCCATAATCCACATAGAACGGTGCAGTAATCCACAGATTCTTACCTTTCCCACCAAGCAGCTCGTTCAGAATTTTTTCTTTTTCTGCAGCATCTGAAAAAAATCATTTTTGCTATTTTCGCAATAATATTGCAAATAAAACGATTAGAACTAATCTCGTAACCATCTACAGATATCAACCACTTGCACTCCTTTATAATCATAAATTTCATGATGTGTTCTTGCAATTATCATCTTAGGATATGCATCTCTTATTGCAAGCAACGGTGAATATTCTCTTTCAAATGTTTTTTCATCCGAAATATTATCGCTTACCTGAATATATATTTGAGCCTCACGTTTCTTTGCTACAAAATCTACCTCCTTTTTATAAAGTTTTCCCACATATACCTCATATCCTCTCCTACGCAACTCCAGATAAACAATATTTTCGTAAACTCTTCCAAAGTCCATGTTTCGTGTACCATTGACTGCATAACGAAACGATGTATCACAAAGATAATATTTACTATTATTTGCCAGATATTTTTTCCTTTTTAAATCATAACGTTTTGCCTCATAGAACAGAAATGCATTTTCCAAATACCCAATGTATTTTGACACCGTCTTTCTGGTTATCTCGCTCTGGTCATTTTTTAAAGTTTTGCTGATATTATTAGGCGAAAGTAAATTACCGATGTTATCCATCATGAATTCAGATATATTAGTGAACTCTGATTTATTTCTTATCTTATACTTTTCAACCAAATCTCTGATAAGAATGGTTGAATACACATCCCTAATGTAATCATACTGTCTGTCCTCAGTCTTATATACATAAGATCCAGGCATACCACCAGTTCGGACATACTGATCAAAAGCTTCATCATACCTGTCTGTAATTCCATAATAAGTTAGATATTCCACGAAAGAAAATGGATATACTTTTATTTCCATCGTTCTCCCTGTAAAAAGTGTTGCTAAATCTGAGCTTAACAAAAATGCGTTTGAACCGGTAATATAAACATCATAAATTCCTTTTGTATAAATACTATTAATTGCAAGTTCAAACTGCGGACATAGCTGAACCTCATCAATCAATAAAACATTCGTCATTCCCTCTTTGTACTGATCCAAGATATACTTATGCAATGCATGATACTCCAACAAATGATCAAACTCTAATTCCTGGAGGTTTATCATAACAATATTTACCGTTTCCTCTAATGACTGCAGATAAGAGACAAACTCTTGCAGCAATACCGATTTACCGCTTCGTCTGATGCCTGTAATTACTTTTATATCCGGTGTCCCATACAATTCAATCAGTTCGTTTAAATACTCTTTTCTTACGATAAGCTGCATGCTACGATCTCCTATTCCCACTTTTATAATAATTTTTATTTTTCGGTAATATATTTCATAGACTGATATTATCACACTCTGCGCATTCTGTCATTATTCTATTCCCACTTTTTGAAAATTATTCATTTTTTGGTATTAGTTTTTAATTTTGATTTCCTAGAAATTTCCCATACTTTTCCAATGGAAAAAGTGGAAATTTTCTCTATTACCGTTATTATGCAATTTTATTCTAATACTTTGATCGAATCTGTCTGTCAAGTCTACAGTATAATGGTTTTCAATAGCAGCGCCTATCGATAGCGAATCACAAATTTCCAAGGCTGTCTGTTTTTGGCAGATGGGGCAAGAGTCGCACTGTAAATTAGGCAGATTTTGTGGCTACATTCATAACGTAAAGCAGGGCAGATATAAGAGTACATGCACAAGTCACTCACGTAGAGTAGGCGGATGAAAATTTCATCCGCCCCTCATCAAACCGTGCATGAG
>ERZ1034753.703-NODE-703-length-11781-cov-5.841890_pt1 | contig 11781 bp, 9 predicted proteins | sample MGYA00520702_ERZ1034753 | MGnify/ENA primary metagenome ERZ1034753 (study PRJEB33766, sample SAMN09781700) | gut metagenome | biome: gut microbiome | host: Homo sapiens | place: Madagascar | study: EMG produced TPA metagenomics assembly of the PRJNA485056 data set...
TTGCAAGAGACAATATCCGTAAGAGCTCCAGAGCACTGGGACAGTCTTCCGATTCTTCCCAGAGATATGCCAAAGGCGTGGATGAGTATGCTACCGTTATGGCAAGCAAGAGAGCACTGCACCTGATCGAGGAGCTGGGCTGTGGTAAAGTATCCTCTACTCACGTAGAGGCAAACACCGGTAACTCCATTGAACCCACCGAGATGAAAGCGAGCATCAAGAAGGTGAACGGCGTACTGGGTATCGAAGTACCTACCGCTGACATCGAGAGAATCTTAAAGTCTCTGAACTTCCAGCCCGTGATTAACGGTGATGAACTGACCATCCAGGTACCTGCATACCGTGAGGATATGGAATCTTATCCCGATATTGCAGAGGAAGTCATCCGTATGTACGGTTACGACCACGTAACTCCGACTTTCCTGAAAGCAGCAGCAGTAACCAGCGGCGGTATGAATACGAAGCAGAAGACCGAGCTTAAGATCAAGAGAGCACTGTGTGCACAGGGCGCATTTGAGGGCGTACATTACTCCTTCTTCTCCCCTTCCGATCTGAACCTGTTAGGCCTGCCCGAGGATGCACCGGAGAGACATGCGATCCGTCTGATCAACCCGATCAACGAGGATCTGTCCCTGATGCGTACCACTCTGGCTCCCCAGATGATCCACGCCATCGCCCGCAACCAGAAAAACGGTTGTCTGGAAGGCAGAGTATACGAGATCGGCAATAAATTCATCCCTAAGGATCTGCCTTTGACCGAGTATCCCGATGAGAGAGAGACTATCTGCATCGGTATCTGGGGTAAGGAAGAGAATTTCTTCACTCTGAAAGGTCTGGTAGACACCGTAGCAGAGACTCTGTTCATTGATTTCGAATATGTAGAAGACAAAAAGAGCTTCCTGCATCCTTATCGTACCGCAAAAATCCTGTACAACGGCGAAGAGATCGGCTACTTAGGTCAGCTGACCTACGAGATCCAGAAGGAAGAAGACATGCGTGAGTCCGCATACATCGCAGAGATCGATCTGAAAGCCCTGCGTCCTGTATACGGCAAGGTTCCCACCTTCACACCGATCTCCAAGTTCGCGAAGGAGACCAGAGACCTGGCACTGGTAATGAACAAATCCGTTACCTGCGGCGAGGTAGAGAAGGCAATCGCAGAAGCCAGCAGCTTCGTAGAGTCCGTAGAACTCTTCGATGTCTATGAAGGCTTACAGGTAGGACCCGAGAAGAAGTCCATGGCATTCACCGTAACCTTTGCTCCGAAGGAGGAAGAATTCACCACAGAGGCAGTGGACGGCTATGTGAAGAAGATCCTGAAGAACCTGAACAACAAGCTGGGTGTAGAGCTTAGATCTTAACATAGTAACTATTCAGAACCATAAAATATTTAAAAATCTCTCCGAAGGAAGCCTTCACTTAGGGATTATAAGAAAAAACAGTTTTTGAGTGACGTCTTCAAGCGGTGACAAAAAGAAATAACGACCATACAAGAGTAAGAATGCTCCTGTGTGGTTGTTTTCTTATGCTCAAGTACCAAAAGGGTATGAGAGGTTATTCTATGTGGCACTGGAAGAATTCGGATTGTAAAGAGGTGTCATAACCGGCGTGAAGCCCAGAGCCGAATTATGTCATTACGGTTGTGGATGAAGCATATACTGAATTTGCGCAGGGAGCTCTATCTGAATAAAAGGAGGCAGCTTAGATGTACCGGGTAATTGATCTACACTGTGATACGATACCTAATATGTACTCGGATTTCAGGGAAGGGAAGGAGACTTCCCTTCTTTCCAATTCCGGAAGAATCGATTTGAACCGGATGAGAGAAGGGGGATATATTTGCCAGTGCTTTTCCCTTTTTACCCATCTGGGAGCATTGAAGAAAAGAGGCGAGTCACCATTTACACATGTAATGGGGCTTGCAGATTTCTGGAAAACACAGATAGCGGAATATCCGGATATCATAGGACAGGTGACAACGGCGGAGAGTATGGAAGAGAACGCCGGGATGGGAAAGCTATCAGCTATGATGACTGTGGAAGAGGGCGGAGTGTATGAAGGAAAACTGGAAAACCTGTATGCACTATATGACAAAGGCGTCAGAATGTCTACCCTGACATGGAACTTTGCAAATGAACTGGGGTATCCCAATCCGGCAATCGCACCGGGAAGTCCCCGAATCCCGGACATGGTCAATGGACTTACGGATACCGGGAAAAGCTTTGTGGAGGAAATGGAGAGAATCGGCATTCTTATTGATGTTTCCCATTTAAATGATGCCGGCATACGGGACATTTTTGAGCTTACGCATGGCCCTGTGATCGCAAGTCACTCCAACGCACGTGCACTCTGCGCACATCTGCGGAATCTCTCGGATAATAATATCAGAATGATCGGAGAGCGGGGCGGTGTTATCGGTATCAACTATTTCGTAGGATTTCTTGAGGATGGTGGAAAGATCGGGCGGATTGAAAAAATGGTGGAGCACATGCAATATATTAAAAACCTGGCAGGAATCGATGCAATAGCACTGGGAAGTGACTTCGATGGCTTCGGAGAGCCTTGTGAGCTGTCCGGCGCAGAAAAAATGCAGCAGCTTGCCGCAGAGATGGAACGACAGGGTTTTTCCTCCGCGGAAATCGATAAGGTATTTTCCTTAAATGCTTTAAGGGTATTTCGGTCTGTGCTGTCCTAAGAAAACTTATGTATCATAAGACGAAATATATCTTGTAGCGGGAGCAGTAGATGAGATAGAAGTTTATCTCTGCGCGCAATTAGCGTATTATAATGCGCATAAATACGGAGAAGAAGGATATATGGATGCCTGTAATTATAATAATAAACATGATCATAATGCATTTTCTAAAAGGATTCATGCATGTGTTAAGGAAAATATGAGAACACCAGTTGTTATGTATCATATAAATATAATGGACATTTTCCGATATGGGTAATTATTGAATTTTTCTCCTTTGGTATGCTGTCTTATTTTTACAGAGGAATGAAAAATAAAGATAAGGCAACGATGGCAGTAAATCTTTAATATTCCTACAAGGCGATTGCTTACACTGCTTTATATGCTAAAGCTTATGTATCTGGATCAACAGAAATGGAATGAAGAAGTTTGGAAACCGTTGGTAAAACTTGTGAAAAAATATAAGAAAGATATATCATACAAGCACTTAGATTCTCCGTATAGGTGGAAGGCAATGTTAAAATACTGATTTTGGCTATAGCATCATTTGACATCGGATAAAAATAGTATATACTTAATCCTACTATACAAAAAATAAATAGCAATATGATATGGGAGGTCGGCATGGATTCTAAGAGCCTACGTTTTTTTCTGGTAATAGCAGAAGAGGAAAATATGTCAAAAGCAGCGGAAAGATTACATATGTCGCAGCCTCCGTTAAGTCGTCAGCTGAAACTGTTGGAGGAGGAAGTCGGGACGGAATTGTTTGAAAGAGGACATGGCAGACTCAGACTTACTGCGGCGGGAATTTATTTAAAAGAGCAGGCATATGAAATCCTCTCATTGCTGGACAAGACAAAACAGCACTTGCAAACAGAGTTCAGAGAGGATGAAGGGGACATTACAATCGGAACAATAGAAACGGTAGGAATCAATATTTTGCCGAAATGGATTGCGGAGTATCATGAAAAGAAACCCCAAGTGACATATCATGTGATAAATGGAAATACAGATACCATTATGGATCAGGTGGTAAAGGGAATTTATGATATTGGAATTGTCAGGGAGCCATTTAATAGTGAGCCCTTCGAATGTATCAGGCTGCCGGAAGAACCGTGGATTGTGGTATTACCGAAGGAATACCCGAGTGCAGCTTTGGGGAAAAACATTGATTTGGCGGAATTGTCCAAATCCCCGCTGATCCTTCCCACCAGGGCGATTCATGAGGAACAAATCCGACGATGGTTTGAGATGATCGGATCAAAACCGGAGGTGGTCTGTTCCTACAGTTCTTTAAGCAGTGGCATTGCACTTGTGAAAAATAATGTAGGGCTGTTATTGTGTCCGGAATCAGCCAGCAGTTTTATTGGGGATTCCGGATTGATGGTAAAAAAGATTACGAACCCGGCACTGAGCAGCAGATCCGTAATTATAACCAGAAAATATGCTGCAAAGGCACCGGCAGTCCGCAGTTTCTTAAAAATGATTCAGGAGCAGCTTCCGGAAAAAGATGATATGGAAAATGAATAAAATAAGAAATACTATACAGATATTGAATTGAAAAGGGCAACTTATAGATTTGACAACTATTGACGAATGTGAGAAGATGCTTGCAACAGAACAACATTTTGAAAAGACAGAGAGGTCTATTATGATCTTTCTGTCTTTTTGTTTTGAGGAGTGAAAGCGTATGGAGACAAAGAAAAAATGGAAACCGGATGTTCTGTTGGTCATTCTGATTGGAGTAGTGATTCTGTTTTCAGTAATGAATCCTCTCTTTTTATCAATGACTAACTTCTTAACAATTCTGAGACAGATCATCATTACAGGAGTCATGGCCTGCGGTCTTCTGTTCGTAATCGTGGGAGGAAACTTCGATCTGTCAATCGGAATGCTGATGACCATGTCAGGAATTATATGTATTAAGTTTTATGATACGCATGGCATTTATACAGCTGTGGCATTGGCTGTCATCTTTGGAATTTTTATCGGACTGATCAATGGATTCCTGGTCGGTTATATGAAACTGAATTCCATGATCGTAACACTTAGCATGGAAAGCTTCCTTACCGTTATGATTTTGCGTTACAGCGGAGGAAAAATTACCAGAGTAAATTCAGATTCAAGGGTATTGGCATTTTTTGACCAGGGTCGATTCCTGGGTCTGCCGATTTCTATCTATGTATATATATTGATCATTCTGTTCAGCTTTATTCTACTGGAGAAAACAGTATTCGGAAGACAGATCAAAGCAGTAGGCGGTAATGCTTTGGCCAGTAGATTCTCTGGTATTAATGATCGTTGGACCATTACAAAATCCTACATGATGTGTGGTGCAATGGCAGGACTTGGTGGTGTATTATATGCCTCCAGAGTATTATCCGTACAGGTAGAAGCCGGAAGCGGCTATGAAACAACGGTGCTTACGATTGTTATCCTGGCAGGTACAAAGATTACCGGAGGAGAAGGTAAGGTAGGAAAAACAGTTCTTGCTGCTACCATTTTGGGATGCCTGAGTAATGGTTTTATCATGATAGGACTTCCTTATTACTTTCAATGGATTGTGCAATGGGTGGCGATCATTGCGGTCGTATGGATGACAGCTAATCCAATTGCATTAATGAAGAAAAGAAGGGAGAAAAGTGTATGAAAACATTTGGGAAAAAGGTAAATGAATTTGTTCAGGCATACACCATTGTAATCATACTTGCAATTATGATTATTTTCCTAAGCTTTAACTCTGACAGTTTTTTGACGGTAGGAAATTTCCTGAACTTATTTCTCCAGGCGAACTTGTACGGAATCATGGCACTTGGAGTCGGGGTATTGATGATCAATGGTTACTTTGACCTGTCAGTGGGAATGATCATGAGCCTGTCGGCCAATTTGGTGATCATGATGTCGGGAATCAATATCTGGCTAGGAATTGTAATATCACTTGTCAGTGGTGTATTATGCGGACTCATCAATAGTATTTGCGTGACTAAACTAAAATTAAATTCACTGGTGGCAACATTGGTGGCGGAAGTCGGACTGCATGGAATTATCTTTCTGATTACGGGAGCGGATTCACATATTGGAAAGTCCAATGGATTTAAGATATTTGGTTCTGTGGCAATTTACAAAATTTCCATCCTTACATGGATATGGCTTGTTTTATGTATCGTAATTGCTTTTATGTTAAAGTACACAAAGCATGGGCGTGATACCTATGCAATCGGCGGAAATGAGGCAACTGCCCGAAATTCCGGAATCAAAGTAGAAAGCATTATTATGAAAAACTATATGTTGTGTGGCTTCTTGGCAGCGCTGGCCGGCTTATTACAGGCAGCCAGACTAAATTCGGCATCACCGGGACTGGGATGGCCCAATGTATCTATGGATGTCCTCACCTGTGCTGTTCTAGGTGGCGTAAAAATGAAGGGTGGCAAAGGAAAAGTTCTTCATATGGTACTGGGTGTATTGGCCATTACGATGATACAGAATGGTATCAATATGCTGAATCTGCTGTCTTACTGGAAGACACTGGCTATGGGTCTGATCCTGATGTTCATTATTGTATCAGATAAGATTTTTTCAAAAGATGCTTATTAATAAGTTTTCATTAAAGGAGGAGAATGTTATGAAGAAAAAAGTATTAGTGTTACTTACAGCGATTTCCATGCTTGCTACTACCGGTTGTGCGGCAGTAACCACTTCTGAGACACCGGCAGGAGAAAGTACAGTGACTGCAGGGGAAGCATCTGCAGAGACACAGAGCAGCAATTCGGCTACAACAATGTCTGATACCGTAGCAGCGGCAAACGGTGCTGACTTAGAGAATTATGTTGTGCCGGCAAAGGATACCGGTAAGGCTTTATCGGATATTAAGATCGGATTATCTTTTGCGTATACAGATACCGATGAATTTACGGTTGCACAGTACAATGGTGCACTGGACGAAGCTGAAGCACAGGGAGTTACACTTCATATCACAGATGCACATTCCGATGAAGCTACACAGGCCAATGACGTCATTGATCTGATTCAACAGGGCATGGATGTCATCGGAATTTATCCTGTAAACGGTGAGATGATTATTTCTTCCGTGGAAGCATGCAATGCTGCCGGTATTCCGGTATTCCTGTTCTCCACACCTCCCGCTACCAAGGAGATAGAATCCCTCATTGATGGCTTCAGCGGCGGCAATGCATATCACCTTGGAGAACAGATGGCGCAGACTTGTGCGGAAGTACTTGGCGGTTCAGGAAAAGTTATTGAACTGGCTGGACTGTATGGCATGACAGACTCGGATCTGCGTTGCGAGGCAACCAGAGATGTATTCAAAAACTATCCGGATATTGAGATCATCGATTCTCAGGAATACGGATGGGCAAAGGAAGAAGCAATCACGGTAGTGGAGAATCTGCTGATCAAGTATCCGGAAGTAGATGCGATTGTATGTGCGAATGACTCCGGAGCATGTGGAGCAATCGCAGCACTGGAGGCTGTCGGACGACTGGATGATGTAAAGGTATTCAGTTGTAACATGACGGATGAGGGATATGAAGCAATCAAGGCAGGAAAGCTTTATAGTTCCGGCATTCAGGATGCATCGGAAGAAGGTCATGAAGCAGTGAAAATGGGGATAGACATTGCCATGGGAAATGAATATAAGTTTTACGGTTATACGAGTACAGAAGTGGTAACCGCTGAGAATGTCAATAATTTTGAAACACCCGGATATTGATGGATGATTGTTTGGTAAAGGATGATGATTATGAGTCAGAGAAATGGAGAAGTACTTCTTAGCTTAAATAACGTTTCAAAGACATTTGTAGGTGTAAAGGCACTAACGGATGTGGACTTCTGTATCCATTCGGGAGAGGTGGTAGCCCTCTGCGGAGAAAACGGAGCAGGTAAATCTACTTTGGTAAAATACATTGCGGGTATTCATGACTGTGATCCCGGCGGAAAGATGATATACCAAGGGAAAGAAGTACATTTTAAGTCTGCGCTGGAAGCTAAAAATGCTGGAATATGTCTGGTGTTCCAGGAAGTTTCCCTGATGACGGATTTGAGCATTGCTGAAAACATTTTTGTAGGACAGTATCCCACCAACCGCCTGCATATGATTGATTATAAGGCAATGAGGGAGCGGGCAAAAAAATGTCTGGATCTGTTGGATTTCCCGATGGATCCGATGACTCCTGTCTCTAAGCTGTCACTTGCACAGCAGCAATTGGTGGAAATTGCAAAGGCACTGGTTTATGATCCGAAGCTGATTATTCTCGATGAGCCTACATCATCCCTTACCGATAAGGAAAAGCAGGTTTTATTTAAGAATATCAACGCATTAAAGAAGTCCGGGGTGGCAGTTATCTACATTTCGCACAGGATGGATGAAATATTTGAAATCAGCGATCGGATCATGGTACTTCGGGACGGATGTGTAGTAGGAAAACTGAACACAAAGGAAAGCAATGTGGATGATATTGTTAAATTAATGATAGGCCGGACCCTGAACAGTTTTTACTATAAGAGTACTTATAAAGGAAATCCAGCAGTGGCAATGGAAGTATGCCATCTGACGAAAAAGGGGCTGTTTCATGATATTTCCTTTAAACTGCATAAAGGAGAGATCCTGGGACTTTACGGATTGGTAGGTGCCGGCAGATCAGAGATTATTGAAACCATATTTGCAATCCGCAAACAGGATTCTGGAACAGTGAAAATAAATGGAGAGAATGCAATGCTGTATAACTCTACATGGGCATTAAAATATGGAATTGCGTTGGTGCCGGAAAACAGAAAGACGCAGGGATTAATCCTGGATGCCGACTGTAAAGATAATATGAACCTTGCAATTTTGGCAAAACTCAGAAATGGTTTATTTATCGATGATAAGAAGGAAGAAGAAAATTACAATACTTATAAGGAAAAAATGTCCATTAATTCTCCGGGAAGCTGGCAGAAATGTGGCAATTTAAGCGGCGGTAATCAGCAGAAGATCATCCTGGCAAAATGGCTTCTGAATCATCCGGACATTCTGATTTTGGATGAACCAACCAAAGGAGTCGATGTAGCTTCAAAATCTGAAATCCATAAATTAATTGCTGAAATAGCTTCACAGGGAGTTGCCGTAATTGTAATTTCTTCGGAAATGCCGGAAATTATAGGTGTTTCCAACCGGATTCTCACAATCACAGAAGGTGAAATTACCGGCGAACTGGTTGGTGATAAGATCACGGAAGAAAACATTATGAATCATATTGCTATTAGAAAAAGCAAAAAGATCGGATAAACAGGAGGTTGGAATTATGGCAACAGAATTTTTGTATTTATCGGAACCGGAGATGATAGAGGCAGGCGTACTGGATGCGGCCTCCTGCACAGATGTATGTGAAGAAGTATTCCGGCTTCTGCATGACGGAGATTATATTATGGGTGGACCGAATCATAACTCTCATGGATTGGTGATTGTATTCCCGGAACATCCGCAGTTCCCCAACATGCCTGCAGCAGGACCGGAGAGAAGGTTTATAGCAATGCCTACCTATCTGGGCGGCCGGTTTGCTGTATGCGGTGAAAAATGGTATGGGTCAAATGTAGAGAACATAAAAGCTCGGAACCTTCCAAGATCTATTTTGACCGTTACTATCAATGATCCGGAAAGCTGTGCACCATTAGCTTATATGTCAGGAAATCTGATCAGCTCCATGAGAACAGGATGTATTCCCGGTGTGGCAGTAAGATATCTGGCAAATCAGGACGCAGAGGTATTTACAGCCATTGGTGTCGGCCCTGTACAGAAAGCAACTCTGAAAGCAATGGTATCTCAGTTACCGAATCTAAAGAAAGTTGTGGCAGAAGCAGCACATCTCGAGAGTGCGCAGAAGTTTGTAGAGTGGGCAAAGGAAGAATGCAATCTGGAAGGAATCGCTGTGGAAAACATGGAAGATGCATTGGCATCAGGCGATATTGTCAGCATTGCAGCATCTCCAAAGAAGCCTCTTTATCTGGAAGATAAGTGGATAAAGAAAGGAGCTACGGTACTTCTGACTTCACCCATTACGGCAGATGAAGATTTCTGGTGTAAAAATAAAATGGTATTCGATAATTCTAAAATGCATGAAGCCTATTACGAAGAAGGAATTTCTCTGGGAAGTGTGAAAAAGGCCTGCAACGGCTGGGGACTGATGTATTCACTGATGGAGAACGGGAAATTGTCATCGCTGTCGGAAGCTGTCAGTCTCGGAGATGTTGTGGTGGATCATTCTTTGGGTAGAAAAAATAAGGAAGACAAATATATGTTTGTGACCAGTGGACAGGTAGTGTTTGATATCGGTTGGGGATATCAGATCTATCAGAATGCATTGAAGAAGGGGATCGGACAAAAACTGAAGTTGTGGGATGAACCTTACTGGAAGTAAAAAGGAAGTGATTCATTTGGAAAAGCAAATTATGAATCAGGCCGAATATGCCTGTAATTTGAAGATAGAAGATCTGAGCAGAGAAATCATTCACCAGGCAGAAAGGATCATATTGGATTCTATCGGATGTATTTATCTCGGAAGCAAGAAACATATTGAAACAGAGCAATGTGTGGAAAATGACAGCTTTGTCTGGACAAATTACATGATAGACACGGAACTGTATGAAGGAAACAGATTTGCTATAGGACACCCAGCCTGTCACATTCTGCCCCTTATGCTGGCGGTGAGCAGAGAAAAAGAAATCACCTGGGGAAAATTCCTGTCAACGTTTGTTGCCGCTTATGAAATTGCAGCCAGATGGGGAAGCTCCATTGCGATGCCGAATTATATACTGGGGCATGGTACAGTGATGACGGCGGCGGCAGCAGCTGCCTATGCACTGTTGGATGGTGCAGATGAAGAAACCGTGTATCGAACGATATTACTGGCGAACTCCCTTCCGAATGTATCCGTATGGCAGTCGGTATACGATGGCAGTAATCTTCACAATGCCTATGCTGGAATTGGAAGTATGATTGCAGTCAAAGCATATGAAATGGCCCAAAACGGATTCTACAGTACCGAAGAAATTATCGAGCAGGTATACGGAAAGGTGTATCAGGCAAATCTTAAGACGGAAAAGCTGGATGAGAAGCTGGGGACGGAATATCGCATCTGCAAAAATTACTTTAAAATTCATACAGGTTGTCGATTTATTCATATGTTTGCAGATCTGGTAAAGGAGGAAATGCGTGCAGGACTTCTGGCACAGGAAATTGATCACATTGACTTATTTACTTATAAGAAAGCTTCTCAGGTGGCTGACCAAAAGGCATCAAATGCTATGGCAATCAAATTTTCCACACCGGTATCTATTGCCATATTGTTGCTGACGGGAGAATTGTCTCCGGATCATGTGGATGCATATCAAAAGAGTGAAGAAGTCCGGGATCTGGCACAAAGGATCAGTCTGATGGAGTCGGATGCTTATAATGCTCTGCTTCCTGATATCCGCGGTGGCAGAATGATCATTTATAAAAAGGATCAGACGGTAATAGACCGGGAGGTTTTTCACGCAGATGGAGATTTTGATTATCCGGTACCTTATACCGACGAGCGGTTGATCAGTAAATTTCGGAAAAATGTCACTGAGTCCCAAGTCCCGGTAGATCCCGGAAAGTTGGTAAAGATGATATTAACGACAGATTCTTTGGCGAAGGAGATGCCGGTGTCAAAGGTGTTGTCTGAATTTTATGCAACAATTCCGTAAAGAGCATAAAGTTCCATTCCAAGATTAGAGTAGTCATTTTAGAAAAGATATGATAAAATAGCAGTTGCAGGCGCATTTTGCGCAGGCAGCTGTTATTTTAATTCATTATAAGTGAAGATGCCATGGGCATCAGTGAGGTAGATAGATATGACAAAAGTAATCGGTGTGAGATTTCGTACAGCGGGCAAGGTATATTTCTTCGATCCGCTGCAGCTTGAGATAAAGAGAGGCGACCACGTGATCGTGGAGACCGCCAGAGGCATAGAGTTCGGCACGGTCGTTGCGGGAGCGCATGAGGTGGAGGATGACAAGGTGATCCAGCCGCTGAAGCCTGTGATGCGGATCGCCGGAGAGAGAGATAT
>ERZ1034753.705-NODE-705-length-11727-cov-7.678718_pt1 | contig 11727 bp, 8 predicted proteins | sample MGYA00520702_ERZ1034753 | MGnify/ENA primary metagenome ERZ1034753 (study PRJEB33766, sample SAMN09781700) | gut metagenome | biome: gut microbiome | host: Homo sapiens | place: Madagascar | study: EMG produced TPA metagenomics assembly of the PRJNA485056 data set...
GAAATCCGGATGCCAAGGTTTTATACGTTACTTCCGAGGAATTTACCAACGAAGTTATCGAATCGATCCGTAGTGGTAACGCCTCCGCGATGAACAAGTTCCGTGAAAAGTACAGAACGATTGATGTTCTTATGATCGATGATGTTCAGTTTATTATAGGAAAGGAAAGTACACAGGAAGAATTTTTCCATACGTTCAACGCCCTCCACTCTGCCGGCAAACAGATTATTTTAACTTCCGATAAACCGCCAAAAGATATGGAAACTTTGGAAGAACGAATCCGCTCCCGTTTCGAATGGGGCTTAATGGCAGACATCGGCGCTCCTGATTATGAAACGCGAATGGCAATCCTCCGCCGGAAAGTCGAATCGGATGATATGTCTTTAAGCGATGATATTTTAAATTACATTGCCAATAACATTAAATCCAACATCCGTGAATTAGAGGGAGCTTTAAACAAACTCCTTGCTTACTCGAATCTGGAAAAAACAGACATCACCATGGAAATCGCCATGAAGGAACTTCAGAATATTATCACTCCGGACAAGCCAAGAGAAATCACTCCGCAGCTTATCATCGAAGTTGTTTCGGAACATTTCCAGATTTCCTTAGACCAGATGATCTCGAAGAACCGGAGCAACGAGATTGCAAGGCCACGCCAGATCGCCATGTATCTGTGCAAGACCATGACGGATATCCCATTAGATTCCATTGGTTCTTTACTTGGAGGACGCGACCACTCCACCATTATCCATGGAATCAAAAAGATTGCGGATGAGTACGATTCTAACGAGCAGACACGTAATTTAATAGAAACTATCAAGAAGAAAATTAATCCAAACTAAAGTTATCAACTTTTTTTCGAGTTATTAACAAAATTTCGTGGATAACCTGTGTAAATGATGTTTAATTTATGTTTAAAGCTATGGATAACCTATTTTTCAGAAGGAATTTCAAATTTTTTCTGAAGAGGCTCAAAAATTTAATTCACAATTTATCCAAGGTTAATCCTCAGCTTTTTCACATAGTTATACAGTCGGATTTTTCGGACAAGCCCTTGTTTTTTCTGGGGTTTAAGGGTTATTCACTTATTCACACACACTAATACGACGACTTTTAATATCTTTTAAAAATTATATTTATATTGGCTTTCGCCAAGCAGGAAGGAGTTATTCACATTATGAAATTAATCTGTTCTAAAGCAAATCTGCTTCATGGAGTTAACATTGTTTCGAAAGCTGTTCCAACCAGAACGACAATGGCAATCCTTGAATGTATTTTAATTGATGCTTCTGCTAATGAGATTAAATTAACCGCAAATGATATGGAACTTGGAATTGAGACTAAGATTGAAGGTGAGATTGCAGAGAGAGGTATCATTGCTCTGGATGCTAAGATCTTTTCTGAGATTGTTCGAAAATTACCGGACAGTGATGTTGTGATCGAGACAGATTCCAATTTTAAGACTACGATCACCTGTGAAAAAGCAAAGTTTAACATTGTTGGAAAATCTGGAGATGATTTTTCTTATATTCCTTATATTGAAAGAGATGAATGTATCTCAATTTCGCAGTTTACTTTAAAAGAAGTAATCCGTCAGACAATTTTCTCTATTGCTGACAATGATAATAATAAGCTGATGACTGGTGAACTTTTCGAGATTGAAGAAAACCAGTTAAAAGTTGTTTCCTTGGATGGTCACAGAATTTCTATCCGCAATATTGAATTAAAGAATAATTATGATCATAAGAAAGTAGTTGTTCCGGGAAAGACACTTCAGGAAGTAAGTAAGATTTTACCTGGAAGCGCTGATGAGGAAGTGAATATTTTCCTTTCAGAGAATCATATTGTATTTGAATTTGATGATACAACTGTAGTTTCAAGATTGATCGAGGGAGAGTATTTTAAGATCGAGCAGATGCTTTCCTCTGATTATGATACAAAAGTAAAGATCAATAAGCGCGAGTTATTAGACTGTATTGACCGTGCAACACTTCTTGTAAAAGAGGGTGACAAGAAGCCAATTATTATGAATATCACAGACGGGACAATGGAATTAAAGATTAATTCCTTCATTGGTTCCATGAATGAAGATATTGATATCACAAAAGAGGGAAAAGATATTCTCATTGGATTTAATCCAAAGTTCTTTATTGATGCACTCCGTGTCATTGATGAGGAAGAAGTTTCCCTTTACATGGTAAATCCAAAGGCTCCATGTTTTATCAAAGATGATGATGGAAAGTTTATTTATCTGATTCTTCCGGTAAACTTTAACGCAGCCACAAACTAAGAAAGGCAAAAAGATGATCACAGTAAATATCAGAGAGACGGATGAATTTATCAAACTGGGACAGGCTTTGAAAAAAGCGGGACTGGTGGAATCCGGGGTTGACGCGAAGTTTTTTATCCAGGACGGTCAGGTAAAATTAAATGGTGAGACCGAACTTCAGCGCGGAAAAAAATTATACAATGGAGATGTTGTTTCCTTTAACGGCGAGACAATTCAGATTGTAAAATGATCATAAAATCAATTGAATTGCAGAATTTTCGAAATTATGAAGATTTAAATATTTCATTTGATGAGGGAACCAATATTTTTTATGGGGATAATGCGCAGGGAAAAACGAATATCCTTGAAGCTGCATACTTAAGTGGAACAACTAAGTCCCACAAATGTAGTAAGGACAAAGAAATGATTCGTTTTGGGGAGCAGGAAGCCCATATCAGGACAATTGTAGTTAGAAAAGAAAAAGAATATCAGATTGATATGCATTTGAAACACAATCGTTCCAAGGGAATCGCAATCAATAAAGTTCCAATCAAAAAAGCGAGTGAACTTTTCGGGATTCTCAATATGGTGTTTTTTTCGCCGGAAGATCTGAATATTATCAAAAATGGTCCGGCGGAGCGCCGGAGATTTTTGGATTCCGAATTGTGCCAATTGGATAAAATTTATTTGTCAGACCTTACAACTTACAATAAAATTTTGAATCAGCGCAACAAATTATTAAAAGATATGGTTTACAGACCGGATTTAAAGGATACACTTCCGGTATGGGATATGCAGCTGGTAGAAACTGGAAAGAAAATCATCAGGCGCAGAAAACAATTTGTGGAAGAGCTGAATGAAATCGTGCATGACATTCATTACCGGATTTCCGGCGGAAAAGAGGATTTGATCTTGCAGTACGAGCCAAGCATTGATGATATCTTTTTTGAAGATGAATTATCCCGGGTAAAAGAGAGGGATATGCGGCAGTGTATGACATCTGTAGGACCACATCGGGATGACCTGCTTTTTTCCATAAAGGGGGTAGACATCCGGAAGTATGGTTCGCAGGGACAGCAGAGAACTTCCGCATTGTCGTTAAAGCTGTCTGAGATTGAACTGGTAAAAAGGTCGATCCATGATATGCCGGTATTATTGCTGGATGATGTGTTGTCGGAGCTTGACAGTAACCGGCAGAATTATCTGTTAAACAGTATTCACGATACGCAGACGCTGATCACCTGTACAGGATTGGATGAGTTTGTAAAAAACAGATTTCAGATCAATAAGATTTTTAAAGTTGTGCAGGGGACTGTGGAAGAGAAGAAAGAATTATAATATCACTGCACTTGTAGTTTAATTAAATTATCACTGCAAATGTAGTTCAGTACAAATGAACAATTGTTGAAATTAATTTTCAAGTGTACATAAGAAGTATGATTTTCATGAGAATTATGTGCAGAATGGAGGAATAAATGGGTACAGAAAACGAATATGGTGGAGACCAGATCCAGATTTTGGAAGGACTTGAGGCTGTTCGTAAAAGACCTGGTATGTATATTGGTAGTACATCAGCCAGAGGCTTGCATCATCTGGTATATGAGATTGTTGACAACTCAGTTGACGAGGCACTTGCCGGATACTGCAAAAATATTGAAGTGACCATAAATGAAGACAATTCGATCACTGTAGAAGATGATGGACGTGGTATCCCGGTCGATATCAATCACAAAGCTGGAAAGTCTGCATTGGAAGTCGTATATACTGTACTTCATGCCGGTGGAAAATTCGGCGGTGGAGGATACAAAGTATCCGGAGGTCTTCATGGAGTAGGTGCGTCTGTTGTAAATGCACTTTCCACAAAGTTAAAAGTAGAAGTTTACCGCGAGGGAAAAGTCTATTTCCAGAGCTATAAGATTGGTAAACCGGATGAACCGGTAAAAGTGATCGGAGAATGTGGTGAGGACAAACATGGCACGAAGGTAACTTTCTGGCCGGACGGTTCTATTTTTGAGGAGACGGTTTTTGATTATGGCACATTAAAACAGCGTCTGCGTGAGACTGCATTTTTGACCAAAGGTTTGAGAATTGTTCTGACAGATTTAAGAGAAGATCCGGCAAGAACGCATGATTTCCATTATGCCGGAGGTATCAAGGAATTTGTCACTTACTTAAACAAGAGCAAAGAAGCTTTATACCCGGAAGTTATTTATTGCGAAGGCAGCGGCAATGGTGTTTATGTGGAAGTTGCCATGCAGCACAATGATTCTTACAATGAGCTGACCTTAAGCTTTGTTAATAATATTATCACACCGGAAGGTGGTACACATCTTGCCGGATTCCGTAATGCGCTGACCAAAACATTCAACGCTTATGCAAGAGCCAATAAGTTATTAAAAGATAACGAACCTGCATTGACAGGTGATGATATCCGTGAAGGATTAACAGCAATCATCAGTGTTAAGATCGAGGAGCCTCAGTTTGAGGGACAGACCAAGCAGAAGTTAGGAAACAGCGAGGCTCGTGGTGCGGTGGATTCTATCGTAAGTGAGCAGCTCACTTATTTCTTAGAGCAGAATCCAACGGTTGCAAAGACAATCTGTGAAAAATCGCTGTTAGCGCAGCGCGCAAGAGAGGCTGCAAGAAAAGCGCGTGATCTTACAAGAAGAAAAACAGCTTTGGAGGGAATGTCACTTCCTGGAAAACTGGCTGACTGTTCCGACAAAGATCCAAAGAACTGTGAGATTTTTATCGTCGAGGGAGATTCCGCCGGCGGTTCCGCTAAGACTGCAAGAAGCCGTGCAACCCAGGCAATCCTCCCACTTCGTGGAAAGATTTTGAATGTCGAGAAGGCAAGACTGGATAAGATTTATGGAAATGCTGAAATCAAAGCGATGATCACTGCGTTTGGTACAGGTATTCATGAAGACTTTGATATCAGCAAACTTCGTTACAACAAGATTATCATTATGACGGATGCCGATGTCGATGGTGCCCATATCAGTACGTTAATGCTGACATTCCTTTATCGGTTCATGCCGGATCTGATCAAAGAAGGCCATGTATATCTGGCACAGCCGCCACTATACAAGATCGAGAAAAATAAAAATGTATGGTATGCCTACAGTGACGATGAGTTAAATGCAATCTTAACGGAAATCGGACGTGATGGAAATAATAAAATCCAGCGTTACAAAGGACTTGGTGAGATGGATGCGGAACAGCTCTGGGAGACGACCATGGATCCGGAAAAACGAATTTTAAAACGTGTCATGATCGATGATGAGAGTACTTCTGAGATTGATATTACATTTACAACTCTCATGGGAGATAAAGTAGAACCGAGACGTGAGTTTATTGAAGAAAATGCGAAGTATGTGCAGAATCTTGATATCTAAGATTAAGTGTGCTGGAAATTATATATTACTGCAAATGTAGTTTAAAAGTGTGATAGAAAGTTAATTTATAATTGCAAATGTAGTTTGATTAGAGAAATGCAGATTTTGAACCAAAAAGAATCTGCAGGAATGAGGTAAATAGAATGGATGACAAAATTTTTGATCAAATCCATGATGTCGATCTGAAAAAAACAATGGAGACATCCTACATCGATTATGCGATGAGCGTTATCGCCCAGCGTGCATTGCCGGATGTAAGAGATGGTTTGAAACCGGTACAGCGTCGTGTACTCTACTCCATGATCGAATTAAATAATGGACCGGACAAGCCACACAGAAAATGTGCGCGTATTGTCGGTGATACCATGGGTAAATACCATCCACATGGAGACAGTTCCATCTATGGAGCATTGGTCAACATGGCACAGGACTGGTCTACAAGATATCCGCTTGTTGATGGTCATGGAAACTTTGGTTCTGTCGACGGTGACGGTGCTGCTGCGATGCGATATACAGAGGCAAGACTCAGTAAAATTTCCATGGAAATGCTCGCAGACATCAATAAAGATACCGTTGACTTTGTACCAAACTTTGATGAGACCGAGAAAGAGCCGACGGTGCTCCCTTCCCGCTATCCGAATCTTCTGGTAAACGGAACAACCGGTATTGCTGTCGGTATGGCCACAAACATTCCGCCTCACAATCTGCGTGAGGTGATTCATGCTGTCGTAAAAATTATCGACAACGAAGTGCTAGAGGATCGTGGAACAGATATCGAAGAAATTTTGAGTATTGTAAAAGGTCCGGATTTTCCAACCGGAGCGATGATTCTTGGAACAACCGGAATTAACGAAGCTTACCGCACCGGACGTGGAAAAATCAGAGTTCGCGCGATCACCAATATCGAACCAATGCAAAATGGTAAAAACCGTATCGTTGTGACCGAACTTCCATACATGGTCAACAAAGCAAGACTGATCGAGAAAATCGCAGAGCTTGTAAGAGATAAAAAAATTGACGGAATCACGGATCTTCGTGACGAGTCTGACCGCCAGGGTATGCGTATCTGTATTGAGCTGCGCCGTGATGTAAATCCGAACGTGGTTTTAAATCTGCTTTACAAACATACGCAGATGCAGGATACGTTTGGTGTCATCATGTTAGCCCTTGTGGACAATCAGCCGAAAGTATTAAATCTTCAGGAAATGTTAGGCTATTATCTGGATCACCAGAAAGATGTTGTGACCAGAAGAACAAAATATGACTTAAACAAAGCAGAAGAACGCGCTCACATTCTGGAGGGCTTACTCGTTGCGCTTGATAACATTGATGAAGTCATCAACATTATACGAAGCAGTGCAAATACACCGGAAGCAAAAAACCGCTTGATCGAGAGATTTTCCCTGACAGATGTTCAGGCTCAGGCAATCGTGGATATGCGTCTGCGTGCACTGACAGGTCTGGAACGCGAGAAAATCGAAGCTGAGTATGCAGAGTTGATGGATCGTATTGCAGAGTTAAAAGCAATTCTGGCAGATGAGAAAAAACTTCTTGGTGTTATCCGTGAGGAAATCCTTTTGATCGCAGAAAAATATGGTGATGAGCGAAGAACTTCCATCGGATTTGACGAGTATGATATTTCCATGGAGGATCTCATTCCGGTAACAAACACTGTGATCGCAATGACAAAACTTGGATATATCAAGAGAATGAGCCTTGATAACTTCCGCGCGCAGAACCGCGGTGGTAAAGGTATCAAGGGAATGGAGACAATCGATGAAGATTATATCGAGGAACTTTTGATGACAACGTCCCACCATTACATGATGTTCTTTACAAACACTGGTCGCGTATACAGAATGAAGGCTTATGAGATTCCGGAAGCGAGCAGAACTGCGAGAGGAACTGCGATCATTAACCTGTTGCAGCTTCAGCCGGGAGAAAAAATCACTGCGGTCATTCCAATCAAGGAATACACCGAAGGTCATTATCTGTTCATGGCTACCAAGAATGGTATCGTGAAAAAAACACCAATCACAGACTATGCAAATGTCAGAAAGACAGGACTTGCAGCCATCACACTGCGTGAAGATGATGAGCTGATAGAAGTAAAGAAAACAGACAACGAACAGGATATTTTCCTTGTGACAAAATACGGACAGTGTATCCGTTTCAATGAAAGGGATGTCAGAAGCACCGGAAGAACCTCTATGGGTGTGATTGGTATGAATTTGACAGATGGAGATAAAGTTGTCGGAATGCAGATGGAATCCCAGGGTGAATCACTGATGATCGTATCTGAAAAAGGTCTTGGAAAATGCACACTTGCATCTGAATTTACAGCCCAGAACCGTGGTGGTAAAGGTGTGAAATGCTATAAGATCACAGAGAAAACCGGAAATATCGTCGGTGTGAAAGCAGTCAATCAGGATGATGAGATGATGCTGATCACAACGGAAGGAATTATTATCCGAATCAAAGTCAGTGATACGGCATTGCTCGGAAGAGTTACTTCCGGTGTAAAACTGATGAATCTTGCGGATGATGTCACGGTTGCAAGCATTGCAAAAGTACGTGAGGACAAATCCCTCATGGAAAATACAGATAAATCTGAACTTGTCACAGAGGAAGAGGAAGCACAAAGTGCTGCGGCTGCAGCAGAGGCTGCAAAAAAAGCGGCAGGTCAGATGACAGAAACGGATGATGAATTAATGCAGGAATTATTAAGCCGTGCTGAGTCTGATTCGGAAGAAGAATAAAAGAATATTTTGACCGCAGTGATACAAAGAATTCACTATGGTCAGGACAGTAGGCTGCCACATTTTTATGTAGCAGCCGATTTGTCTATATAAAAACGAATTATATTTCATGATAAGAAGCCTTAAAAAAAGGTTGTTTCATTTTGCTTATTTGAAAAATAAATGATATCAACACAAAAATAAAAAATAACACATATTATCAAGAAAATCACAGTGTAAATGTGGATAACGTGTTGCAGAAATCGAACTTCCGTGGAAAAAATTCATTGTCATAGAAAAAACTTTCGTTTATACTTTTGCGTAAATATAGAATACAAGAGTTTTAAAATTGTAGTAAAACTCCAATTAGAAAGCAGAACAACAGGGGGATGCAAAATGCCGCAAAACTTTTATGAGTTAGTATGGATTTTTATTATTTATGCATTTATCGGATGGTGTACAGAGGTATCCTATGCAGCATTGGACCGGGGAATTTTTGTAAACCGGGGATTTTTAAATGGACCTTATTGTCCAATTTACGGATGTGGAGTGGTGATCGTCGTAGCTGTTTTGACTCCGTTAAAGGATAATCTGCTGATATTATTTGCGGGTTCTTTGTTACTGACTTCCATTTTGGAATACATTACCGGATTTATTTTGGAAAAAGTGTTTCACAACAAGTGGTGGGATTATAGCAACAAGCCATTCAATCTGCATGGATATGTGTGTTTGAAATTTTCCATCTACTGGGGACTTGCATGTACATTCATTATGGATGTGATTCATCCGATCATTTACAAGGGTATCACCATGATCCCTCACATTCTGGGGGTTGTGCTGCTCAGCATTGTCATGGCGGTTTTTGCTGTTGACTGTGGTGTTACTGTTACTACAATTTTGAAGTTTAACAAGCGGCTGAAAGTAATGGATGAAATGGCTGCGAAAATACATAAACTATCTGATGAGATTGGCGAAAATATTTATGAGAATGTGACAACCGCAGTAGAAAGATCGGAGGAGTTCCAGGAAACACATGAAGAACTTCTTACAAAAATTTCAGACAAAAAAGAAAATATAAAAGAGATTCCAGCAAATGCGAAAGCAAGGATCGAAGAATCTGCTGAGTCAACAAGGATGAAACTGGCGGAGACAAAATCATCCACCAGAGAAAAAATAGTACTCTCTGCGGAGGAAAGAAAAGAAAGAATTGCAGAGTCTGCAGAAAATGCAAGAGAGAGATTTGCTGAATCGACCGAAGCAGCAAAAGAGAAAATTGCTGCATACAAAGAAAACAGAGAAGCAGCCCGACTTGCAAAACAGAAAGAAAAAGAAGAGCTCGAGAAAAAGTACAAAGAATTATTTGCAGAGAAGAATTTTGGTTTCAAGCGTTTGATGAAAGCGTTCCCAGATATGACCTCCCGTGAACAGAATGAATCTCTGCAGAAGTATAAGAAATATTTTAATATTAGGAGAAATAAAAATGATCAGAACAGTTAATACAGATGATATCGTAAAAAATATAAAAGAAATGTGTATCGAGGCAAACCATTATCTTTCCAAAGATATGGACAAAGCCCTGAAAGATGCCACTGCTTCAGAAAAGTCAGAACTTGGAAAAAAAATTTTAAATCAGCTTCAGGAGAACTTAAAAATTGCAGATGAAGAGATGATTCCAATCTGTCAGGATACCGGAATGGCAGTTATTTTTCTTGAAGTCGGACAGGATGTTCATTTTGAGGGAATGGCAATTGAAGATGCAGTAAACGAAGGTGTCCGTCAGGGATATACTGAAGGGTATTTAAGAAAATCAGTCGTTGGTGATCCAATCATACGTGAAAATACGAAAGATAATACCCCGGCGGTGATCCATTACAGCATTGTTCCGGGTGATAAAGTGAAACTTACACTGGCTCCAAAAGGATTCGGAAGTGAAAACATGAGCCGTGTGTTCATGTTAAAACCAGCGGATGGAATTGAGGGTGTAAAAAACGCAATTCTGACAGCAGTAAAAGATGCCGGTCCAAATGCCTGCCCACCGATGGTAGTAGGCGTTGGTGTTGGCGGTACTTTTGAAAAATGTGCGATTTTAGCGAAAAAAGCACTGACCAGACCGGTAGATGAACATTCGGATATCCCATATGTGCGGGAACTGGAAGAAGAAATGCTTACAAAGATCAATCAGCTTGGGATTGGACCGGGAGGACTTGGCGGAACGACAACAGCACTTGCAGTGAATGTGAATACTTATGCGACACATATTGCAGGGCTTCCGGTAGCAGTCAATATCTGCTGTCATGTGAACCGGCATGTGATAAGAGAAGTATAAAAATATTTCACTACAAATGTAGTCTATATATTCAGAGTCAAAAGCAGAGGAAACATATTTGATCAGTACAGAAATATGTGGATCGCAACTGTGAATTCAATGATTGATACGAATAAAATAAAAATTTAAAGATGGGAGTGCAGAATATGGACAAACATATTACAACACCGATCACCAGGGATATAACAAAAAATTTAAAATCAGGTGATTATGTTTATATAACAGGAACCATTTATGTGGCAAGAGATGCCGCACACAAAAGAATGATCGAAGCATTGGAGAGTGGAGAAGAACTTCCGATTGACATCAAGGATTCCACAATCTATTACATGGGACCATCCCCGGCAAGAGAGGGACGTCCGATCGGTTCAGCGGGACCTACAACTGCAACAAGAATGGATAAATACGCGCCAACTCTTTTAGATCTCGGAGAAAAAGCAATGATCGGAAAAGGAAAACGTTCGAAAGAAGTAATGGATGCGATCGTCCGAAATCATGCAGTTTACTTTGCGGCAGTCGGCGGAGCAGGAGCACTTTTATCCAAATGTATCACAAAATCAGAAATCGTATGTTACGAAGATCTTGGAGCTGAGGCAATCCGTAAGCTTGAAGTGAAAGATTTCCCAGTGATCGTTGTCATTGACAGTGAGGGAAACAATCTGTATGAGACAGCGATCAAAGAGTATTGCACGTTGGAGTAAAACGTGACTTTAGGAAAATAAGGTGAATTATAAAAAATGATTTTTATTATATTTACATTTCTTATTTTTGGTGGCTGGTATGTCTGGGTAAAAATTCGTGGAACGGACATGGTGAAGGTAAAATTTGATTACACAACAAAGAAAACATCAAGGATAAGCACATGGAAAATAATAGTAGCGGTTCTCTTTCTGATGCTTATTTTCATTTTGGCTTTTACTTCGGATTCAATGCAGACTTCAGCCGGAAGAAAAGAAAACTTTCTGATCGTGGGAATTGTCGTTTGTATTTATA
>ERZ1034753.710-NODE-710-length-11711-cov-10.434454_pt1 | contig 11711 bp, 6 predicted proteins | sample MGYA00520702_ERZ1034753 | MGnify/ENA primary metagenome ERZ1034753 (study PRJEB33766, sample SAMN09781700) | gut metagenome | biome: gut microbiome | host: Homo sapiens | place: Madagascar | study: EMG produced TPA metagenomics assembly of the PRJNA485056 data set...
AATCCGTATTCATTTATTATTGAATACAGATTCTGCTGATTTTACTGAAATACAGGCTTAAAGCGAAGCATCAGTTTAATCAGAATAATCCGTATTCAATAATAAATGAATACAGATATTTCTGATTTTACTGAAATACAGGCTTAAAGCGAAGCATCAGTTTAATCAGATAAATCCGTATTCATTTATTATTTTAAAGTGCAAAGCGGTAGCCTGCGCTTATGCTGAACACGCGGTTCTTGGGTCCCTTGATGCCGTCAATCTGCTGCACTGGGGTCAATCCGAAGTGGTAGCGTGCGTCTATTATTACGTTAGCGAACTCATAGCTCAAGCCAACGGGGATGGAGAAGCACACGCTCTTCATCGTGTTGTCCAGCTTCTGGCTCGTCTCCTCGGGCTGTGTCGGGGCAAACTCGCCCTCGTTGTTCTTAGTATATTCCGTAGTGGTGTATTTTAGTTTGCCCGACAATGCAATGCCCATCTGCACGCCAGCCTTAAGTGCCAAGCCAGGAGCAATGTATGCATTAAGCGTCAGGGGGATGTTGATATAGTTGAGCTGAGTGGACAGGTCGCTGTATCCTGTACCACTGGTGCTTGTGCCCGAAGCTGCGTTGTTCTGCACCATTCCGTTCTTGTAGTTGCATCCATGCTGCGCATAGTAGGCGCCCAATGTAGCCGAGAAGTTAGGCGCAAATTGGTAGTCTACGTCCACACCGCCCATAAACGTTGTGCGGTAGCGAGCCTCGAGTGGAATGTTGGTTGTGCCGCCCATTACAAAGATGTCGTCGGGTAGGGTAGAAATGTTTAGTGCCACTCTCGGTATGATGGATATTGTGCCAGCCTCGGGTTGCTGAGCCATTGCCGTAGCAGATATGGCAAGAGCGGCAAGCGATAGAAACAGTCGGTTCTTCATATTTTATAATTTATATAATGTTTTACTGAACTTTTGCAAGTTCGGAGAATTCAGTAGTTAAAGGAGTTAAGAAGTTAAGCCAAATGCTTTTAATGCTATAAATCAAGCAAAAAACTAATGGCTTCGCTCGGCTTTTGCCACTTGCTTGCAAGAACTCCTTGCCTCCTGAGTTCTCTGAACTTTTGCAAGTTCAATGTTTTATATTATAACGTATTGAATGGCATAATATTGTATGCTTGTGGGCATATATAATCTCTGTTCGGTGACACCGAACGTCCGTTCCGTGACACGGAATGGCCGTTCCGTGTCGCCGAATGTCCATTCCGTGTCACGGAACAGAGATTTTAAATAATATAAAAGGAGCTTTGATATAAATTTAGACTTTAAATAAAAAAATGTGTCCTCGTACCTCCCGGTCCAAGGACACATCCATGTTAGTATATTTTGTTGACAAGAAATTAGTCTTTGTTGCTGCGCTTGCGAGCAAGATGGTCGAGCGTAATCTTGCGCATACGTATGCTCTTAGGTGTAACCTCCACAAGCTCGTCGCCCTTGATATACTCCAAGCACTCCTCAAGGCTCATAACCACCTTAGGTATAACGCGTGCCTTCTCGTCTGATCCGCTGGCGCGCACGTTGGTAAGCTGTTTAGCCTTGGTAACGTTGATAACGAGGTCGTTGTCGTGAACGTGCTCGCCTACCACCTGTCCGCCATATACTTCTTCGCCCGGATCGATAAAGAACTTGCCACGATCCTGAAGCTTGTCTATAGAGTAGGCATAGGCAGTACCGGTCTCCATAGCTATCATCGAACCGTTCATACGGCGTACTATCTCGCCCTTGTACGGCTGATACTCCTTGAAGCGATGCGCCATGATAGCCTCGCCCTGGCTTGCTGTAAGCACATTGGTACGCAGACCAATAATGCCGCGCGATGGAATGTCGAACTCGATGTCTACACGGTCGCCCAGTGTCTGCATAGATGTCATCTCGCCCTTGCGACGTGTCACCATATCAATCATCTTGCTCGAGAACTCCTCGGGAACGTTGATTGTAAGCTCCTCGATAGGCTCACACTTCTGTCCGTCAATCTCCTTGTATATAACCTGAGGCTGACCCACCTGAAGCTCGTAGCCCTCGCGACGCATTGTCTCGATAAGCACCGAGAGGTGGAGCACACCACGTCCGCTAACAATCCACTTGTCGGTGGTGTCCTCGAATGGGCGCACACGCAGGGCAAGATTCTTCTCAAGCTCCTTCTGCAGACGGTCGTTGATGTGGCGTGATGTAACAAACTTGCCCTCCTTGCCAAAGAATGGCGAGTCGTTGATGGTGAAGAGCATACTCATAGTAGGCTCGTCGATAGCGATAGGAGGCAGAGGCTCAGGGTTCTCAAAGTCGCATATAGTGTCGCCAATCTCGAAGTTCTCCAGACCCACAACAGCGCATATGTCGCCAGAGTGAACCTCGTCTACCTTCTTCTGACCCATACCCTCGAACACGTGCACCTCCTTAATCTTGGTCTTCTCCAGTTTGCCGTCGCGGTGGGATATGGTTACGTTCATGCCCTCCTTTATGGAGCCACGGTGAACACGGCCAACGGCTATGCGGCCTGTATAGCTTGAGTAGTCGAGCGATGTAATAAGCATCTGTGGTGTGCCCTCAATTACGGTAGGAGCAGGGATAATCTCAACAATCTTGTCGAGCAGATAGTCGATGTTGTCGGTAGGATGCTTATAGTCCTCGGCCATCCATCCGTTCTTGGCAGAGCCATAAACAACGGGGAAGTCGAGCTGGTCCTCGGTGGCGTTGAGCGAGAACATAAGGTCGAACACCATCTCGTACACCTCCTCAGGGCGACAGTTAGGCTTGTCTACCTTGTTTACTACAACTATAGGCTTAAGTCCTAATTGCAGAGCCTTCTGCAATACAAATCGTGTCTGCGGCATAGGACCCTCGAAGGCGTCTACCAGCAGAATGCAGCCGTCGGCCATATTAAGCACACGCTCCACCTCGCCGCCAAAGTCGGAGTGTCCCGGAGTGTCAATAATATTGATTTTAGTGCCTTTCCAGTTGATAGAAACGTTTTTGGAAAGGATAGTTATTCCTCGTTCGCGCTCCAGGTCATTGGCATCCAACACCTGGCCACTGTTATCCTGGCCGTCGCGGAAAAGCTTTCCCGCCAACATCATCTTGTCCACAAGTGTGGTCTTGCCATGGTCTACGTGAGCTATTATGGCAATGTTTCTAATGTCTTGCATCTATATATACCTTATAATAAAAAAACTTTCTGCAAAGTTAATAACTTTTGTTTGAATAGAGAAACGATGAGGCGGAAATTTATTATTCAACACTTGGCAAGGGGGATTTGGAAGGGGAGGTAAAGAGGGAGAGGAGAAGAATCTTTACATATTGGTGCTTTTCGTTATTATTAGGCATTTTATTTATAAAAAAACAGAAAGTATATAACAATTAATAGGTATTTTGTATGGTTGTGTGTAAGAAAGGCAGTACTTCTCTTTGAATTGTTCATGCAAAATATATACATTTGCAGAGAGTTATTCATTATTATATAATTATTAATAAAAGTTTTTTTTATCATGAGAAAAAAGTACCCTTTGTCTTATTTGGGGACAGTTGCCCTTTTGTCGCTGTCTGCAATCGGTGGTGCTAATGCTCAAGTGAGCAACTACATTAAGCTTCCCGATTCTTATCAGGTGGAAAAAGAACGCTTGACTCCGAAACAGCTTCAGGAGCGATTAGCAGAGGCCAAAGCCAAGCATCCATTGCGTTACATGCGCGTGTTGCCATCATCGGCTGTAGCCAAGCATGATGTTTTGACACGTATCAACGGCAAGGCGAGCACGACACAGCAGCCTGCCCAGGGCATTAGCAACACTATTATGCGTGTGGCATCCGAGGATGGTAGAAAGCTTTGGGGTAATGTGCTCTTTGACAATACGTGGGCGAGCGTTAGTTCCGACTACTATGCTTATGGTTGGTACGAGTTTATGGCTAAGAAGCCTGTAAAGGTAAACCAGATTTTTACCGACGACTTCTTCCGTGCTACTGGTAGTGGAGCGTGGATTGGCAACAATCTCTACTTCATTATGTATCAGAATTTCTGGGGTATCGACATGATATACTATTATAAGTATAACACGGATACTTGGACGCAGCTTGTAGAAAAGTCGACCGAAGATTATTCGCTTATTGCCAACGAAACTGCTGTGGCTCCCGACGGCGAGACAGTATACGGCGACTATCTTAACGCAGATGGTACCGGCAACGAACTATGCAAGGTTAACTACGAGACGCTAAAGCGCACCAAGATAGGCGATTTGCGCCAGGCATATGTGGCAATGGGCATGACCAAGGAGGGTGTGCTCTATGGTGTGGCTACCGACGGCAACCTATATAAGATAGATACCACAACAGCCGAGGAGACTCTTATTGGCTCAACAGGCAAGCAACTTAAGTTGAGCGATGGTAGCTTCTACTATCAGAGTGGAGAGATAGACCAAAAGACCAATACATTCTATTGGGCATGTGTAGATGCAAATAAGCAGTCTACTCTTTATACTGTAGATCTTGCCGATGCAAGTCTTTCGCTTGTGGGCGATTTTGAAGGACAGAACATGATAACCATGCTTTCTATCCCTAAACCAGCAGCAGAGGATGGCGCTCCTGCAAGTGCCGAGAACCTGATATTCGACTTTAAGAATGGTTCGCTTACGGGTGATGTTTGCTTCACTATACCTACAAAGACATTTGCTGGCGGCGAACTAACGGGCGACATATCTTATACCATTACCGATGGCACCAATACACTTGCCGAGGGTAAGGCTGCTCCTGGAACCGAAGTACGCCAAAGCGTTACGCTGAAAGATAATGGTACTGTTAACTTTATAGTTACTCTTGCTAATGAGGTAGGTACGAGTCCGCGACTCCTTGGCAGCAAGTATGTGGGTATGGACAAACCAAAGTCGGCTGGCGACGTTAAGTCAACCCTCGATAATGCTACAGGTAAGGTGACCGTAACATGGACGGCTCCAACCGAAGGCTTATACGGAGGCTATATGGGCGACATTACATATAATATTGTGAGATACCCAGATGGAAAACTGTTGAAAGAAAACTACGCAGGCACAACCTATTCGGAGACTCTTCCTGCCGATGTGGAGAAGAAAGTGTATGGATATGGCATCACTCCGGTGAACGGCTCAATGAAGGGCGACGAGAGCGTAAGCAACTATGTGGCTTTCGGTAAGGCTATTACCCCTCCTTTCTATGGCGGATTTGATGATGCTTCGGAGATGGCTCTGTACAACATTATAGATGGTAACGGAGATGGTGTAACATGGGCATGGGATGAACCTAACTGGAGTAATGATCAAGACGCAAGTGCCACTACCGCACGCTCGGAAAATGGTGCAGCCGACGAATGGCTCATTACACCTGCACTTAAGGTTAAGGCAGGTTATGTGTACAATGTATCATTCCGTGTAAAGTGCTACTCTAAGTATTATCCGCAAAAGTTGGAGGTTAAGTATGGCTCAAGCGCAACAGCTTCAGGCCTGACCGAGACCTTGTTGCCAGCTGAGACATTGACTACTTCCGAATATCTTGTTCGCAAGGCTACACTTACTCCTACAAAGGATGGCGAGATGTTTATAGGTTTCCACGATATTAGCGAGAAGGGTCAGCAGGCTTTGAAGATTGACGATATCAGTATAGGCGAGGGCATATCGATAAGTGCTCCTGACAGCGTAAGCGAGCTAAGTGTGTCGGCAGGCGCAAAGGGTGCTCTTCAGGCTACACTATCGTTTAAGGCTCCAGACAAGACCTATAGCGGTGGCAAATTGGACAAGATAACCAAGTTCCTTATTCGCCGTACGGGTAAAGTTGTAGCCGAGGCACCTGCAGCAGAGCCAGGTTCGGTAGTTACATTCACCGACAATACAGCTGTAAATGGTATTAATATCTATAGTGTTGCAGCTGTAAACGAGTCGGGTTCCGGATTTTACTGCACACCTAAGGCAGTATATGTAGGCAAGACAGCACCATCTGTACCCGAGAATCGTCGTACAGCCGAGCATCCAGACAAGGTTACATTCTCTTGGGAAGAGCCTACTGTTGGCTTGTACGATGGATATGTAGACCCGTCAGGCGTGACATACGTTATAGCAGAGCGCAGCGGTTCCGACTATTATCCGACATACGATGCAGTAGACTCGGTTAAGGCCAAGACAACAATAGACATTCCGATGGTTACCAATACCGGCGACCAGAGCCTTAAGACTCTCTTCATATCAGCAAAGAACGAGTATGGACAGAGCTCGTACAAGGCTATGCCGTCTATTATGCTTGGCAAGCCATACGAGATACCATTCGCTGAGAGTGTGTCGCAGAACCTTCTGCATGGTCGTTTGTGGACAACATACAGCACAGGCAAATCTGACTTCTGGACAATAGACGAGACTTATCCCGACTGTGTAGACAACGATGGTGGTGCCTTCCACATGATTTCGGAGGCAAACGACGATTGGGCTTATCTTGGAACAGGCAAGATAGCACTTGCTGGTGCAGCCGAGCCAAAGCTCATCTTCTATCATAAGGCTGCTGCAAATAGTGGCGCAAAGATAAAGATTGAGGTTGAGTTGCCTGACGGTACAACAGAAGAAGTAGCCAATATAGACGCTGCAAAGGATGGTGGCAATTGGACTGCATCGGCTGTTTCGCTTGCCGACTTTGCCGAAGAGGAGTTCCTTTCTGTAAACTTTGTAGTACAAGCCAATAAGGGTGAGGTGGTATACATCGACCGTATGTTTATACGCGATACATATACATACGACCTTAATGCCGAGATTGAGGCGCCTGAAAAGGCAAAGAAGGGCGACACCGAGACAGTTAAGGTTACTGTAAACAACTTTGGTTCTAAGGATGCACGTGGCTATAAAGTTGAGCTTTATGCCGACGGAGAACTGGTTGAAACAAAGACACCATCAGAACCATTGAAGGCTTATTACTTTGAGACATTCAACTTTGAGTATAAGAGCAACATACTTGACGACAAGGAGGCTGTCGATTTGAAGGCTATCGTTATATACAACAACGACCTCAATACCGACGATAACGAGGTTTCTACATCAACCAAGTTTGAGCTTTCAAGCAAGCCACGTCCTGAGGCTGCAACAGCTAAGGAGACTGAAGGTGGAGTAGAGATTGCATGGACAGCTGTAGATTCTTCGTCTAAGACAACAACAGAGAGCTTTGAGTCGTACACTCCTTGGAGCACAGATGTCTTTGGCGATTGGAAGTCGGTAGCTAATATCACTGGCACAACAGGCGGACCGCTTACTATAAAGTATCCGTCTCAGGGCACATCGTTTGCATTTACACTTGCCGATCCTCTCACTGATTGGCTAACAGCAAGTCAGCTTGATCAGGTTCCGGGCTTTAAGGCACATACTGGTAATAAGTATCTTGCATCATTCTTCCGTGCCGATAACGATGGCAACAATGTATCGCAAGACAACTGGTTGTTCTCGCCAGAACTTTCGGGCGAGAAGCAGACCATAACCTTCTGGGTAAAGAACGAGAACGACGAGGAGTACAACACCAAGTATCCTGAGACATTCGACGTGCTATACTCTACAACCAACCGCGATCAGGCTTCGTTTACAAAGATAGGCGAGACACATACCACTTCTAAGGGCGAATGGGAGGAAGTTAGTGTTGAGTTGCCTGCAGGTACCAAGTACTTTGCCATCAACCAGAACACTTATGCATCAAATGCCTTTGTGTTCATGATTGACGACATTACTTATACCTTTGGTCCTGGTGCCGTTACCGAATATAATATCTATCGTGACGGAACACTTGTAGGTACAGTATCAGCCGATAAGACATCGTTTGTGGACAATACCGCCAAGGACAACACAACATATGTATATGGTGTGACAGCTGTTTATGCAGACGGTGAGTCGGAGGCTGCTGTTGCTACAGCCATAACAACAGGCGTTGAGAGCATCTTTGCTTCGGGCAAGGCTTACGATGTCTATACTGTAGATGGCATTTGTGTTGCCAAGAGCGTTAAGAATCTCTCTACATTAAAGAAGGGAGTATACGTTATTGACGGCAAGAAAGTTGTAGTTAAGTAATTTAAAACAAGCAAGGCCCCACCCCTGGTCGGGGGTGGGGCCTTTTTTAATATTATATATATATGAACAATCTCAAAAGATATACAATCATTCCTATTGCCTTTGCGCTACTTGCTGCCAATGCTTCAGCAGCGCCGCGTACCAAGGCACAGATGCAGGAGATTGCTGCAAAACTGTTTGGCAGCGGCAAGCTAAAGGCTGTGGCAAAAAGCAAGGCTCAAGCCGATATCAATAAGTTGAAAGAGCTTAAGACATCAGATGGCTATGTCATTTATGGTTTTGACGGCAATGGTTTTGCTGTGATAGCAACCGACGATGCATCGCCTGCCATACTTGGATATAGCGATTCTAAGTATGGAACAACAATCTCAAATCCCAACTTTGAATGGTGGCTATCTATGGTGAACGAGGCTGTTGTGGCTCGTGCAAAGGCGGGCAAGGCTCCAATAAAGAGCAAGATGCCAAGCACGTATGGGTATGCCGAGTCGGTGCCAGCACTTTGCGAGACTCGTTGGGGGCAGGATGCACCATACAATAATCTTTGTCCTACTGCCACAGACGGCACACGCACATTGACGGGATGTGCTGCTACATCAACTGCTCAGGTGCTATTCTACCATCGTGCTCCCGAGCATGGTATAGGTAGTCATACCATATACTATCCAGCTAACAATATGGCTGGTATGAAGATAAGCGTGGACTTTGAGAAGGATAACTACGACTGGAACGCTATGCTCGAGACATACGGCTCTGGCTATTCTACAGAAGAGGGCGATGCAGTGGCACTTATTATGCGCGACCTTGGTGTTGCATTTGATATGGAGTATGGCAGCGATGCTGAAGGTGGCAGTGGCGCATTACACGAGAATGTGGCTATAGGACTGCAACGTTATTATGGCATAGACGATGCCAAGTATATTGTGCGAAAAGATTATAGCGATGACGAGTGGATGCGTATCATATACGGACAGATAAACGACAAACAGCCCCTTGTATATGGCGGATTTGACAAGTCGATGGGAGGTCACTCGTTTGTGTTCGACGGATACGATGCCGAAGGTAAGGTGCATGTCAACTGGGGTTGGGATGGCTCTTACGATGGCTATTATGATATGTTTATTCTCGATCCATCGGCTTATAAGTTCTCCAACAATCAGGAGGCAGTTATAAATATTGTTCCAGACAAGTCCTCATCAACCTTATCTGCCGATATCGCCCTTAATGAAGCTGGTACACTTGCTTTAAAATTAGATGCCGACAAAATATTCGGTTACGACTGCTTGAAGGTTAGCGGCAATATCAATGCAACCGACTTGCGCACTATACGCAGTATGGCTGGACGAGATGCCGAGGGCAACCGTACTCGTGGACATTTGCGCGAGCTTGACCTGACAGATGCTAATATTGTTGTCGGTACAGATTACTATATGATGGAGAATGGCAAGAAGCTGGTTGTGGAAAAGGACGCAAGTGTGCCCGACAAGGTGTTTGCACAGACCAGATTGCAGAAGATAATTCTGCCTAAGGCTGGAATAAAGAACTTTGGCAAGGGTGTGTGGGCTTACGCCAACAAACTAAAGGAGGTTCAGATGACGGCTACTGCCGATGCCGACTTCTGTTTTGTGGACGGTATCGTATATAATAGTGACAAGACTATTCTGCTTGAAGCACTTCCGTTGCAGACCGAGAGTGTGGATGTGCCAAAGGGTGTTACGACGATAGCCGACTATGCCTTTGCCGGTTGCAACCTTATGCCGCGCGTTTCGCTAAGCAACGATGTTAAGACTATAGGCAAGGAGGCCTTTGCCAATTGTTGGTCGATGAAGGAGTTTAAGGTTTTTGCTAAGGATGTGCCACAGCTTAATGGCGCCAATGTATTTAATGGTGCCAACATAGAGAGTTGCTTGCTTACAGTGCGTGCCGGACAGAAGACACGTTTTCAGAATACTGCCCAGTGGAAAGACTTTGCCAACATTGTTGAGTTTGGTACAACCATAAAGGCACGCAACGTGGCTCGTGAGTATGGAGACGAGAATCCACGTCTTACCTTTACTGTAAGTGGCGACAAGGTAGAGGGCAAGCCTGTACTAAAGTGCGAGGCTACACCCGAGAGTCCGTGTGGACGCTATACCATACATATTGAGCCAGGAACGGTTAATGATGAGGCTGTAGAGTTTGAGGATGGATATCTTGTAGTGACACAGGCTCCGCTTGACGTAACAGTAGAGGATGCAACACGTGAGACAGGCATGGACAATCCGATGTTCAACATTGTTTATAGCGGATTCAAGAATGGCGAGACCGAGGAGGTTATTGATGTTAAACCTGTTGCAACGTGTATGGCAGATGCCTCATCGCCCGCAGGATTATACGACATTACCGTTGGTGGAGGCGAGGCCAAGAACTATGAATTGTTCTACAATAACGGTGTGCTTACGGTGACACAAGCTACAGCCATAGACAGCATCCTTAATCATCCCGCTGCAATGGACATTTACACCCCTCAAGGCGTATGTGTTAAGCATAAAGCCACAAGTTTTGACGGCCTTGCGCATGGTATATATATCGTGAACGGCAAGAAAATAGTGAAGTAATAAATGTGGGGGGGAGGTACGACATTTGGCCGTATCTCCCCCTTACTTTTTTTCAGCCTTGTTGCAAATTGTCCATGCACCATGCAAAGGCCCTTGCTGTACGTTGAGGCTCGTCGCCAAAGTGTCCGCCGTGGTTCCACTCCAGAGTGGTGCGGTGGTTGCCCAATTGCGTTTGCATAAGCAAGTGTTGCCTGCGCACGCTGTCGCCAATAAGCCTCATACGCTGGTTGCGGCAATGCTCCTCTCTGTCGCCCAGACTAAGGTATACGTTTTGTGCCATTATGGGGTTGGCCTGGGCATAGATGCTCCAACGATCTATCCACAACGAGGGCGAGGCGGCAGCCACAGCACCGAACTTGCCCGTTTGGCATGCTGCCCAAAGAGCCCACATAGCGCCTAAGGAATAGCCGCCAACAATGCACGGCATACGGCCGTAGCTATGCTCCAGCCAGGGCAGCAGCCGGTGTAGCACAAAACAAAGAGTGTGGCGTGCATGTAGCCCCACCTCGCTGTCGGCAGACACAGCATCGTCGTGCCAAGGCATAAGGGCCCGAGCCCATTGGCATGTGTCGAAGGCAGCAAGCACAAACCCTCTGGTAGAGGCTTGCGCTATAAGCTCGGCCTCGCGGTTCAGTCCGTCGTTCTTCAGTTCGTGCCGTGCCGAGGGCTGTATCAGTAGATATTCGGGTTGCTCGGTGGCGAAGGTCCTTACAGGTGTAGAGTCTATGGTCTGTTGTATAGTTTGCATAGTTGTATGGTTTGGCTTATAGTTTACGTTCTTTCTTTGGTTCATCCGATATTTGGAGTGATACAAACTGGAGTTAGTCGGGGAGGATTATATTTTTTTTTGAATACGGATTTTTCTGATTTTACTGATTTTATTGCCTCAAAAGCGAAGCTTCAGTTTAATCGGAATAATCCGTATTCATTTATTATTGAATATAGATTATTCTGATTTTACTGATATACTGGCTCAAAGCGAAGCATCAGTTTAATCGGAATAATCCGTATTCATTTATTATTGAATATAGATTATTCTGA
>ERZ1034753.713-NODE-713-length-11683-cov-4.571379_pt1 | contig 11683 bp, 8 predicted proteins | sample MGYA00520702_ERZ1034753 | MGnify/ENA primary metagenome ERZ1034753 (study PRJEB33766, sample SAMN09781700) | gut metagenome | biome: gut microbiome | host: Homo sapiens | place: Madagascar | study: EMG produced TPA metagenomics assembly of the PRJNA485056 data set...
AGCCAACTTTCAAACCAAGAGTTTTCTGTCTTTCAAGAAAAAATATTCCGTTTTCCTGGCTTCTATGTTCAACGTCGCAGCATACGCCAGTATCAGTATCCTTATGCCGCACATGTGCTGGGCGATGTGGGCGAGGTGTCGCCAAGCGATATTGAAGACGACCCTTACTATCAGCCAGGCGATTATATAGGCAAGTTGGGTATTGAAAAATATTATGAAAAGGAGCTACGTGGCGAGAAAGGTGTGCAGATATTGCTGCGCGACGCTCGCGGACGTATTCAAGGAAAATATCTAAATGGCAAGTACGACCGCCGACCTGTGGCGGGTAAGGACCTCACCCTCAGTATCGACCTTAATCTTCAAGCCTTAGGCGAGCGCTTGCTCGAAGGCAAGATAGGCAGTATTGTGGCCATCGAACCCTCAACGGGCGAGGTGCTGGCTATGGTGTCGTCGCCCACCTACGACCCCCGCATCATGGTGGGACGCTCGCGCGGAAAAAGCCATCGTATGCTGCAACACGACTTATGGAAACCTTTGCTTAACCGCAGCATCATGGGTTTGTATCCTCCGGGTTCAACGTTTAAAACCTCGCAAGCCCTTACGTTCTTGAGCGAGGGTATCGTTACGCCTGGCACGGCATTCCCCTGTCATCGCGGCTTCTATTATCGTGGTCTGCATGTGGGCTGCCACTCGCATCCTGCGCCTATCGCCTTGGTCGACGCGCTTAGCACCTCGTGCAACGGCTACTTCTGCTGGGGCCTCTATTATATGATGGGCAACCGCAAGCGATATCGCAACGTGCAAGATGCCATGACCACGTGGCGCGACTATATGGTGAGCATGGGCTTTGGCTATAAGTTGGGCATTGACCTACCAGGCGAAAAGCGAGGCATGATACCTAATGCCGACTATTACGACCGCAACTATCACGGATCGTGGAACGGACTTACCATTATCAGTATTTCTATCGGACAGGGCGAGGTAACGCTTACACCGCTTCAGATAGCCAATCTGGGCGCCACCATTGCCAACCGTGGCTATTATTATGTGCCACATGTGGTGCGTAAGGTGAAGGGCGAACCCCTCGACACGCTATACACACGTCGCCATCAATCCAAGGCATCGGCTCGTGCCTACGACTATGTGGTGGCGGGCATGCGCTCGTCGGCCTTGAAAGGCACCTGTCGACGTTTGGCCCAGTATGATTTTGAGGCATGTGGTAAGACGGGTACTGCGCAGAACCGTGGCCACGACCACTCGGTGTTTATGGGCTTTGCACCTATGAACAAACCGAAAATAGCCATCGCTGTGTATGTAGAAAATGGTGGATGGGGTGCCGACTATGGCGTGCCTATAGGCGGACTGATGATGGAACAATATCTACATGGTAAACTGTCGCCCGCCAGCGAGGCTCAAGCTGCCGAAATGCAGAAACGACGCATAGGCTATGGCGCTCGCTTTGTTGAACAAAAGTCGGCAAAGGAAAAGGCGAAAGAAGCAAAGGAAAAGGCTGCCAAAGAAAAGGCTGCACAGGCTAAGGCCGTAGAGGCAGCAAAGAAAAAACAAATGGCTAAAGAGGCCGCTAAGGCTAAAGTGAAAGGTAAAAACGCGAAGAACGCAAAAAATGTGAAGGGCAATGCGGCTGTGGCAAAACCACGCAAAGAGCCCATTCGCATTGAAAGTAAACAGTAATAACAAGTTATGGCACAACCAACAAACGGAAATAATAGCATCTTGCGATCGCTCGACTGGGTAACCATTTTTCTATACCTGGCCCTGCTGGTCTTTGGCTGGATTAGCGTGTGTGGTGCCAGCTACACGTATGGCGATAACGATATCTTTAGCCTTGGCACACGCTCGGGCATGCAGATTATCTGGATAGGCACGTCAATTTGTTTGGGCTTCGTGATCTTGATGCTCGACTTTAAGTTTCTCGACTCGTTATCCTTCGTTATCTATGGCATACTGATATTGCTGCTCTTTGCCACAATCTTCAATCCTCACGATATCAAGGGCTCGCACTCGTGGCTGGTTTTAGGGCCTTTGCGTCTGCAGCCAGCCGAGTTTGGTAAGTTTGCAACGGCGTTGGCCTTGGCCAAACTAATGAGCGCTTACAATTTCTCCATACACAATTGGCACCACTTTGCCGCTGCTTGTGGCATCATTTTGTTGCCCATGTTATGCATCGTAGGGCAGCGCGAAACAGGATCGGCATTGGTTTATCTGGCTTTCTCGCTCATGTTGTACCGCGAAGGCATGCCTGGCAGCATATTGTTTACGGGTGTGGCCATGGTTATCTATTTTGTGGTGGGCATTAAGTATGCCGACGTGTTGCTGTTTGATACGCCTACCTCGGTGGGCACCTTTGTGGTGTTGCTGCTGGTGCAGGTGTTTTCGGCCTGTATGATTGATGTGTATTGTAACAACCGACGCCAAGCCGTGCTGCTATTGGCCTATGCCCTTGGCGCTACGGTGCTGGCGGTGCTGTTCTCCGAGTTTGTTATCCCCTTCAATGTGGTTATCGTGCAGCTTGTTGTATGTGCGCTGATGGCGGTGTTCTTTCTGCTGCAGTGGCTGGGCAACCGCTTGCGCAATTACTTCTATATATTGCTCTTCTCGTTGGGCTCTATCGTGTTCTTTTATTCGGCCAACTATGTGCTGAACGATGTTATGCAGCCCCACCAGCGTGTGCGTATCAACGTGTTGCTGGGTCTTGACGAAGATATTGCGGGCGCAGGATATAATGTACATCAAAGCGAGATTGCTATTGGGTCGGGCGGATTGCAAGGCAAAGGTTTTTTGAACGGTACCCAAACGAAACTGAAGTTTGTGCCCGAGCAAGACACCGACTTTATCTTCTGTACCGTGGGCGAAGAGGAAGGCTTCTTGGGGTCGGCCGCTGTGTTGCTCCTGTTCTTGGCCCTTATCCTACGGCTTATACATTTGGCCGAACGACAACCCTTCGCCTTTGGACGCATTTATGGCTATTGTGTGATGAGTGTGTTCCTCTTTCACGTGTTTATTAATGTGGGTATGGTGCTGGGTCTGACGCCTGTTATTGGTATCCCGCTGCCATTTTTTAGTTATGGTGGCTCATCGTTATGGGGCTTCACCATCTTGCTGTTCATCTTCTTGCGCATTGACGCAGGCCGCAATATGGTGCAGACGTAAGGGCAAAGCACTAATTATACCTATATATAATAAGTGTAAGATTATACCTATATGTATAATAGAGGTAAGATTATATCTATATGTATAATAGAGGTAAGATTATATCTATATGTATAATAGAGGTAAAATTATATTTATATGTATAATATGGGTAAACGTTATTTATCACATGGTAGGCATTATATTTATGCGATAAATATAAAAAAGGCTGAACTCAGGAGTAATCTTGATTTCAGCCTTTTTTCATGCTTTAAGCTATTGCTGTGCGCCACGTGTTATTAGCGTTGCAGCTTAGCCGTGTGGTTATCATTACGTTGTTACTGGCGTAATATCTGTATACCAATATCGCTTACGCCAGGCAGAATCTCGCGTTTCATATCATGACGAACCTTTATCTGTAGCGAGTCGCCCGCCTGCAGATGCATGCTGTTGATGGGGAACGAATACTGATAATAGTTCAAACCTTGGCCTTTTGTACGCCCTCTTTCGTCAATAAGACGGCATTTCAGTGTGTCGGTGTGCGTTTGGTGCGACGGCAATATCGTTTGCTCTACGATCAGCGCAAGGCTCATAAAGGGATAACCTTGGCTCACACGCAGCAGTAAATGGCTGTTATACAAACCCTCGGTTGGCATCTTTGGCACGCTGAAGGTGAGCGTGTCGTTCTTCTCCCAGCCGTTTAGGGGCGTGTGGTCGTAGCGGTAATACACCTTATTGCCAATGCAGGCTGCAAGCAAGGTGAGCATCAGTGCCACTCCTGCCCATTGCCAAAGACTTTTCTTCATAACTTGCGTTCTTTGTTAGGCTTGCCCGCCACCATTGTGGGTGTCGTGGGGGGTGTTGGGGGTGTTGGGTGTATTGTTTGACGCATTGCGGTCGGCCCCTTTTGCTCTGGGGCGTACCCCTTGTGGTCTACCTTGACGCTGTCTCGGCCTTTGTCCTTGACTCTGACCCTGATTTTGTCCTTGTCCTTGATTTTGTCCCTGACCTTGATTTTGTCCCTGTGCCTGTCCTTGGCTTGCTCCTTGTGCCGCACCCTTAGGTTGCTGCTGTGCGTTTCTTTCGCCTTTAGGCTGAGGCTTGCCTTGTCGGTTGCCCTCTCTGCTTTTGTTCTTTTTCTTCTTTTTCGACTTGTCGAAGCGGCTGATATCTGCATCGGCCAAGAGGTCGATGGGCTTCGCCGACTCTTTTATCTTGCCGTTTTCAAGCAGCGATAGGGGTTTCTCGCCCTTGCGGTTTAGCTCTATCACCTCGATGGCACGCTGAGCGCTGATGGTCTCGAGGTTGGCGGCTAACTTCTTATCGGTAGAGTAGGTTACCGTGCCAGCCAAAATATCGCTCTTGAAGAAGTGATATTCGTTGTCTTGTGTGAAGAGGGTCAGCTCGCGGCTCGGCATCTTGCGGCCTGCCTCTACATAGTCGTCAACCTCATAGTTGAGGCAGCATTTCAGCTTTGCGCATAGGCCCGCCAACTTCTGTGGGTTGAGCGAAATGTCTTGAAAGCGAGCGGCGTTGGTGCTCACGCTTACAAAGTTTTTCATCCAGGTGGCACAGCACAGCTCTCTGCCGCAAGGACCTGTTCCGCCAATACGGCCTGCCTCTTGACGTGCACCAATCTGTTTCATCTCAATGCGCACATGGAAGGTTTCGGCCAGCACCTTGATAAGCTGTCTGAAGTCGACACGTTCATCAGCAATGTAGTAGAAAATGGCCTTGTTTCCATCACCCTGATATTCAACATCGCCTATCTTCATCTGTAGGCCCAAATCTTTGGCTATCTGTCGGCTTTGTATCATGGTGGCGTGCTCGCGGCTCTTTGCCTCGTGATATTTCTCCATATCTACTGGCTTGGCAATGCGGTATACGCGCTTTATTTCGTCGGCCGACTTGAGGTTGGCTTTCTTTATTTGCAACTTTACCAAGCGGCCTGTTAAGGTTACCACGCCAATGTCGTGGCCAGGGCTGGCCTCTACAGCTACGATGTCGCCTTTCTTCAGCTCAATATTGTTCACGTTGTGGTAATAACCTTTGCGTGTGTTCTTAAACTGAACCTCAACGAGGTCGGTGCTCTCTTCGTTTCCAGGAACGTCGGCCAGCCAGTCGTAGGTGTTGAGCTGCTTGTCTTGACGTCCGCATGCCTGATGGCAGAAACCGCGGTCGCATCCTCGTGATATCTTGAATTTCATGTTCTTGAAATCTGTCATATTGTTTTTCTTGTCTTTGCCTTGGCCTTATTCTTATTTTTGGGCCGTGGCGGGTGTATATATCGTTTTATGTTTTCTTTTGTTATGTGGCTTGTTTATCAGCGCCGATGGTAGTTATATGTTAGCGCTTACGGCTTGCGTATCAGCGCCACAATGTTCTTTAGGGCAATGTCGTAGAACACCACTTTGCTGTTTACGTTTTGTGAGATGTCGCGTATGGCCAACTGAAACATATTGCTTATCTCAATCACATTGGCCTCGTTTATGAAGGGTGAAAACTTGCGTGCAAACTGCTCTTCTTCGGGCGTCATGTAGCACAGGTCGGGCTGGCGGAAGTTGTACATAAAACTTTCGCGCACCATACGAGAGAAGTAGGTGAGCATGCGTTTCTGCTTCTCGCGTCCGAAAGCGGTCACCGTTTCGGCCCATTTCTTCAGCTCCTTTACCTTGCGGCCGTAGCAAAGACGCATGAAGAGGGTGAAGAGATCGAAAAACTGGTGGCTCTCGTTGCTGGTATCAAGGGTTTCGATAGCCTTTATCCAACTGCCACCTGCCACGCGAGCAATGGCGTGCGCCGCATCGGCATCAAGGCCTCGACGTTGTTGTAAGGCTTGTTCTATGTCGGCGGTGTCGATGCGTTTCATAGCGAAACGCTGCGTGCGGCTGAGAATGGTTTCGAGCAGCAGACCTGGCTCTTCGCTTACCATGAGGAAGATGGTGCGCTGAGGCGGCTCTTCCAGAGTTTTCAATATCTTGTTGGCGCTGGTGGCATTCATGCGCTCGGGCAACCAAATGATGCTTACCTTATAGCCGCCTTGACTGGCTTTGAGGCTTAGTTCGCGCGTTAGTTTGTCGGCTTCGGCAGCAGTAATCACGGCTTGCTGGTTGGCGGCGTCCATGGCCGTCATCCATTGTTCGAAGGTGAAGTAGGGGCCGTGCGTGAGCATCTCGCGCCATTGTGCCATGTAATCGTCGCTCACGGGCTTATAGTCGGCACCTGAGTTGGCGGGCTTAATGGTGGGAAAGGTGAAGTGCAGGTCGGGGTGGTTGAAGCCCTTAAGCAGCTGACTGTTGTTTAACAGGTGTGCAGCAAAGGCCATGGCCATGGCCATCTTACCGCATCCTTGCGGACCAGTGATAAGCATAGCGTGTGGCAGACGGTCTTCTTGTTCCATCTGCATGAGGCGTTGCCATGCTTCTTGCTGTCCTACTACTTCATCAATGCTCATTATAATTGCGCTTTATTTGTTGGGTTTTCTTATTCTTTTATATGTTGTTTTGAGGCTTGTTTGGCGATGTTTCCCTCTTCTTTTGTCTTTGTTACACTTATAAAAGGCGTTTGGCAACCTCGCATACCGAGTCGACAGCCGACACTGTGTAGAAGTGAATGTTCTTTACACCAGCGTTATATAGCTCTTGGCATTGGGCGGTAGTCCACTCTACGCCCAGGGCTTTGGCATCATCATCGGTCTTACATTTTATGGCCTCGGTGGCCAAGGCTTGTGGCAAATCGCAATGGAAGGTGCGGGGCACTACGGTAAGTTGCGACAATTTGGCAAACGGCTTAATGCCTGGAATGATGGGGATGGTGATGCCATTGGCGCGTGCTTTCTCTACAAAGTCGAAGTATTTCTGGTTATCGTAGAACAGCTGTGTAACGGCATATTCGGCACCGAGATCTTGTTTCATCTTCAAATATTGCATATCCATCTCCAGGTTTGGCGCCTCTTCGTGTTTCTCGGGGTAGGCGGCCACACCAAAATGGAATGGTTTGCCAGGATGCTTGATGGGGGTTCCGTCAACAAAGAAGCCCTCGTTAAAGCTTTTTACCTGCTGTATGAGCTGTGTGGTGTGCTCGTATCCGCCAGGTGTAGCCTTGAAACGACTGTCTTCTTTGGCCTTGTCGCCACGCAACAGTAGCAGGTTCTCTATGCCGAGAAACTGAAGGTCAAGCAGTTCATATTCTATATCTTCGGTGGTGGCTCCGCTACATATAATGTGCGGTATGACGGGTATGTTATATTTGTTCTGTATGGCAGCAGCAATGGCTACGGTGCCAGGGCGTCGGCGAATACGCAGACGCTCATATTGTCCGCTTTCCAGTTCGCGGTAAACATACTCGCTATGGTGGGTGGTTATATTGATATACAGCGGGTTAAACTCTTTCAGTTTGTCGATAGTGGAGAACAGAAACCCCGTGCCATTGCCCTTCAGTGGCGGTAATACTTCGAAAGAGAAGTGGCGCGAGGAGTTGTTATCGTTGATGAGTTCCTTTACATTCATAAGTGTCTGTTTCTTGTAATGTATGCAAAGTTACTGAAAGTCTTGCACAAAAAGGCATAGTTGCTCGTTTTTTTCGCCTTTAATACATCGTTTTATTAGAAAGCAGAACTGTTTAATGACAAATCATTATTTGCCAGTAAATGCTTCTATATGCTTTCCTTAGTATTTGTCGATGCCGCTTTTTATCATGCCAATGTCTTTATTTGTCCTTTTGCATAATGTCGCGAATGAGCATGCCTGCGGGGGCAAGTACGGTGCCATGGTCGAAACCGCTAAGCTCGTGTATAGGGATAAACTTGTTGCCCATGCCCTCGAGTACCGACTTGAGGTAGAGGTTTTCCTCATAGCGCGACATCTGTTCCAAGCGGCGGTCGCCAGTGATAAGGGTGAGATTTGTGTTCAGTTGGCGGGCATTGTTCAGTGGTGCCATCTTGTCAACAATGGGTAAGGTGAACGATATCTTGCGCTCTTTGCGTATGGTGTAGTGGGTAGCACACTGTCCGCTCACGGGGAAATAGCCCTTTATCGAGTCGGCATCAACACCATATTCGGCCAAATAAGTTTTGTCAAGCGCCAGCATCAGTGTGAGATAGCCGCCTGCCGAGTGTCCGCCTACATACACTTGTGAAGGGTCGCCACCATATTCGGCAATATGTTTGAGTGTCCAGGCTACGGCAGCCGCAGCGTCGCGGGTGTAGTCGGGGCATTGGCAGCGAGGGAACAAACGGTAGTTAGGAGCCACCTGTGCAAAGCCACTGTTCATCAATTCGGGCCTAAACTCTTTGTTGCCGCCTTCAAGTCCGCCACCATGAAACCACACAATGGTCTTGAAACCCTTCTTTTGTGTGGGTAGGTAGATGTCTAGTTTGCAGCGTTCGCGGCGGTAGGCTGAAGTGTCGTCGGCGCTGATATATGAGATGTCTTTCAGTGTTTTATATTCGTTTTCTAGCGATACGTTTTTGCATTTCAAGGCTTTACATTCGCTTTTAGGTGCTTTTTGTTCCTTCTTTATGCCTTTGTTTTTGCCTTGTGCATTGGCCGTCAGTATAGCTGCCAGCATGATGATAATGGTAAATAACTTTCTCATGTTGTTTGTTTTGATATTTATGTTAGATGTTGCTTGTTTAGATGTCGTTTTTTCGCATTGCAAAAGTATTTATAATTCTTTGAATGTGCAAACGTTTTCACCAAGTTGTTATAAACAATTAAAATAAGCTATGATTTCTTGTGTATTTCTATATTTTTATCTAATTTTGTCGAAGAAAACCAAATCAACAATTAATACAAACAACAATTAATACAAATCACAATTAATATGATGATGCGTGGCGCTGTTGTCACACATCTACAATAGATAACTATCTAAACAGATAAACATAATAATTAAAACAAAATACGTAAAACAATGAAACAAGGAAAGAAACTGCTCACAGGCGCCACTCTTATGTTGGCCCTTTCTGCAGGTCAGGCAAATGCTGCCTCGCCCCTCATCTCGTTCTCACCAGCTAATGCTGTAGTGGCTGATAACACCAAACTTGTGTCGAAGCGCCCCGCTGTGGCCGACCGCCTCTTCGTATCTGACGCTGTTGAGAAGAAGATTAAAGAGGTAAAGAAATTGTTGAAAAACAATCCCTACTTGGCTTGGATGTTTGAAAACTGCTACCCCAACACCATCGACACCACCGCTCATTTTGATGGCAAAGACGACACCTTTGTATATACTGGCGACATCCATGCTATGTGGCTTCGCGACAGTGGTGCACAGGTATGGCCTTACGTGCAGTATTGCAACAAAGATGCCAAATTGAAGAAGATGATTCGTGGCGTTATCCTTCGCCAGCTCAAGTGCATCAATATTGATCCCTATGCCAATGCTTTCAACATGGGACCCGTAGAGGATAACGAGTGGGCCTCTGACGGCACCGCTATGAAGCCCGAGTTGCACGAGCGCAAATACGAGATTGATTCATTATGCTATCCCATCCGTTTGGCTTTCCATTACTGGCAAGTAACGGGTGACACCTCAGTGTTTGGCCCCGAATGGCAAGAGGCAGTAAAGAATGTGTTAAAGACCTTCCACGAGCAGCAGCGCAAGGAGAACAAGGGCCCGTACACCTTCCTTCGTAAAACTGACCGCCAGCTCGACACTGTGTGCAACTCAGGTTATGGCAACCCCGTAAACCCCGTTGGCCTTATTGCCTCAGTGTTCCGTCCTTCAGACGATGCTACCACCTTCTTGTTCCTCGTTCCCTCAAACTTTATGGCCGTATCGTCATTGCGCAAGGCCGCTGAGATATTGACCAAGGTGAACAACGATGCTGCCACTGCTGCCCAGTGCACCGCTTTGGCCGATGAGGTAGAGTCTGCTTTGAAGAAGTATGCTGTTGTAGAACATCCCAAGTATGGCAAGATTTATGCCTATGAGGTTGATGGCTTCGGCAACCACTTCTTGATGGACGATGCCAACGTTCCCTCGCTGTTGGCAATGCCTTACCTGGGCGATGTTGATGCCAACGACCCCATCTATCAGAACACCCGTCGTTTTGTATGGAGCAAGGATAATCCTTATTTCTTTAAGGGTAAGGATGGCGAAGGCATTGGTGGCCCGCACATAGGCTATGATATGGCATGGCCCATGTCAATTATGATGAAGGCGTTTACCAGCAACGATGATGCCGAAATCAAACAGTGCATAGAGATGTTGATGCGTACCGACGCCGATACGGGCTTCATGCACGAATCCTTCAATGTTCATAATTCGAAGAAGTTTACCCGTCCATGGTTTGCTTGGACCAACACTTTGTTTGGTGAGCTCATTGTAAAGCTTGTTGACGAAGGCAAGGCCGACCTTCTGAATAGCTGCAAACGATAAACGTTTTCTTTTGAATAGCTGCAAACGTTAATCGTTTACGCACATATATAAACGGAATTTATTGGAAGAAGAAACCTTCATGCTTCCAATAAATTCCGTTAAATTTTTCTACGTGGCTTACCTGTTTCTGTCATTGGCAGCTTATTTACATATATATATTCTTTAGGTGCGAAATAGCGAGGCAGCACCTGTTTGCATATATTTTCTACCTTATTTACCTGTTCATCTTCGGTCAGCATCACCGCTATCTCTCCAAACTTTTCATCTTTCTTTTTCGTCAAGAAGAAGGGGCGTGATAGGTGAGGGCGTAAGAGGTCTTCTACCTCTTCAATTTGTATCTTTATTCCGCCACTGCATATCACGTTATCTTTGCGTCCTTTTATACGGAAGCGTGTGTGGGGTGTCGTTACAATTTCGGCAATATCGTTTGTTATGATAGGGTGGGGCGTAACCTGTGGTGCATCAATCACCAGACATCCTTCATCGGTTAGTTGCACCTGCACACTGTCGAAAGGCGTGTACCAAAGGCTGGCATCGGGCCCGTTGAGGCGTCGAAGAGCGATGTGAGATAGCGTTTCAGTCATGCCGTAGGTGCTCCACACCGCATTAGGCAAGGTCTTTAGTTCGGCTGCCAAAGCATCATCAATGGCGCCCCCACCAATAATTAGGTGTTTGATACGAGACAGACGGGCGCGCTCTTTCGGTATCTGTAGGCTGTTATACACTTGCATGGGCACCATAGCAGCAAAACAGAAGAGGGGTTGCGCCTCATTATTATCAAGTTGCGCCTCATTATTATCAAGTTGCGCATCATCATTATCAAGATGATAGGCTCCTTCTTCTCTTATTGTGGCCTTTAGGCTGTCTGCCGACGTGCGTTTAAAGTTCAGCCGAGTGGCCGTGGCCAAAGCCTCGTCAGAGAGCGGATGTCCGCATGGTTTCTCAGCCACCAAGCACAGCCCACGTTCAATGCTGCGCACAATCATCATCTTGCCCGCTATATAGTCGGCCGACATGCACAGCAGCGCCGTGTCGCCCGCCTTCAGGTTTAGAAAGTCGCAAGTGATGCGTGCCGAGTTCATCATCCTTGTTTTCTCCACCAACATGTTCTTTGGTTTGCCTGTCGACCCGCTTGTATGCACCTGTAGGCAGC
>ERZ1034753.717-NODE-717-length-11642-cov-4.197290_pt1 | contig 11642 bp, 16 predicted proteins | sample MGYA00520702_ERZ1034753 | MGnify/ENA primary metagenome ERZ1034753 (study PRJEB33766, sample SAMN09781700) | gut metagenome | biome: gut microbiome | host: Homo sapiens | place: Madagascar | study: EMG produced TPA metagenomics assembly of the PRJNA485056 data set...
GTTATAAAATAAGAAAAACAGGAGAAACATTAGAATTAACTGACGCAAATGCAATACAATTATCAATCCAAATTTTACACAACATGACAAAATCTTGGGAAATAATTGACGCGTGTAGTTGTAATACAGAGTTAATCATATATCACTTTGGACAATATAGATAGATTATAATATAAGGAGGTGTAAAGATGAGTAAATATAATATAGGAGACCAAGTAAGAATTAAATCGGTCGAACAACTAAAAGACTTAAGAGACCGAGGCGCAGATATAACACAAGAAATGATAGAATATGGAGGTAGAATTGTAACTATACGTTTTGTAGTATCAAGATGTGTATGGGTATCTCCAGCAATGCCTGGGTATAAAATGAAAGAAATACCTACATGGACATGGTACGAAAACCTATTAGAATCCATATAGTACCAAACATTTATATATTAACAATTTACACCAGGTACAATTACAGTACCTGGTTTTTTAATACTTAAATACCCCAAACAGGGTCGGGGGAAAGTGGATAAAATGTATTAAATATGTATATACAATTAACATAAAGTATATATACTAGAGTACAATTATAAACCCTATAGTGTCAATATATAAGATAAATGTTGACCCTAACATAAATAAACAAAAGACCATTTATGAATATAATAGTAAATAAATAAAGAAAGGAGCAGTACACTATGTCTAGAGTAGTTCAAGAGAAACATCCATTCATAATAATGTATTCAAAAAAGGAGGATAAATACATCGTATATAATCAAAACAAGGAGTTTGAACATGGACACACTCATGTTAGAACGCTTAAACAGGCTCAATACTTATGTGATTGTGTCAAGAAACACAAAGTACCCAACAAAGTTAACAAGTATTTTATTATTAGTTTAATCAGAATAAGCACTGATAGGAAGTATATTGAGAAACTCAACCTTAAATTGAAAGCGTTCAACGGGTCAAAAGGATATAGGAATACGCCCCAAAATAGTAGAAAATAAACCAAAATTCAAAATATCTTTATAAAGTAAAGCAGGGTGACAAAAAAAGCCGGGGTTTTATCGAACCCTGCTTTATTTATTAAAGCAAAATTAGAAATGACTTTAAAAGGAGGAAAATTAGTATATGGCAGAAAAGAAAAAACAGAATTGGAATAGTATATGTAATATAAATGGAGTTAAAATGTCCGTATCTCAAAGAAATAAGATTATGAAAAATAAATATATTTATGAGGACATTAGTCTCCAAGATTTAGCAAAAGAGTTTAACATGAGTTACCAGACAGTAAGATGTTTATCGAGTAAAGAGAAGTGGAAAGACGAAAAAGATAAAATAGTGGCTCAACTAAAAGAGGACATAGACAAACAGGTGTATGATGTATATTTAGCAGCTGGAGTTGACATTAATATGCAATACCATGCACTATGGCAAGACCTATATAATAAGGCTGTTTATATGTTACAAACAGAGGAGGGTCTAGTTAATGGCAAAACCGGTAAACTAGATGTGTATAGACTTAATCAGTTAGCTGACGTAATTGCAAAAGCTCAACAGGGTCAACAATTTACATCCGGTCTATTAAGTAAAGAAATACAAGTAGATGTTGACATTAAGAGAGAGCGTCTTGAACTTGACAGAGATAAATTTGAGTTACAAAAACAATTACTTGGTGTTAATGACGAACAGGTAGTAGACACTAATAGTTTACTTCGTGCCTTAAATGGTGTAGCTGCTGCTGTAGGAATTGGAGAGGAGTAGGTCATAATGAAACGACTTAAAGATAGGGTAGTCCCATTTGACTTCGTACCTTTTAGCCCAAAACAACAAATAGTTATGAGTTGGTGGACAGAGAATAGCAAGTATAAAGATTTTGACGCGATAATATGTGATGGAGCAGTAAGAAGTGGAAAAACAGTATCCGAGGCACTATCTTTTGTGTTGTGGGCAATGTATAGTTTTGATGGGAAGAACTTTGCGTTATGTGGTAAAACAGTTGGAGGGTTACGACGTAACGTAATAGGTCCACTAAAGCAAATGATTAAATCTTTAGGCTACCAACTTGAGGACGCGAGAAATGATGGGTATTTGTGTATTGGTTATACCACACTTGACGCTCGAGGTAAAAAGATAACCAAAACGAATTACTTTTATGTATTTGGTGGTAAAGATGAGAGTTCTCAAGATTTAATCCAGGGGATAACACTTGCTGGAGTCTTTTTTGATGAGGTAGCACTCATGCCACAGTCATTCGTCAACCAGGCAACAGCTAGATGTTCAGTTGAGGGGGCAAAGTTTTGGTTTAGTTGCAACCCTAACTCACCTTTTCACTGGTTTAAAGAAGACTGGATTAATAAAGTAGCAGAGAAAAAGATATTGTATTTACACTTTACAATGGATGACAACCCGTCATTGAGTGAGGAAGTAAAAAATAGATACAAATCTCTATATACTGGAGTATTCTATAAACGATATATATTAGGATTATGGGTTGCAGCAGATGGTGTAGTTTATCCAATGTTTGACCCAGACGTACACGCCATACAACTTAAGAGAAACTGGACGAGAATATTTGTAGCTGGTGACTTCGGGGTACAAAATGCCACAACATTTGGGATATTTGGATATTATGCTCCGGAAAAAAGATACCATCAGATAGCTAGTTATTATCATAATGGTAGAAAAGAGGGACAGAAAACTACAAAAGAGTATGCTGAAGACTTACAACAATTTCTAAAAGATAATTGGGTAATACCCGAATATATAGCACTTGACCCAAGTGCTGCTCCAATGATGGTGGAGTTGAGAAAAGACCCTTATTTTAGTAGACACAATATAGATATATTACCTGCTAAGAATAGAGTAGATTTAGGAATACAAGTTGTGTCATTTTTACTCAATGAGAAAAGATTCACACTTGACCCGAGTTGTGTTCACGATATAGAGGAGTTCACAACATATGCTTGGGATAGTGACAAATTGGATAAAGGGGTAGAGGAAGTTATAAAAATAGATGACCATGCTATGGATAAGATTAGATATGCAGTCATGACAGACTCGATATTACATGGCACATTAGATAGAGAGATGGAACTACTAGAGAGATAGGAGGAAAAAGAATATGAGTAATTACAAAGACTTTACAAATAGTTTATTAGGGCTATTCGCAAACGATATGGAATTTAGAAAAGAGCTACCCGAGGTAAAACAATATTATGAGTTTTATGATGGTAGACCATATAGAGAAAAAGATGATTTGACAGAGAGTACTGGTCAGCTATGGGCAGTTAATGACAGAGATTATACTCCAACTAGAGAGATAAGAAACTTGACTAAAAAATTAATAAATAAACAGGGCAGATTTATGACGTCTGTACCCCCTACATTAGTATTGAGCAGTTATCAAGATAAACCTAACAGAGAGGGGATAGATAAGAAGAGAGCTATAATTGAGCAACAATTAGTTGACACTAAATTTTGGAATAAATTCGGAAAAGCATTTTTAGACTGTACTATAGGGAAAAGGGTGTTGCTATGTATGCTTGCAGATGTTGATAATTTGGGTAACCCAACAGGAGGAGTAAAATTTAGATTTTACACAATGCCCGAGTTTATATATGAGTATGATGAAAACGACATTGACATATTAAAGAAAGTACAAATTGCATACCAGGATAAAAACACAGTTGGAAAAATAGCAAAAGACCAAAGATGGCATAAGTGGACATATGAGATGAGAGAGGATAATAATTGTTGGGCAACATATGAGATAGTAGACGGTACTAATATAACAGCATTTACAGTTATAACAAATACAACTGACGACGGTAAAGAGGAGGAACAAACTGTTGAGTTAAAACAGGAGTGGAACACAGGTTTACAGGAGTTACCATGTAAAGTCATATTAAATGACGGGCTAACTGGTGACATACGAGGTTGTAGTGATGTAAAGGATTTAATGGACATGGCAATGGATTATAATAGAACGATGAGCGACTACCGAGACGCGTTGAGATTTAAAATGTTTGAACAACCAGTATTTGTTGACGTCAAGTCAAGTTGTTTAAAAGATGTAAAAATAGCACCTAACCAAATCATAGATTTAAAATCTGACCCTACACTTGGTGACGGTACTAGTAATACCTCAACTGCAAAAGCTCAAATGTTGTCAAGTACATTTAATTTTCAAAGTGCTGCTGACGCATATTTGACATCGTTGAAAAAAGATATGTTCGAGTTAATGGAACAACCACTTCCCGAGGCGTTACTTAATGTACCAAGTGCAAAAGCATTAAAAATGATTTATTACGATTTAATTACACGTTGTGAGGAAAAATGGAGAGTATGGGACGAAGTATTATTATGGGTTGTCCATATGTTTGAACTATATGCCTCTTTAGGAGTTTTACAAAATGTTGAAGATGTTAACGTACTAGCTATTGAAACAATACCTTCATGGTCACACAATTACCCATTACCGGATGACGATGAAACTATGAGAACAGTCGCAATGCAAGAAGTAGAGGCTAATGTACGCTCACATAAATCTTATATTGAAGAGTTCGGAAATTCAGAGGACGCTGCTGAAGAATTTGACAGAATTATTGAAGAAATGGGAACTATACAAAATACTCAAAATATGATGTCTGATTTTGGAAATATAGGTAATACTCCAGGAGAATATAAATATTTAAATAGGAGGAGAGTATAAATGGCAAGAAAAATGAGAACACAAGGAATAAAGACAGTTCATATAATATGTGATAAGTGTAAAAACGAAATGCCAATACAACCGTCAGAGATATACTTTGACGGTTCAATAATAGTTGAAGGGTTAAGATGTAAACATTGTGGAGAAATATATGTGACAATTATCACAGATAACAAGTTGAGAGACTCAATTTATAAATTACAAGGGTTGCAAGAGGAGTTAAAACAATTAAGACGACGCCAAAAATATGATTATGATTTTTACACAAATAGTGGTAGAAAAATACCTAACTATTTAGTAGAGAGATGGGAAAAGAAAATTAATAATAAACTGGAGGAGATAAAAACTATTAAAAATTTTAATATCGAGTATGATAAATACCTAAGAAGTAAATACTTAAAGAAAGGAGAGGTATATAATCGTGTCTACAGAGTATCTGAAAAGTATGGGGCAGGCAATACAAAGAATACAAAAAGAAACCACAAAAACACAAGAAAGACAGATAATGAGGATATATAAGCAAGCGTTTGAGGAGAGTTGGGCAGAATACATGAAAATGATGGGAGGGGGTAAAACCCCTCCCACAAATGAATTACACAAAACTAAATTAGCATACGTGAACCAACTATACAAACAACTCCAGGAGCAGTCAGCAATATGTAATGAGAAACTCCCTAAGAGAATATTAGATAAATATGCAGAAATATCCAAGAGTATCTCTTCTAATGCTGCATTTAACCGAATGATAGATAAATCCGTTAACATAACTTCTAAAGAAATAGTCGAACAAATGATTAAAGGGCAAGTATATAAAGACGGTATGGGTTTAGATTCTAGATTATGGCATAGTGTTAACGCCTCTGGTCAAAAAATAGAGGACGCAATAACCAGTTGTCTAGCTCAAGGAGTAGGGTCAGCAGAGGCGTCAAAAACAATTGCTCAATTTGCAAAAACCGGACACCACACTTGGGATAAAAAGAAAATTAGAGAAAAACTTGGCTCACAATACGCTGCCAAATATGGAACTGGAGGTCTTGACTATGAGGCTTTAAGGTTAATGAGAACAACAACCACACACATGGCACAATTATCTGCCATTAACTCAAATAAAGTGAACCCGTATAGTAATGCTGTAATTTATCATACTGGTCATGCAGGGTCAAGAACTTGTAATATGTGTAAAGAGAGAAATGGTAAAAAGTTTAAACTGGAAGACGCCCCACTCGACCATCCGAATGGGTTATGTTGGCTCGAACCATTTATATCTGTAGATGGTAAAAACCCAGCGTCTCTTTCAGACCTCATGGATGATATGAATAATTATTATGACGGGAAACCTAATAGTGGGTTAATGGACAAGTGGGTAAAAGAAAATGGAGAACCTCCAGCACAATCAAAACCACAACCACAACAACCGAAGAAACCAACATTGCCAAAAGGTCATTTATACACATCCGAACAGAGAATACAAAAATACAAAGAATTAGAAACTAAATTGACAGATGGTATTTCTAGTATGTTAGAGAACGAATTTGCAGATAATGCTAATAAGGATAGATTAATAAAACCTTATACTCAGACAACAGTGAGGGGTATTATAGGTAATTTACAAAAATATCCTACTTCTATTCAAGATTTATATTTGCATATGGCAAAAGAATTGAAAATGGAGTATACAGATACGGGTGCATTTTATCGACCTTGGACTAAGAAAATATATTTTTCTGTAAAGAAAACTAACAACGATGAAAGAGGTGCATATGGTACTATTTTTCATGAATGGGGACATCTTATAGATAATCAATTTGGTGATAATATTATTACCCGAGAACGAAAAGAGGAAATGCACAAAATCCTTAAAAAAGATGTAGACAATAGGATTACCTATAGGATGAACGAGGAGGGAGTAACTAAACGTGAGGCAAGAAAACTTGTAAAGAGAGAGCTGCAAGATGCACCGGACGCTATAGCTGGAGTTTCTGATATATATGGAGGACTTACAGGTAACCAGGTTATGGGACTTTGGGGACATAAAAAAAGTTATTGGGATAGACAAGACGTAAAAGCAGAAGTATGCAGCGAGGCATGGGCTGATATACTCCAAAGTTATGGAGTAGACAAACAACATGAATATGTATCAACATACTTACCAGGAGGAAAGGCTTATGTAGAAAAAACTATTGAGGAGTTAATAGAAAAATTAAAGAAAGGTGAGAAGTGATGAAAGAACAAACAAAACAAAAATTAGAGCAATACGAGGATAATTTTGATGACATATTCCCATTAATGCAATATGAGTTCACAGAACAGGAAATAGTGAACATAATAAATAAATGTATTATAAATAATAAACCAGTAGATTATTATTATCCATTAGATGACGATGTAATATATTAGGATTAACAGTTAGGTAATATAAATTATTACCTAACTTTTTTTATTTGTAAACAAAATTGACATAGGTCATATAATAAATAATTGTAGAACCTGGACTACGTTAAAAAATACTTGTATGAGTTTTTCTTTATTTTCTAAAAAATAATGTTTATTCATCCGGCAAAGATGTAAAAGGAGGCAAATATAAATGAGTAAAGATATAAAAGATTTCTTGCAAGGAGTGGACAACGCTGATGCCGTTGCCAAAATAATATCTGATAATTTAAAAGAGGCAAAGTGTAAAATTTTCATAGATGACGGGGATAAAAATAAATATGTCCCTATATCAAGATTAAATGATAAAATAGGAGAATTAAACACTGCCACAACAACAATTACAACATTAAATCAAACTATAAAAACTTTAAAAGACCAAGTCAAAGACAATGATAAAGCAACAGAAACAATATCACAATTACAGGGAGACCTTGACACATATAAACAGGCACTAAAAGATAATAAAATAAATAGTGCGTTACAATTATGCGCAATGGAGAGTCAAGCACATGACGCTAAAGATTTAAAAGGATTTTTAGACCTCAATAAAATAACAATAAATGAAACAGGTGAGGTTATAGGCATAAAAGAACAAGTGGAGCAACTTAAAAAAGATAAAGCATACTTATTTAAAGAAGAACCTGCCCAACCTCAAAAACCTGGATTTGGAGGTACTGGAGTTCCTGGTAAACCTTCTAGTGGTATGGTATTTAACTCTCAAACTGCTCAACCGGGGGATTTCGGAAAAATGTTAGCTCATGAAAACGGAATTCCAAAAGGTGAAGAGGGCAAACAAATATTTACCCCGGATTATTTCTTCGGGGACGGTAAATAAGAAGGAGGAATAAATAATGCCAAAATTACAAACAAGAAAATATTTAGCACCCGAACCACAAATTCTAGCATTTCCGGACCATTATGTAAATGTACCGGGTAAAATAGAATTTGCAGATTTAGCAAAATTATACGCTACAATACAACCAGCAGAAAAAACAAAAATGCAAAATATATACACAGACGCAACAAAAGTATTACCTAGAGGATTAGCTGTTCATATAGACGGAGATGGAAAAGTAACTGCACCAGCAGCTGCTGCCAGTGGAACTGAAGCAGTAAAACCAAACGCCGTATTATTTGATACAATAGAGTTTAAAAAATATGATGAGGCTACTGACACACAAGTAAATGCTGCAATATTAGTACATGGTTTTGTGAGAGCAGACAGATTAATAGGAAAAGAAAAAGCAAACTTAGACAACGGCATGATATATGTCGTAAATAAATAGTAGAGGGGGAATGGAAGAATGGCAACAGTAAAAAATTTATTTGATTATATAAATTCCAAAGACATAGCTGCTTACGTCACAGAAAAACCCGAAAATAAAATACCTTATTTTGCAGAAACATTATTCCCTGCAAAAAAACAATTAGGTACTGATATTTCTTGGTTAAAAGGAGCTAATGGTTTACCAGTAGCAATACAACCAAGTGAATATGACGTAAAAGCTAGATTAAGAGAAAAAACAGGTTTCGAGGGTGTAGCAACTGAAATGGCTTTCTTTAGAGAGGCTACTAGAATAGGCGAAAAAGATAGACAACAATTAAACCTATTACTTAACAATCCGGAATCTCAAATGGCAATGCCAATAATAAGAAACATATTTGACGAAGTAGCAAGATTAGTTGAAGGTGTTAGAGTTCAAGGTGAGTACATGAGATGCCAATTATTAACTAGTGGTAAAATAAATGTAAAATCTGCCGATGGTAGAGCTTTTTACACATATGATTATGGACAACAAAATGTATTCAAATGTAAAAAAGGAAATGCTGCATGGGGAAAAGATAATGCAAAAGCTGACCCAGTTAGAGATATAATTGCTTGGTGTGATTATATGGAGGTATTAAGAGGATTAAGACCAACAAGATTAGTGATGAACAGAAATACTTTCTTAGACATGGTACACTGTCCAGCACTACATGGTATGATGTACCCAGACGACTCCGCAAAAAATTACTATGTTTCAGACGCAAAAGCTAAATCATTTATCGAAGAAGTTACAGGTTGTACTATATTCGTATACGCTAAAAAGATAACTACTTTATCTCATGATACAGGTTTAGCAACTGGAGATGTAGTTAATTTAATCCCAGACGGTAAAGTTGTAATACTACCTCCAAGAGCTAGTCTTGGTTCAACTTGGTACGGTACAACTCCGGAAGAATCTGACTTAATGACAGGTTCAGACGCTCAAGTATCAATAGTTAACAACGGAACTGCAATAACTACATACAAAGAAACTCACCCAGTTCAAGTTGTTACAGTTGTATCAAGTGTTATGATACCATCTTTTGAAACAATAGACGATTGTGCAGTAGCAGATGTTACTCAAGTATCTACAACTGACGCGTCAGAAATAAAATAGTTTACTCATTTTTAATATACTGAATACCAGTCAGAAAGATGTTAGAGAAATATGTCTTCTCTGACTGGTTTTTACATTATGGAGGTGTAAAAAATGGTAAATGAAAAAATACTTAAAACTAGACTATTGGAAGACAGTAATCCGATGTTAACTGCTGCACAAATTCAAATGCTAGTAGAAACATATGACAATTTAAATGAGGCGTGTTATTACGGATGTTTGATGAAAGCCACAGTGGCTCAAAAAGTTACAATTGGTCCAATATCAATAGAGGATAACTCCAATGAATTTTGGTTGAGAATGGCAGACGGTTTTTATAAAAAATTTTTAAGAGAGCAAGACTCCAATGGAGTGTCTGGATTATCTTGGGGGCGTGCAGATGAGTTATAACTATAATCAATTATTACCAACTGTAGTATCTGCCATAAATAATTATGGTATTGACATTACCATAATGAGAGATAATTATACTACCGAAGTAGGAGTTAAGAAATATTTTAGCTCTAAACCAATTTATAAAATAAAAGGAGTTTTAGACAATTCAAAAGTAAGTAGTAATACTGGAACTCAACAATATACAGACTTTATGCAATATAATGTGGACGGTACTTTATATTTTGCTTATGACTCTAATATACATATACTTCCGGGAGACTATATAGTCGTGCATGGAGTAAAATATATATTAGATATGCCTGTAAATATAATGGAGGTTAATTTGTTATATCAAGTTAAAGTGAGGGGGGTTAAAGATGAGTAATAATGTAGATTTAACTTTTGACAACGAGATAGTACTTCAAAACATACAAGGTCTTGAGGATAGAGTGAAACAACAGGTTAATGTGTTAGGAAACGCTACAGGTCAAAAAATACAATCTTTTGCTCAAGAAAATGCACCTTGGACTGACCGTACTGGAGATGCTAGACAATTACTAAAATACAAATCTACTCCTGACCCAACTGGAGTTACCGTCTCAATATTTCACCAAGTTGAATATGGGTTATGGCTTGAAGTGTCACATAATGAAAAATACGCTATATTAAAAAATAGTAGAGACGCCATATTACCCGAATTTATAGAGGCAATTAAACATATTAGAATATAATAATTGGAGGGGGTACAATGATTCGTGAATCAATATATAATATACTAGAGAAGATAGTACCAACATATTCCGTCGGATTTGACGTAGGAACTATACAAAAAGATTGTTGTATACTTAGAAAAAACATGGATTTATTATCTGTATCAAACTCAAATGCTGGCTGGGATAATTGGACTATTGAAGTATATAGTAAAATAAGTCCCCTACAGGTAGATAAGATAATAAATCAAATGTTAAATGAGCTAGGAAAAATAAATGCTCAAGTAGTCTTGGGAAATACTGGAGAATATTATGATAAACAGTTTCAAGCCTATACAAACATAATACAAATCCGTACACCAAAGACTTTAAATATTAAGAATACTAATTAGGAGGTTGTATAAAATGGAAATTCTTTATAATATAGAAAAAGTTGTTTTGACAGAGCTTGACCCAGCTACTGGTAAACCCAAAGCAAGTGGTGGAGTAACAACTACAATAACAACAGCTAAAGAGGCTAAATTAAGCCCTGTAATATCAGAAGGTGCAGAAGAAATATTAAGAAACGCTACTAATATATTAGCAGTTGTAAGAGAGGACGACCTATTATATGGGTATGATTTTACTCTTACAGATAATACTTTTGACATAACAGCTGCTCAATTAGTTGCAGGATATGTGAAAACAACTGGAGAAAGTGCTAAAGAAAATGATTTAGAAACTCCAATGATGAGTCAAGGTAATCAAGGTAAACCTTTTAAGACAGAATTATATGTTGCCAATTATGAAGGTGACTCAATCAAAAATTATTGTAAAATAACATTAAATAAATGTATTGGTAAATTCCCGGAAATGACAGTAGGTTCAGAGTTCTATGCTCCGGAATTTGAAATAAAGGCAAGAGAAAATACAAAAGCTAAATTGCCAATAAAATCAATAGCTTGGGTTGACACTTTACCCAGTTAATGTCTCAACTCAATCAAAAGTTGAGAAA
>ERZ1034753.719-NODE-719-length-11628-cov-24.653072_pt1 | contig 11628 bp, 8 predicted proteins | sample MGYA00520702_ERZ1034753 | MGnify/ENA primary metagenome ERZ1034753 (study PRJEB33766, sample SAMN09781700) | gut metagenome | biome: gut microbiome | host: Homo sapiens | place: Madagascar | study: EMG produced TPA metagenomics assembly of the PRJNA485056 data set...
CCCTGCGAGAATCGCCACTGCCCCGAGAGGTCTATTCTGTTATTAGAGCTGATGCTCTGTGCCTGCAAGGAAGCACAAGCCATCAAGCCCATCATCAAAACAATATTTCTCATTGATGGTTGAATCATTTATTGTTGAGTAATTTCTAATTTCACGATTTCTTCTCCCTCCTTCGCCACATCTGCTTCGCGAGGGAAATAAACCGGCATATCCTTCTGCAAAGGAAGAATGCGGAGTTCCAACTTCTGGCAATCGGCAGGCAGACGCCACAATCCCATCAGGAACGGACGGCCGTTATAGAAATTATCAGCCACCAGTTTGCCATCGCAATAAAGTCGGGCACAATCACCACGATATTGAATTTTCAGGAGATTTCTGCCCTGCAGCATTTCAGGCGAAAGATTTAGCTGATAAACCGCAGCCTTCTTGAAGTCGGCATCAGACGGTTCCTCTGCCACTTTCTGCACACCCATGGTTATCTTGCGAACGCCCTCTGCTTCCTTGATTTTCTTGAAAGAAGGAGCCAGTAACGTCATTGATTTTCCTTCCTCCTGCAGGAACAGATATTCCGCCGTCTTGGAATCTACAAGATAGATGTTCTTATAAACCGGCTTGGCGATTCCCTTCGCCTTCACATTCTTCAGCACCTTTCCATCCACAGCTATCTCGGTAGGAATGCCCTTGATCTGTTCCAGATAGATTTTTCCATCCCGTTTGGCTATCAACTGTGCCGTAGCATAGCGGATGCCATCGATATTTACCGGGAAGATGCACATCGCTCCGGCAGGAACCTTCATCGGACGCTGAGGGAACTTCACGCCGCATACCTCAAACTGCACATTCTTCCTGGCAGACAACAGCTGCAACCGCTCATAATTATTGATGAAAACAAAACCGCTCTTATCTTTAGACCGAAGCGACCAGCGAAGATGCGAATCATCGCCCTTCTCTATATCCTGAGTGCATGGGAAGCTAGACTCCATCGGAGCCAGTACTTCTGCATAATCATGCATAAAGAGATGCAGTTTGCGGAGCATGAAATAATGCGCATTCTTCTGTCCGAACTCGCCCAGAGGAGCCTGGAAATCATACGTCTTTACCGGCATATCATTATAATTGGTAGCCTGAGTGCGCTGATTTTCATTCAGATAAACTGCACTACCATCGTCCAGATTACCCGGCATCATCGCAGTAGGATTGGTTCCGCCATGATACATATAATATCCAAGAAGATTGCTTCCGCTACCCAACTTGATGATAGCCAGAGAATACGCATCTTCTGGATAAATATACGGACGGCGATGATAGGAAGTCATCATACCTCCACCCAGTTCGCAGGTGAAATAAGGATAGGCTTCATCCCCCTTGTTAATCTTCGCCTCTTGTTTGCCAAGCTGTTCGGTAGCGATAGCCGTACTGCTTCGGAAAGCCTTGAAGTTGAAAGCCTTGTAGTAATTACCAGCTGTCTCCTTCAGGCTGCGCTCCCAGAAGCCATCGGCATAGTCGCCATAAAGCGGAACCATCTCGCCGAAAGGCACCGGCGTTTTCAGTTCAGGCCATCCTGTACGGGTATAGAAAGGCAAATCGAATCCAACCTGCTGGGCTATCTTCTTCAGTGCCATCAGATAACTACCCCTGCCACGATATTCATTATCAAACTGTGCCGCAATTACCGGACCGCCATCCTTCCACTGCAATCCCTGCACCTGCGAGAAAATCTGGCGATACAACAGGGTGGTATATTTCAGAAAGACGGCATTCTCCTCTCTCATCCTGCAGCCCTTGGTAAACATCCAGTCGGGGATACCGCCATTGCGCACCTCGCCATGGCAGAAAGGTCCCAGACGGAGAACCACCGGAATCTCTTCCTGCTTGCAAACCTCGAGGAATCCACGAAGATTGCGCTGTCCACTCCAGTTGAACACACCTTCCACTTCCTCCACATGGTTCCAGAACACATAGGCAGCAATCATGGTAACGCCACCCTGCTTCATCTTCCTTACTTCCTCTCTCCACTCATTCTGAGGGATTCGAGAATAATGTACCTCGCCCATCACCGGCACCACTCGCTTACCATCGAAAATAAGGCTATGCTTATCCCATCGGATAGATTGCTGCGGAATCTGCGCCTGGGCAGCCATCGAGCAAATTGTCAGGAACGACATCGCTGCAAATAATGTTTTAGTCTTCATTTTCATCAACATATTTTTAATGATTTATTTGCAAAGATACGGATATTTAGGAAATGTTATTATAGAATTTTATACAAAAATCATAGATTTCCTTCTTTTTCATCATTTTTTCCATCAAACATGAACTTCGCACTCCACTCACCCTCATCCTCGGCCCCTTGGAGAATTTGTTGAAAACAAGTAGTTACATGATATGTGACTGCAATGTGAGCTAAAAAGCCCCTAGACTTTGCTGAAAGTCTAGGGGCTTGTAATCACCCAATTACTTCTTTACAATTCTCTCTATCTTGCAACTATGCACTTTCGTTTGTTTATCATAGTTGATGCCTACAAGAATCACGTCACCAACATAGTGCATCAAAGATTTCCCATATCCTTGACGCTTGATTTGACTGATAGCAGTATCGGCATCATTATTCCACTTCAGCTCTAACACAATCGCAGGAGCATCCACGTGACGGTAAGGCAACAGCACTATATCGGCAAAGCCCTTGCCCGTCGGCAATTCACGAATCATCTCATAACGATTTCTTGCAGTATAAAATGCCAACGAAAGAACACAAGCCAAAGAATTCTCATCATTGTATTTCAAGATGCTGGTATTTTGTTCATGAACCTCAGCCACGTTTGTTGCCACATCTTCCTCATCACCATTAAACAAATGCGCCAATAAATTTTCGGAATGTTCCAATGCACTGGTCACCTCCTTCCAACTGGTGTCCGCTATGGCTGTCTCAAATTCTTGGCGAACTTCATAATTTGGAATGCAAGCACTTTTGGTCTCACTATTGTAAGAAAGATAACCCAAATGGCAAAGAAGTGTCAGCACATCGTCCTTGCACTCTACCTTATGCATGTCATTACTAAATCGCAATGCATTTACCCTTACGGGAACATCATTGAGAGCATGGATAATATCATCCTTTAAGCCATCAAAATTCATCGTGATATAGCGTTTGAGACTCTCAAACGTATTGGTACTTGTCCAAAAGCTTTCATACGATCTTCGCTTCAAAGCTCGCATTACAGCATAAGGGTTGTACATAGCTTTCTCCTTTCCTAGCTCATAACCATCATACCAACGCTTCATTTCATAAACATCCATCCCTCCATCGGTGGTACATAGACTTTCCACTTCCTTCTCCGTAAAACCGAAATAAGGAGCCAACTGGGCAGGACTGAGCATCGTGTATTCATCAAAGTTATTCAATGCTGATTGGGTATTATAGCGCTTGATTGGCAGAATACCAGTCATATAGCAACATGCAAAGACATATTCCGTCATACTTCCCTTGAAGAGGCGACGCAACAAATCCACGTACTCATCCATTTGTTTCTCCTGTCCTTCACGACAAAGAGCATCCCATTCGTCTATCAAACAGATGAATTTCTCTCCAGTATGGTCAACGATGCTAACCAGCAAGTCCATCAAATCATCGTTGGCTTTCATAATTACCCCCTCATACAAGCCCAATAATTCCTCACAAATATCACGCTTGATATAATCAACAATGCGTTCGTCCTTGCCATATTTCGTTACAAAATCAGTCATATCCAAATAGAGTACAGGAAAATGATTAAGATGCTTTTCGAAATCTTCATTCTTACAGATAGACAACCCCTTGAACAATTCACGTGAATCACACGACTTGTCATAATAGGCATTGAGCATCTTCACAGCCACAGACTTACCAAACCTCCGGGCACGTGTTACACAAAGGAAGCGATTCTCTGTCATCATCACAGAGTTCACTTCCGCTATCAACATACTCTTATCAACAAACTTCGAATTGCAGAGAGATGCGAAACCGTCATTACCTTTATTTATATAATTTCCCATTTTTCCCCTAATATTATTTTATATTTGCCATCATTTCGAATGTTTTTGGCAAAATTACGAATTTATTTTGTAACTACCAAATATTTCTATCTTCATCCATCAAATTCTCTGCTAATCCACGCCAAAGTTAGTTAACGCCAAGAGTACACTTTCCTATCGAAGAACAAAAAAAGTACCATCTGCCGAGCAGAAGAAAGTCAAGGTTTTGGTGCAGACCATTATAACGGCTTTTATCGAGCAGTATAACTCTGCGACTGATGATGTTACATGGATGAAATCAGAAAAGGACGAAGAGATGCCGTTGCATATCTTCGCCCTTTCATATTTTGCATTATAATGACTTGTCAGTCTCGCCCCCCATCCCGTTTCACAAAATTCTTCTGATGAACAACAAATTGATTATTGACCTATCATAGGCAATCGTGAGAGCATATCGCGAATGAGGATGACTGTACGGGGCATCGGTTCGGCAATAGTGAGTGCCACAAGGTGCGTATTATGCGCAATGTCGTTAATCACTCTTACCAGTTCGTTTATCTTCATTCCATTATCTACCACGCCCACAGCGGGAATTATCTCGGTAGGTTCGAGCACATCCATGTCGAAATGAACAAGCACATGCTTAGCACCAGTGCTTTTTATCCAAGCCAACAGTTTGTCGCTATTCTCCCTTACGTCCTCCGCTGTAAGGTGGTGAATGCCGTATTGCTTTTGTCTTTCCTTGATTTCATCGCGTTCCCAATCGCGTAAGCCCAAAAAGAGGATTTTATCTGGAGCAATTTGAGCTGGCAATTGACTAATGATTTTTTTGTCGCCCAATCCCATACATGCGGTCACTGCCATTGCATGATAGCCGGGATAGGCTTCACCGGGCAACGTGATGTCAGGATGGGCGTCTATCCATATCATTGCCACATCTCCTTCATACTTATTTGCCAAATAGGTGAACGGGGGCACACTTACCGAGCACTCGCCGCCCAAGGTGACGATACAATCGGGATTTGCCTTTTTCAATGTTTCGATGGCTGCGTGTGTCTGTTCTGCAATCACATCGCAATCGTACACGCCATCTTGCACCTTACGTTCGGGAGCCATCGACACGGGTACAGTGTAAGTATCCGTGTTGCTTGCGGGAGCAAGAAAATTAAGTAACTGCGCACCAAGCACATAACCCTGCGAAGCTGCCGTTGTGTCTTTGATCTCGGGAATAAGCGCATGCACATGTCCGCCTTGCCATTGCGGATAAACTAATCGAATCGTCTTTTCTTTTCTTTCCATGTTCTTTCCTTTAATTGTTTGTGCCATACTGAACGCCAACATGGCCAGCATGCACATTGTTACCATTAATCTTTTCATTTTATTTATTTTATTTGATATACATATATAATTGCCGACTGTCGTCCCATTCCGTTTGGGGCATAAGTTCCCGTTTCAACGACCTTGTTTATAAGTGCCAGTTCGGGTATTTTGTCTTCGACAAACTATCTTACACTTCGTCGTGTGAACAAAGCTTTTATTGCTTCCATAACTCGCTCTGCTCTATTTTTTATTCAACTGAAATTTATAACCGAGCTGTTGCGAAAGGCTCAACTCCTGACACATAAACCAGCCACTGGTGCATACGCCGTTGGCGTTATAGTGGAGCACAGCTATCTCCTCCCATTCAACACGCTTGTTTGTTGCAGGCGCTCCCGCAAATGTACCAGAATGAAGTGCCGTCATTCTATACTTCATCATCACCGTATTCTCCGATGCCACGATGTCGGTTGCCACAGAGGTCATGTCGGTGAGCGCAGAGGAAAGCGGTTTCCAACCAGCCTCTATCCAATGGCGGAAATTTCCTTCTTGAGGGATAGCATCACCCGTAAGCGCATAAAGATCGGCAAATCCTGCCCGAACAATGGGGGTGTCTGGCGAGAGCAACTCATCTATTAACTCAAAATCACGAGAAGGCATTGCCTTCTCCAAAAGCAACTTTGCATTGGCAATGTTGCGTTCCATTAGCTTATTATCCATCATTATTTTTATATTTATTTGTTGTTTGCAAAAGTACGATTAATTTCTTGGAACACAATTACCCATCGCAAGGAGGATTTTATCTTTTTCAACGATTCTTAGTCAATAATTCTTAAATTGCCTACATTTTGCTTATCTTTCCTCTATAAAAGGATAAAAAATTTCCTCGCATAGGGGTAACTAAAATCAGCAACTTAGCCATGATGAGATAAGCAGATGCAGCTTCTTTCTCCTATGATAGCGCTTGCAGAGGAGATGACCTAGTCCAAAACAGGTAAAAAGTGCCATAAAATTGGTTCGCAATGAACTTTTAACACTTAATATGTTTGATAACTCAGAAAAATTGCTTATTTTTGCAAAAGATATGAAACAAAACAAGCTAATAGAAACGGCAGACATGTCCTCTACGCTTACTGATGAGGGCAAGCGCACGGATGGGGTATCGTTCGGAGAGGGTTATAGCATCGTAATGAACACCTTATCCGTGGGTGTGGAAAACTGGACAAAGCTACATGTGCCTTACCGAACAGCGGAGTTCCGTATATTGCTAATAACAGAGGGTAGCTGTAGATTTTACTTCAACCTGATAGATACGTTTCTTCGTGCCGGCGACGTGCTACTGCTTAAGCCTGGGGTGCTGTGTGAACAGAACTCGCGGCAAGAGGCGTTTAACGCACGTGTGTTATCGCTCAACGATGGATTACCCGAATATAATATGCAAACCGAGGAGTTTTCTGTCATCCATCCCGACAGTCAAGGGGTGGAGCTGGCCGACGACTTTTTCTCTTTCATCTATAAGATATCCGCTTCGGGAAAAGCTAACAGCGAGATTATCCATCGCATGATATTGGCTTTTTTAGCCCTAATCCGACAATACGAAGTTGTTGGCTTGACAGAAATTGCCGCTTTGAGCCTACAAAACAATAATCGCAATTATCTGCTGTTGAATCGTTTTTTGAAGCTACTCAACAAGCATGGCTGCAAAGAACACCGCATTACATTCTATGCCAGTAAATTGTCGCTAACGCCTAATTACTTAAACAACATCATTCGGAAAGCAAGCGGGCAAACCATGAGCCAATGGATAAATCGCTTTCTTATCACAGAAGCAAAGGCCGCTCTTACATACGACAATAAAAGTATTCTCGATATATCAGAAGAGCTTGGCTTTTTCCCAATCAAGCGTTTTTCACGAAGTTCTTTAAACGGCATACAGGGCAGACACCTTCTGAGTTTAAAGGATAAAGTTTATCTGCATGTTCAGGATATTCAGCATGTTCAGGATATTCTCTTTCCAACCTTTGCGGCAACAAAAGCAATCATCAAGCCCAGACAGGCAGCGATGCTGATGGCGATACGAAGTCCGGTGGCCTCTGCAAGCCATCCGATAACCGGTGGTCCTACCAGGAAACCGAAGAAGCTGATGCTCGAAACGATGGTAATGGCGATGCTCGCCTTGATGGTTCCCAGTTTTCCGGCGATGCTGTAACAGATAGGCACCGATGAAGAAATGCCGAAACCTACCAGTAGGAAGCCCAAAGTGGCAGGAACCAGATAAGGCAAGGCAGCAGCCAGCCACAAACCGCCCAATATCAAAGCACCACAAACCTTCAACACCCTGGCTGGGCCGTATTTCGTAACAAAGCCATCGGCTAGGAATCTACCTAGAGTCATCGCTCCCATACCAGCCACATAGCCCGCACGGATAAAAGCCTCATCGGGTTTTACTACTGATGAGAAATACACACCACTCCAATCGTAAACAGTTCCTTCACAGAACATGCCGGCAAATCCCATCAATCCCAGGAGAAACAGAATCGGGTCAATGGTCTTGAAAGAGAACTTCGGAACATCCTCCTCTTCAGCCTTTGCCGTAGCATCATCTACCAGATATCTGAATCCGATGGCGATAATGAGAAGACTCATCACCAAGACTGCTCCAAAGTGAGCCTCTATCGGAAGCTGGGTGTTGGCAAAGACGGCTCCGATGATACCGCCCGAGAATCCGCCCAAACTCCACAAGCCATGAAACGACGACATGATGTTGCGCCCATACATCTTTTCCACCAGGCAAGCCTGGGTGTTGGTGGCGATGTTCATCAGATTCGCCATCATTCCGAAAGCGACAAGAGAAAGAATCAACTGGAACACCGTACTGCTGCTACCTATACAGAACAATACAAAGGCATAGAACACCTCAGCAAGCAGAATCATCTTCCTGCTGCCAAACTTACTCACCAGAACGCCCGAAAAAGCCATCATCAGAAGCTGACCAATAGGAATGGCAAAAAGCACCGTTCCTAACTGGCCGTTGCTCAGATGCAACATCTGTTTTACATCCGGAATACGGCTTGCCCAACTGGCAAACACCACTCCCGGTACAAAATAATAAACCGCAACAGCCACTCGCTTACGGGCCAAATCTCCCAAGTGATTCAAACTTACAGTCATCCCTATTAATACCTTTATTTATATATACCTATTTTATTTGCGACTGCAAAATTACAAAAAAAAGCAGAAAAAGAGTGATATTTGAACAAAAAATATAGCTCTAAATGAGATTTTTGACGTACCTTTGCACTCAGAAAAAGAATTAAAAACAAACTAGCAATGAAGAAACAAACAATGATTACCCTGGCTCTCGCCTTAACTTTGGCGATACCAGCCATGCCCGCCTTCGCCCAAAAGGCGATGAGCAAGAAAGAAATCGCAGAAAAAGAAAAGGCTTTCAAGAACCTTCAGCATCCTTGGAAAGGAAAAAAGGTGGCTTATTTCGGTGACTCCATCACCGATCCAAGAATCAAGGCATCGAAGGTGAAATACTGGGGATTCCTGCAGGATTGGCTCGGCATTACCCCCTACGTTTATGGCGTGAGCGGCAGACAGTGGAACGACATTCCCCGTCAGGCTGATAAGCTCCAGAAGGAGCATGGCGATGATTTCGATGCCATTCTCATCTTTATGGGAACCAACGATTACAACAACGGTGTGCCTATCGGTGAATGGTACACGGAGACTTTCGACAGCGTAAGAGTAGCCCTTCACAAGCCAAGCGAAATGGTTCAGCGTCGCCACCGCCACTTCTGTATGGACAAGAATACCCTGAAAGGTCGCATCAACATTGCCATGTCGAAGTTGAAGCAGATGTATCCTACTAAGCAAATTGTTGTGATGACTCCTATCCATCGTGCTTACTTTGGAAGCAGCGACAAGAACATCCAGCCTGATGAGATGTACGAGAACGTACGTGGCATCTTCTTCGACGAATATGTGAAGGCTATCAAGGAGGCAGGCAATGTCTGGGCAGTACCAGTCATCGACCTCAACTCCCTTTCCGGTCTCTTCCCAATCTATGATGCTGGTGCCCAGATGTTCAACAAGCCAGACACCGACCGTCTTCATCCTAATGATGCCGGTCATGCCCGCATGGCGAAGACCATCATGCAGCAGCTCTCCACCCTGCCTTGCGACTTCTAGAGAAGGGGCAGCGGATATTGAAAAGTGTATTATTTCACCCCTATTTTATATTGAAAAGTGTAAATTTCCGCAGGAGATTGCCTATGTTTTAGGTAAACCCCTGCGTTTTTTGCCTATGTTTTAGGAAGATTTTCGTATAAGTTGCCTATGTTTTAGGAAGGTTTTCATATAAGTTGCCTATACTTTAGGAAGATTTTCGTATAAGTTGCCTATGTTTTAGGAAGATTTTCATATAAGTTGCCTATGTTTTAGGAAGGTTTTCATATGAGTTACCTATGTTTTAGATCACTCACAGATTCTCCCGATAGAAGTGAAGTCTGGCACAAATGCCCATCTTCGATCCCTCCACTCCTTCATGTCTCAGCCTGATGCCCCAAGCATTGCCATCCGCATTTGGCCAGGAGAATATAGCATAGACGAAGTGGTATCCCCTACAGGTCATCCCTTCCGTCTTATCAATCTTCCCTTCTATTATGTGGGGATACTGGATAAGATATTGGAAATGGTATAATCCAAGGCTATAAAACCAGAAGAAGCCACATGATTAGCCATAAGATAGCCGTCCATCAGCTGATTGACGTGTGCACAACACGTGTTGTGCATGTGCACATCAGCTGTTGGACGAGCGCACAACAGCTGTTGTGCGACCGACGAACCTATATCTTCAGAAGACATCACCTAAATATTCCAACGACTTCTATTATATCTTTCGAGGACTTCTATTGGTTACTAGAGGTTCCTTTCCTATATGCATCAACATCTTCTCACTATTTGTATCGGTGCATATTCCTCTAGCTTTGGGGACAGAATCAAGAACGCTTCTGAGTGGCAATAGGTGGCAATAAAAATATGCCTTATTGCCACGTCTTTCTTTCTATATATCAACCACTTATATCAAAGTGTGGCAGATGTGGCATTATTTTAGGAAAACTCCCAAACAACCTTTTTCGCTCATATTTTATGATTATCAATGAAAGGAATAATATTGCGGAATACTCAATTATTTGCATGTTTCGTAAACTTTTAAAGACCATTGTTCCTTTTTCTGAAATTATTTTCGTACTTTTGCAAGCGTATTTACTTATCAGGAATCGTGAGCGTTACATCACCTCCCTTGTCGCAGCAGGATATTTGCAGATGACTAATCCGGATAATCCTACAGCAAGTAATCAAAAATACAAGAAAGTAAACATAAGATAAGAATGGATTCATTATTTCTACTTCAGTTTGCATGTTTTATATTCATGCTCATCAATGCCTTCATCGCGGCACTCTCTCATCTGCATGTAAGATGGGAGAACAAGCGGTATGAGCGTTCACGATGGATGATTGTTGTCGCCTTAATAGGATTGGCGATACAATATGTCATACAGATGGGGTTCGGCTTCCGTGCTGCTGACGACAGTCTTGGGGCTGTCGTTAACATTCTCGTCTATACGCCCTGTTTTTCGCTTATCTCCATGGGAATCTACAACATAGAGGCCACACGTTCCAACCTCAGAAAGATGATACTGATGTGTAGTGGCATTTATGCTGCCATCATTGTGGTCTTTTGCGTGGGTATCAGTCTTCATCATAGCCTGTATATCAGAGAGGGGCTTTATCTGATGCTGACTCTGTTTTGCGTAAGTGTTTTCTATTGCATATACATGATTATTCAGGAGATGATTAGGCGTAAGAATATGTTGGAGACAATGGCTGCAACGGATTTGTTGCCTTACGTGAGATATTCCCGAGCCAGTGTAATCATTCTATGGCTCGCAGTTCTCGCTATGCCAGTTGCCATCTTTTCTACTACCTTATTATATATAGTAGGTCCAGCCGTATTGCTTGCCTTGTTGTTCTTCAACCTTACGTTTATTGCGCTCGGCAGCAGTTATATTCCAACAGAAGAGTTATTGGATAAAGAAGAGGAAAGCCAACAAAGCGGAGAGAAAAAACCTTTACAGCAATTGTCTGAGGAGCGCAGAAACTTTATCCAAAACCGTCTTGACCAATGGTGTATGGATTTGGGCTATAAGGATTGTAATGTAAACATGTTGACGCTTTCTCGCACACTTTGTATCTCCAAGGATGAGTTATCTGTATTCTTCGACCAGTATC
>ERZ1034753.722-NODE-722-length-11593-cov-6.094297_pt1 | contig 11593 bp, 6 predicted proteins | sample MGYA00520702_ERZ1034753 | MGnify/ENA primary metagenome ERZ1034753 (study PRJEB33766, sample SAMN09781700) | gut metagenome | biome: gut microbiome | host: Homo sapiens | place: Madagascar | study: EMG produced TPA metagenomics assembly of the PRJNA485056 data set...
TCCATTGTTTTTGTATTTTTTTCCGCTATTTCCCCCTATTTACACCAAAACATTTCGAAAGGAGTTTGCATGATCCAAAATTTAGACGCCCACCTTAACAAATTGCAGGCACAATGTGACTACCTGCGTCACAAGCTTTCTACTTTTCCGGAAGGAGAATTATCTATTCAAAAAAATGGTTCTTACCACCGCTGGGTTATTAAAAATAAGGAGCAGTCTGTATATTGCTCAAAGTCAAATCGTTCTCTCGCGGAAGTTATGGCTTTAAAGAAATATTACTCTCTTCTACTGTTTGAAGCCGAAGAAGAACTCTCCCTGCTCAATTTTTATATAAAATCCCATGAAAAAAAGAATTCAGCAGTCAATCGTTCCAAGCCTCTGACATCCTCTGACCTGTTGGCTGAGTCTTCTCCTTATTACCCATTACTGCAAAGCTATTTTGCAAAGGACAAGCTTCCGGTGTCTGCGCAGAAATGGTGTGCGGAGAGCTATGAAACCAATCCTTCTCATCCGGAAAATCTGATCCATACCACACTGGCCGGGCATAAAGTCCGCTCAAAATCTGAAGTTATCATATCGAATCTGCTCTATACCAACCAAATCCCTTATCGCTATGAAGCGGCGCTGCCGTTAAAGGAGTTCACGGCTTATCCGGATTTTACGATTTTACATCCGGTTACGAATAAAATCTTCTACTGGGAGCATTTCGGTATGATGGATAATGCGCCTTATTGTGATACTGCCTGCAACAAGCTGAAAACCTACTGCTATAACGGAATCTTCCCATCCATGCAGCTGATCACCACTTATGAGACAAGCAAATGCCCCATTTCCACAGATCAGGTGCAGCAGATCATTACACAATATTTCCTCTAAATCAATAATTCCCTACCTAAATATTCTCTTGACATTGACTCTATTTCTTAATTAAAGGTAATCAATCCAATCATTTTCTATACAGCAAAAAGGACCGGTTCGTCCGGTCCTTCTGATAAACCACAATATGCTATTATGACGCATTTGCTCTGCGGCTCTCAATATACTGCTGTAAGACTTCCGTGACTTCCTCCGGTGCAAGACCGGCATCCTCGATGATGTCACTCACCGCTTCCAGTTCTTTACGCTTCTTCTGTTCAAACAATTCTTCTAACTCACGTTGTTCTGATTCCATGCGGATATTTAACGCATTGATCAGTTCCTGTTTTGCCTGGATCTTTTCCTCCAGGGATTTTCTCTGTCCTCTTGGCATATACTGTGTGCTCCTTTCCTGATGGCAATCCTATGGATCCGTGGATCATGTTTCCTGCCGCGTGATCCGAAAAAGCATGGCCATTCATCAGGGATCACAGGTTCCGTAGGAACTATCATAATCTATCATGAATGGCCCGATATGTTACAGTATATGGACAAGAATGTAAAAATATACCAAATTTCCGGCAATATTATGCTACTCCGGAACGGTCTCGCGAATCTGTCAGCAGATATCATTCTAAATTATCGACCGCTGCTTTTAACTTATTCAAGGCTAGCTCCAGCGTAGCTTGGGGGCAGGCGATGTTCACGCGCTGAAAAGCGGCTCCGCTGGGTCCGAACATGGATCCTCCGTCCAGCCAAAGTCCTGCTTTGTCCACGATGAACTGATCCAGCTCCTTACCGGTGATTCCCAACTCACTGCAGTCCAGCCATACCAGATAGGTACCTTCCGGCTCCACCAGATGAATCTGTGGAATCTTCTCCTGTAAAAAATTCCGTAAGAAATTCAGATTCTTAAGCAAATAAGCTCTCAACTGATCCAGCCAGTCTTCGCCTGCACGATAGGCTGCTTCACACGCTACGATCCCCAATGCATTAGGTTCATCATAACCGGTCTTGTCAATCTCTGTCTGAAATGCTTTACGAAGCTTTTCATTGGGGATAAAAATATTGGATATCTGAAGTCCCGCCAGGTTAAAGGTCTTGCTGGGCGCCGTACAGGTCACAGTAAACTCAGCGAAACGGGGATCCACGGTGGCAAACACCGTATGCTCATATCCGGGATAGACAAAATCGTTGTGAATCTCATCGCTGACCACGATCACATGATGCCGCAGACAGATCTCTCCCAGTTGTTGCAATTCCTCTGCCGTCCACACTCTGCCCACCGGGTTGTGAGGGTTGCACAGAATAAACAGTTTTATATGTTCCTGCTCAAGCTTACGCTCAAAATCTTCAAAATCAATCCGGTATCCATTATCTCCACTCTGCCCGGCCGTTTTCTCATAGATCAATGTATTGTCAACTACTCTCCGGTCATTGTCACGGATAATATTAGTAAACGGATAATACACCGGATTCTGAATCAGTATAGCATCTCCCGGATCAGTAAATGCCTTAACCGCTGCACCGAGAGCAAATACCACACCCGGAGTCTTCACGATCCATTCCCGCTCCGTCTTCCAATTATGATTCCTCTCCATCCAGTTCATCACAGCATTGTAGTAAGCATCCTTTGGCTGGGTATAGCCGTAGATTCCATATTCTACCGCAGCATGAAGACTCTTCGTGATCTCTTCGGATACCGTGAAATCCATATCCGCCACCCACAGGGGCAACACATCTGCCGGCTTTCCTCTCTCCACCGCAAAATCATATTTCAGACAATTCGTTCCCTTCCGGTTCGTAATCTTATCAAAATTGTATCTAGTCATACTTAATCCTCTATCCTTCAATAACTGAATATTCCCATAGCAAGAAACCATAACAGAACCACTGTCAAGCCCGAAGCCACCTTAAGAGGCTTTAGTCGGCTTTATAGATTCTTCCAGACCTTCTGCACGCCCTGACACGTCGCATCGTTGCTCGCCCTCTGTGAAGCTCTCCACAGAGCTGGCTGAACTACTATGTATACCAGGTTACACCCACACTAAGCAAAGGCCTGCTCCAAATCTGCCAGCAGATCCCCTATGTTCTCAATACCTACTGACATTCTCAGAAGCTTCTCATCCACTCCCAATGCTTCACGTACCTCTACCGGTACATCTGCATGGGTCTGCTTCATCGGATAGGTCAGAAGGCTTTCCACGCCGCCCAGACTCTCCGCAAAGCGGATCAATTTAACGCTCTCCAAAATCTTAACAGCTTTCTCTGCAGAATTCAATCGGAATGAAATCATTCCGCCGTATCCGCTGCACTGTCTGTCGATCAGCGCCTTATCCGGTCTCGAATCCAGACCGATATAATATACCTTCTCCACTTCCGGTCTCTGTTCCAGCCAGTGTGCGATCGCAAGAGCATTTTTCTGATGCTGTTCCATACGTACAGCCAGAGTCTTGATTCCTCGAAGCAATAGCCAACTATCAAACGCAGACAGACAGGCTCCTGTCGTCTTATAAATATTGTTCAGCTGCTGGTACAGGGCGTCATCCTTTACCACCAGGAATCCGGATAAAGTATCGTTATGTCCTTCCAGGTATTTCGTACCGCTGTGCACTACAATATCCGCACCTAACGTAAGCGGCTTCTGAAAATACGGGGATAAAAAGGTATTATCAACAATCAGAAGGCAGTCATGCGCGTGTGCCAATTCTGCGATTGCCTGAATATCTGCGACCTTCATCATAGGGTTGGACGGAGTCTCCAGATAAATCGCTTTCGTCTCCGGACGTATCGCCGCCTTCACAGTCTCCACATTTGAAGTATCCACACAATCTACCGATATTCCATTCTTATGGCTGATCGTATTCCAAAGTCTTAATGTACCGCCATACAGATCATCCGTAGCAATCAGATGATCCCCAGGAGAAAAAAACTCCATCAATGCGGTGATCGCTGCCATACCGGTAGAAAATGCCAAAGCTTCCGTTCCCTGTTCCAACAGGGCAACCGTCTTCTGCACTTCATCTCTTGTAGGGTTACCGCAACGGGAATAATCATATCCTGTGCTCTGCCCCAGTCCCGGATGAGCATACGCCGCATTCTGATAGATGGGCATGCTGATGGCTCCAAACGGATCCCTTCTCTCATTACTTCCCTGGACACAAATGGTCTCTGCTGCAAATGCCATCTTCTTCTCCTCCTATGCCTATGTATAATGTCGTGGTCAAAAGCCATCGACATTGATACCATTTTCTATATTCCTACTGTTCCAGTAGGTATAGTATATTTTTAGCATAGTAAGAAATAAAAGTCAATATCTTTTTACCAATAAAGCTTCATCTGTTCTTCTGCTTCCTTTTCTGAAATATTGAGTTTATTCTTTAATTTCTGCAGCGTATCTTCATAGGTGGCATTAAAATCTTTACACATAATAATAATCCCCTTGGAAATACCTTGCGAAATACCTTGCGAAATTCCCCGTCTCGTATACTGGTCAAACAATTCGCACATGCTGATCTCATCCTCCTCTGCAATATCTAATGCTTTTAATATTTCTTCGGTATCATCCACGTTTTTATCTCCGGACAATACCCGTAGTATTTTGATAGTAGCCTCTTTATGAATTATTTTTTGGTCTGAACGATATGCGTTTCCTTCTGCAAGATAATCCAATACAATACGCATATCGCTATGAAAACGTTCGCGGATTTCCTTCGGGAGATATCGCATTTCCCACACGTGAAGCTGCATATCATCTACATATTTCCATGTAGTCTCTACAATCTTGCCTTTGCCACCGTCTATTAACTGTCGCAAATTGTTACTCGCCTTCCACCGTGCCATCCCCCAATATAGCACCAGTTCTATCACCGGATATAATCCGTGATTCTGTTTCTCGTACTGCCTGCGGTATTCTCCGCCAATGTATCCCGCTTTACGCAGTATCATGCCTTTATCCACTTTCGTCTGATTTGCAAACAGATACAAGGCTCTTGGCATTCCGCCTGTCACATGGTATTTTGCGACATCTTCCAGTTGATTATGCAATGTATTCGTGCTGTCTGCATATAGGCTCTCTGTTGCAGCTGTAAGCATCTCCTCGCCGGTCACCACCACAGTTCCCTCATGCAGTAATGCATTCACTATATCCGCTGCTACGTCCGCATAACTTTCAAAATTCTTCGTTACAATATCGTTCAGTTCCAATAAATACTCCTCTCCTGCTCATTCCTCTTACATTGTAAAAAGTGAATTTCACGGCGATATGCCTCGAACTGCACACAAGGTGCGATAAAATGATGCCCATATATGATGCTATCCTGATATATGGTATCTTTGAAATCTTATCTATACAGACTTTTTATAGATGAACTTACTATATCACAGAGGTATCCATTCTGCAAGGAAATCCGGCAAAACAAGTGCTGAAAAACTACACAAAAACAGAGCTGTGGAAATTGGTTATTTCTCACAGCTCTGCTTCTTGTGCAATATTACTTTCTTAAGTTTAATCCAGTTCGAACAGCTCTTCTGCGCTAATGGATAACTCAGCTATTCCGCAAGGAGTTACTTTTGATCCATTATCATACACGGTATAGACTCTTGCGTAGATAGTAGATGCCTGCGCTCCTTCGTTCAAAATTGTCCCGGAAGTGTCGGTACGAAACAGTCCCATCTCATCCGAAGAATATTTCAAGGTATAGGTCGCACCGTTTGTAATCGGGTAACAATTCTTAACTCCATTGCGTTCTATCGGTGAAATTACCTTTCCATTGCTATCCGTGATCTTGAGACCATCCTTTCCATCCTCTCCATCCGTCTTTAACCGCAATACCTTTCCTGTAATTCCGTCCACACTGATGGCTCCGGATGTATCATCTGCACAGGATTTGTAAAATTCAACGCATAACTGCTGTCCACCTGCCAGAATATTGTAATCATCTGCCTGGAAGTTGACACTGATGGTTCCGTCATTCTTATCATCCAATACAATATGATTGACCGGATCATACAGCATATACACGGATTGGATCTTGCTGCCGCTTTTATCCTTAAAGCTTACGGAAGGTGCCGTCACACCGGCATTATACGCTGCAATCATCGTATTAACAAACAGTTTGATCTCCGCGTCCTTAGTGGGTCTGGAATGTCCCGCTCCGGAATATGTCACATTTCCCATGGTATAGATATAATAATTATTTACCACATCATTGGGTGTGATGTTATAAATATTAGTATCTTTATAGTTACCGCTAGCCACACCGGAAATACAGTACCACACCACAATATCATTTTTACCGTCTCCGTTACGGTCCAGCTCCATATTCGGCTGTAACCACTGGTAATGCGTATTACTGATCTCTAACTGTTCCTTTGCAGATATCTGATAAGGATACTGCGTAATCTGCCCTTCATTTACCTGTGTTGCGATCAGCGAACTGCCTGCGTAATCACCCATCAGCAAATTACTGGGGTGGTTCCAATCAGGACCTTTTCCATTGTCATATCCAGCCTGTTTCAGCAATGAATTCTTAACAGGGAACCATACTTCCGAACTGTTTGTTGTCCGCAGATCTTCCAGATAGCTTCTCAGGAAACGGACTACCGTATATTTAGTCAGACCTTCCTTTTGCATGAGAACATTATCCGAATTCGGTTCCTTGATCTCGTCAAAAGTATAGGACTCTAATGTTTTAAGATATTCCTGGTCCCTCTTCTGCTCCTCTCCCGTGGTGCTTGCTGCTCTCTGCTGATAATACTCTTTCAATGCTCCATAGCGATCCAGGCCTACGGATGCACGAATAGTCTTATTAAATTCATATCCCCAATACCAGTAGTTCGTATTGTTTTTTTCCGCATATCCTTCGTCATTCCACATAATCGCACTTTGGATATTATTGACATATGAAGTAGTATCATGGGTAAACAAAATACTCTTGCCGGATTCTATGTAGTCTCTGACAGCCCAGCCAACAGCCAGATTCCTCTTAACATTATCCAACCTATTATAGTAAACATCACTTGCGCCATAGGTATATCCAAACCGGTAGGCGTCACCGAAGCCTAGTATCAACATATCATATTGCTGGAACAGATTGTAGGACTCCTGGTATATCCTCTGTATATCAGTATCCGAAGTCCCGCCAATTTTCAGCTTGTCATTTACAAGGTAGGTTACAGTCATACTGTCAATACTTACATTCCAGTCAGTTAACCCGTTAATGTAATTGGAAAAAGTAGAATCGTCATGAAGATTCCAGTTGTTACGGTTATCATCAGACAACAACTGCAATACACGGATTGTCTTTTTTCCATTTTGCTGCGGCACAGATGTATAGCCCGACTTGGCAGTTCTCACCAGTCTGTCCGCATTATCGTAAAATACCAGCTTCCATGGAATAACCCCTACATATTCCTCCGGCAGAGCCCGGATAACACGATAGGTCTCTCCGGTACGCAATTCATATCTGTTTCCGTTTGCCGTTGCAATCGGATCAACCTTATTCCACTCATCTCCCTTTCTTATATACACAGTAAGACCGCTGACTTCTTCCGATGACGTATATGTCTTACCCTCTACATAATCAGAGCCGGAGAAACGACCGTCTGCATTTTTATCTACGAACAGTTTACAATCATAGGTAGTACCTGTCTGTGATATTGCAGCATCATTCTGCAGAGTAAAAATATATTGCAACTGATATTTTCCGTCTATCTTCTTCAGTGAGCCACCGTTGCTGGCACCGTTCTGACCATTATATTCCAGTTCCTGCGGATATGCCGCTCCGTAAGTAGTTACCCAGTTGACGGAAAGCTTTGACAGATTCAGGTAATTACAAAATACTGATCTACGTGCAGATAATGTGGTTCCTAATTTAGTATCTGCTGTATTATCCATCAGCTGACTCTCTGTAAAAATATTTTTCTGCCAATATAAATACTGACCATTTTCATCTTTCAGAGCAAACTGAATCAGCTTGTAAAAATAAGAATTTTTGTCCAGCGTATCTGTTGATGCCTCAGGTATTTGATTGTCCCCATATTTAATAAACGTATCCGCAATGACCACCGGATATCCCGCCTCAATGAACTGACAGAATTCCTCATATCGGGTAGAGTTCATATCATTGCCGGGACCACGATAGACATCTGCACTCTTATTCGTTGGATCATCATCGTTAGTCTTACTGTGATCCAGCGAAGAATCCTGCAGTCTGTGCCTTGCATTATACGTCTCCCTAGCCTGCGTAACATTATCCGTTTTCGTTTTGGTGGCATAGTCATAGTAGTCTCCTACATGAGAATAAATCAACCCTTTCATCTGTGGATCATTATACACAGTCACACCATTTTCTGTGTTCATCTTGCTGACCCGGGCTCCGAGATAGATCATGTCGTACTTTTCATTCAAGTCCTCGATCTTACCTATAAATTCCGCAGATGACATTTGTGTAATATTGATCGCAGATGCATCATAAATTCCGTTCATCCCCATCATATTGACCACATCAGTCTGCAACTTACTTTTTAACGTATCGCTAAAATCATAGCAGGGCTCCAGATCCAATACACGAATAGAGGATTTCACCGTGACTCTGTGCATGTACCAGTTCAGAATATATCTGGTCACGGATGCCTTGGTAATATTCTCTGCCAATTTATTGCCGCCCGAACCACTTTTGTCTGTCAGGAAATTTTCATACTGAATTTCCTTTTTCACTGCACTGTAAATCCATTGCTTGGAGCTGTCAATATCCGTCAGGTAATCAGAAGCCACATAAGGTTTGTTTCCTTCACTATCATCATACAGATATACATTTTCCGTCAGGAACTCTTTCAGCGCTCCCAAGGTCTTATCATTATATTTCTCTATCCCCGCCGTTTGTGCAAAGGATGTGAAAATAGTATTTACCTTATCCTTATATGTTGTATCATCCAGGGCCTTTTCAAACATACTCTTACTTTTCACAATAGCTTTTGCAAGGCTCTTATCAGGGTCTGCCTCTGATACACGCAACAAGGTCAGAACCAGATTAGTCATAGCCTTATGTCCAGCATCCGAATTTTTCTTATAAAATCCGTAATCTATGATAACCGGGACTCTTGCAGCATCGGAACGATTACCTTTATCGTCTGTAATGCCGAATACCATCTGTGCAATTTTACTTGCAGCATATTTCATGTTTTTCGGTTCAGCTCCGGAATAGTCACCCTTCCCGGATAGATAGATCAGATCCACATCATCTATATCAACACCGCAATATCTTTTATCAGCAGACACATTTGGATTCGTCAGGTCCGCCAATTCCTGCAAAGTAAGTGTAGTAACTTCAATCTTTAAGGCATCTACATCACCACTGACAGAGGCAGTACCTTCATACTTCCCTTCTCCTGATAAATTCAAAACCTGCTTTTTGAACCATTCTTTATTATTAATACCACCATTGTACCTGATGGTCTCCAGTGCATTTTCCCTGTCATCTCCGATAAAATCATAGGTCTGTGCAGGGTCAAACCCTGTATCTTCAGCTGTCTTTATCTCCACGCTGGAGGCAGTTACCCTAATATAGCTTCCTGTCTGGTTCTCGACATAACTGTCTTCTATCCGATAATCACCATCTTCGCATAAAGTTGCATACGATACATAATAATCACCGTTTTCCGTTACCTTAACAAAGCATGCATCTGCAATGGATTTAAAATTATATACATTGTTAGCAGAATCCCAGACAGCCCATAATATAGCCGGTTTTGAGCCATGATTCAGCAGATATAAGTTATTACTTATATCTACATTTTCACCTGATGCAGCATAGGTCTGTACCAGAGCAGCAGTATTCTCTTCTGTTGAAGACATCGCAGGTGCAGTAGTTAAAGTCTCCGGTTTATATGACGGGTCATTGCCGGATGTCGTAGCTGCTAAATATGCCTTACTCTCCATACCTTCTGCCTGGTCAGCAGCTTGTGCCTGCACACCGGCTTCTGTCTGGTTTTCTGTTTCCGTCTGTACACCAGCTTCTGTCTGGTTTCCTGCTTCCGTCTGCACACCGGTTTGTGCCTGGTTTCCTGCTTCTGCCTGTCCACCGGCTTCTGCCTGGTTTCCTGTTTTCGTCTGCACACCGGTTTGTGCCTGGTTTCCTGCTTCTGCCTGCCCACTGGCTTCTGCCTGGTTTCCTGCTTCTTCCTGTTCTCCTGCTTCGATCTGCACCGAAGATGTCGTCGAGTTCTGTCCGGTCTCCACTGCAGGGCGATATTCTTCAGGAAGATCTTCACCTTTTACAACAGTTCCCAGATATGTATAAGAATCCGCTGATCCATTTTTCTGATACAATTCCAGACCAATATAATCATTAACATTAAAATCCGATGTGGAAGAACCTGTGGGCACCGCCATAGAAGTATCCAGTCCATAAGTGTTCTTCGTCTCAGCAACCGTACTATCACTCAGGCGGATTTCCAATTGTCCACCCGTTCCGCTAATTCTAGAAAATGTCGGAATAATACTTTTTGCATCCCGGTTCAGCTCCGTTGCCTTAACCATCTCCGTATAACGGGCATAGCGGGGCTCCGAAGTAGTCTCATTGTCATTCAGCTTACGATATGTTGCACCATGAAGTACATAATTATATCTACCGCCAACTCCTCGATAAACAAACCGTCCCTTCAGATCCTCGGAACGACTACCATTCTCTGCTTCCGTATAAGCTGATACTGTAATCAGACCATTGGCTCCAACAATATCACTTCCCGCATTTGCCGCAAGGTTCGCCATTGCATTCATTCTCTCGAACTGAGACGGCAGCTCTGACAGCTTCCTGCCACTGGCAACCGGTTCTTCTCCGCCTATGAGGTAGCCAATGCTGGCATTTTCTTTTGACGGAACAATCTCCAGAATATGAAAGGCATCTCCGGAAGACACCGTATCATATACTAATTTCTCAATTCCTGGAAGTGTCTTCTCCTGCGCTTTTACTTCCATAGAGCCATAGCTCTGGCAGACACCGGCTGCCAAAGCTATGGTAAGAATTCCTGCTATGTACTTTTTACTGTTTTGCATTTTTCTCTTCATTCTGTTCACTCCACGACTTCCAGCGAATTACCAGGACTCTTTCCATCGTATAAGTATCATCCTCTGGGTGATCCTTATCATAAAAACTCATATATAAATATTTAGCCTTTTCTTCCGACGATATGATAATCGGCACTACTCCTTCATTTGCTCCCAGATAAATACCTTCTTTTTTAGCTTTGGTATTTTTATCAGTGTTACCGGATAATTTTGCCGTCATATTCAATCCTGCCATTTGAGAAGTAAGTCCTTCACCAGCTCCGGTACCCTGTGCATATCCATAGAATTTTACAAATATTTCCTTATATGGATAACCATCATACTGTGTCGGCTGTACCAATTCCATATATCGCTTTTCGTCCGGGAATAATGGTAACACTTTCGGAATCAGAATACAGGTATCCGCGATCACATTTCCATCCTTATCCACTGCTTCCAGGGTCATACGATACTCTTTATTCCAGGCAATTGTATGCTTTGCCCAAATATTGACAGTTTGTCCCGTTGCAGAAGAATAAAGCCATTTCGTTAAGTTTGCCTGATCCCATCCCTCCGGAAATGTTTCATTTCCACCGCTTAATTTACTGAATCCAATGAATCGTTTCCCTTGTGCAACTCCTTCCCAGGGTCTGAGTTCTCCCTTTTCTTCCTCTCTCTTCGGTGCCAGTC
>ERZ1034753.723-NODE-723-length-11590-cov-21.995579_pt1 | contig 11590 bp, 8 predicted proteins | sample MGYA00520702_ERZ1034753 | MGnify/ENA primary metagenome ERZ1034753 (study PRJEB33766, sample SAMN09781700) | gut metagenome | biome: gut microbiome | host: Homo sapiens | place: Madagascar | study: EMG produced TPA metagenomics assembly of the PRJNA485056 data set...
ACAGGCTCTTCGAGCAACTCTCAGGTTCGGGCATCTACTATCATAAGGTAACCAATTATGACGACTTGATGGAATGGGTGAAATAAGTGAAGAATTATGGAACAGCCGAAACAGATAAACAATACCAGTGAACGATTGGTGGACGACCTGAAATCGAGGTTGTCCACCCAAAGTCGCATATCCATCGCCGCCGCCTCTTTCTCCATCTACGCCTTCGAAGCCATGAAGGCGGAACTGGAAAAGGTAGAGGAAGTACGCTTTATCTTCACCTCGCCAACCTTTGTGGCAGACAAGACGAAGAAAGAGCAGCAACCGCAAAAGAAATTTGCCTTGCATCAGAAATACATGCTGCTAAAAAAGAGGCAGGAGGAACATATTTAGTGATATGCAAAATGTAGCTATGATGGTTACGGATGGTTCCCAAGTTTACCACTGCATATTACTTATTTTTCAGATATTTATGCTAAAATCGATTAAATATTTGGAGTTTACAAAAAAACAACGTATCTTTGTCATCAGATTTAAGAACAATTATAATCTAACAAGATGGCAAAGTACATCAACCCCTTTACCGATTGGGGCTTCAAGCGTCTTTTCGGTCAAGAATTCAGCAAGGATTTGCTGATAAGCTTTCTCAACGATCTGTTGGAGGGCGAGCTCCACGTCAAGGATGTAGTATTCAAAGACAAGGAGCAATTGCCCCAGACTAAAGATCAACGAGGCATTATCTACGATGTTTTCTGCGAAACCGACACAGGCGAGCGATTCATCCTGGAAATGCAGAACAAGTGGCAACCCAATTTTCTGGATCGCTCCATATGCTATGCCTGTAGAAGTATTCTGGAACAGGTAGATAAGGGCAAAGCAGAGAATCAGGATGCCTATAAGTTTTTGCCGATATACACAGTTTGTTTCATGAACTATATGCCAAAGGCAGGCGAAGTAAACAAGTTCAGAACGGACATCATATTGGCAGATAAGGAGAGCAAGGAGCAAGCTTCCAACAAGCTTCGCTTCATCTACTTGGCCCTGCCTCTTTTCAAAAAAGAGCCAGCGGAATGTGAGAGTGATTTTGATAAATGGATTTATGTATTGACTCATATGGAAGCATTAACAAGAATGCCTTGGACGGCACAAAAGAAGATTTTCGAGAAGCTTGAGGAATATGCCGACAGTCATAGACTCTCGAAGAAAGAATGGGAAGCCTACGAGAACAGTCTTTGGATTGCTCGTGATAATTTGGCATGTATGGCAGCCGCAGAATCAGAAGCCAGAGCTGAAGGCATGGCAAAAGGTATGGCTGAAGGAAGAGCTGAAGGAAGAGCTGAAGGAAGAGCTGAAGGAAGAGCTGAAGGCTCTAATGAGGCAAATATAAATGCTGCACAGCGTATGCTTGCTGATGGTATGTCGAAAGAGCTTGTCATGAAATATACTGGTCTTTCACTCGAGCAAATCAGCAATATCAATTTAAGAAGTATAAATACAAGTGAATAAAAAAGGTGTATCAGAAAAACTTTATGATTTCTGATACACCCTTTTTTATTTACTCATGTTCTTCTTAAACTAATCACATCACTCAAACGATACTACTCATCATTTGGGCTTTACATTCATACTTTTTATTGAATAATCTCATTATATTTTTGGCATATTCTTTTATTTTGCTTATATTTGCATCATAATTCTTGAATAGATATGAGGATAGGTCTAAAATAGACGATTAAGAAATATCTTGCAGGGAGAAAGACTTAATATAAAAAATCAATAAGGATGGCAATAGAAAAAAAAGGAAAAATATTGATAGTGGATGACAATGAGGATGTTCTCTTGTCGCTCAATATGCTTTTGAAACCATACGTGGAGGGTATCAGAGTTATCAATACGCCTGAGCGAATCATCGGAATGATGGATTCGTTCATGCCTGATGTCATCATGCTCGATATGAACTTCCATCGGGATGCCATCAGTGGCGAAGAGGGGTATGAATGGCTGGAGAAGATTCTGGCGCATAACCCCAAGAGCGTGGTGCTGTTTATCACGGCATACGTGGATACGGAGAAGGCAGTGAGGGCCATCAAGGCGGGAGCCATCGACTTTATTCCGAAACCATGGGATAGGAACAAACTGCTCGATACGGTGAAGAGTGCCGTGGAATTGAGCAGGGAAAGGAATCTGGATGCTTCGGATTTGCACGAAAAGGAGTCGGAGCTGAATCTGAATATGAATCAAAGTTCTGAGTCCAAGTCTATTGTATCTTCTCAAGACGTGTTTGCGAGAATGATTGGCGAATGCCCTGCCATGCAGGAACTGAAAGCGCAGATGATGCGTGTGGCGGCTACGGATGCCAACGTATTGATTACTGGAGAGAATGGTACCGGAAAGGATGTGGTGGCGCATGCCTTGCATCAGCTTTCTGACAGGGCAAGGAAGCCGTTTGTGAATATCGACCTGGGGTGTATCCCTGAGAATCTTTTCGAAAGTGAGCTTTTCGGATACGAGAAAGGGGCGTTTACGGATGCCAAGAATGCGAAGGAAGGACGAATTGAGACGGCGGATGGCGGTACTCTCTTTCTGGATGAGATTGGAAATCTGAACCTGCCGATGCAGCAGAAACTCCTGACGGTGATTGAGAAGCGGGAGACTCAGCGCATTGGTTCAAACAAGGTGAGCCTGGTAGATGTGAGGATTTTGGCGGCAACGAATGCTAATTTGCGTGAGAAGGTGGGAGAAGGAACATTCCGACAGGATCTCTTCTATCGGTTGAATACCATCGAGTTGCGTCTTCCGCCGCTGCGTGAACGTGGAGAAGATATCATTCTGCTGGCAGAGTATTTCCTGAAATTTTATTCGGGGAAATATAGTGTAGGCGATGTGGTGCTGGGTGCATCTGCCAAACAGAAGCTGTTGAAACATACTTGGCCCGGTAATGTAAGAGAGTTGCAGCATTGCATCGAGAGGGCGATTGTGTTGGGGGATAAGATGGAACTGGCTGCCGAGGATATCAGATTGGAGGATTCTGTGGTGGCATTGGGCTCTTCTTCATCAAGTTCTTCATCAGATTCTTCATCAAGTTCTTCTTCAGGTTCCATAAAGGTTGATTCGCTCAATCTTCAGACCTTGGAGCGTGAAGCCATCAAGCGCGCCATCTCCTTGAGCAATGGAAATCTTACACAGGCCGCAGAGCTGTTGGGTATCACCCGTTTCGCCCTTTACAGAAAAATCGATAAGCTCGGGGTTTAAAGCTTCGGAATTTTTTGAAATTATGTCAATCGTCAATAACTTATTCAATCATAAGAGCAATGAGCGGATGCGCCAACTGATTGAGGCTATCCGCACCCGTGACTTCTCGCTTCAGTATTCGTTGGATCATCTGAGGGGAGAAGAGCGGAATCTTGCAGAGCAGATTAACGAAGTGGTGAATGAATTTCGGGAAACCACTTTGCAACAGGAAGCGAAATACCAGTATTTCGGAACGATGCTCGATACCATCAATGCCTTTCTCATTGTGGCGGATGAACAGGGGAAGGTGCATTGGATGAATCGGGCTGCCGTGGATGGACTCTGTGGTTTTTCGATTCATCACTTGCACGACTTGCAGGTGCTGGATGAGACGCTGCCGGAAATGATGATGCAGCTGAAGCCGGGATTGCAGAAACTGGTACAATTGGAGACCAAGACCAACGAGGCAGCAGCTGGCAAGAAGGCTTTGGATGTTGGAAATCAGAATGCGGGGAAGGCTGACTTTGTATTGAGCGTGGTCAACTTCTTTAATAAAGGCTTTGCCTATCGCCTCTATACCTTGCAGAATGTGCAACCGGTGATTCAGAAGAATGAGACGGATGCGCAGCAGCAGCTGGTGAGGGTATTGACCCACGAAATCATGAACTCGCTGACTCCTATCATCTCTTTGGCTGATACGCTATGTGAAGGGGTGGAGCAGGATACGCTGGAGCATGATGACCTACTGATGGCATTGCAAGCCATCAACAGGAGAAGCAATGGCTTGTTGCAGTTTGTGGAGAACTATCGAAAGTTGCAACGCATATCGAAACCTCAGTTTGAGGATGTAAGGATTGGTGATCTGGTGGCAGATTTGCAGCATCTTTATCCGGATTCGATATTCCATTATGAGATAGAAAACGAAGACCAGAGGTTGCAGATGGATCGTTCGCAGATAGAACAGGTACTGATTAATCTGCTGAAGAATGCGCAGGAAGCAGTGGCAGTTCGAATGAAGGAGGAGGCAGGTCTTTCCGATGAGGCTGAATCTGCTCAAAATCAGATTCCTTATGTCCGTCTTACCACTCATCTTTCGAGCAACAAGCGCGATTTCATCATTTCCATTACTGATAATGGTAAGGGAATCCTGCCAGAGGTGATGGAGCGCATTTTTGTGCCGTTCTTTACTACCAAGACGAACGGTTCGGGCATCGGGTTGAGTATCTGCAAGCAGATTGTAACCCTGCATGGTGGAACAATCACCGCCTCTTCGAAGCCAGGCGATAAAACCACCTTTAGCGTGGTGCTTCCTGCCTGATAGAGACGGATGCCTATCATATTGAGGATGTGCGCACCGTGCGAAATCGCACACGTTTCGTGCGGTTTCGCACGTTTTTTATATATTTGGAATTTCTTATCTTCCTGATAATCATATCTTTATATTTGTGGCATGGCTTTTGTGTTGGTTTTTGCAAAAGTAATCATCATGAAGATAAAGAATTACCTATTCATAGTATGGGCGCTTGCCGCCATGAATGTTCAAGCCGACACGCTGCAGCTCGACCTGAAGGCTACCATTGCGATGGCGCAGGGGCAGTCACCATCGGTGCAGAGTGCCCGCAATACTTTTCTGTCTGCTTACTGGGCTTATCGGTATCATCAGGCCAACTATCTGCCTTCGCTTTCCCTCTCATCTTCACCTTATATTAATAAGGAGGTGAACAAGATAACCCAGTCGGATGGTACGGCTCTCTTTCTGAAGCAAGACCAGTTGGCAGCCGATCTTACTCTGAAGATCAACCAGAATATCTCCCTGACGGGGGGTAGTCTTTTTGTGAAGAGTTCGCTCAACCGCTTGGATGAGTTGCACAACAAGATAACAGCCTATAGCAGTCAGCCCTTTATCGTCGGTTACGAGCAGAGTCTTTTTGGCTATAACTCGCTGAAATGGAATCGTAGGATAGAACCCATCCGATTCCGGGAATCCAAGAAGCGATATGCCGAAACGCTGGAGATTGTTTCGGCAAAAGCCTGTGAGCATTTCTTCAGTCTGGCTTCGGCGCAGGCAGAATGGGAGATGGCAAAGCAGAACTTTGCTTCTGCTGATACGCTTTATCAGATGGCGAAGGGGCGATATGAGAATGGAACGATTTCGGAAAACGAGATGCTGCAGCTGGAAATCAACCGACTGAACGAGGAGACCAATGTGATGGATGCTCAGGTAGCACTGCGGGAGAAGATGCAGACCATCCGTTCGTTTCTGGGATTGAAACAATCGCAGGATATCAGTTTGGTGATGCCGGAAGAGGTGCCTGCCTTTGAGGTTCCTTTGCAGCGGGCGATAGATTGGGCTTTGCTGAACAGTCCGGATCCCGATTATTATCGTCGCATCCAGAAGGAGAGCGAAAGCCGGTTGGCTCAGGCTCGTGCCAATGCCGGATTGAAGGCTGATCTCTATATGCAGTTTGGACTCTCGCAGACGGGAGCCGACATCGGTGCCGCCTATCGCAGTCCGATGAGACAGCAATCGGCAAGCATCACCATCGCCCTTCCGATATTGGATTGGGGACGGGGAAAGGGTAGGATAAGAGAAGCCAAATCGCAGCTGGCGCTTACCCAGACGCAGGTGGAGCAAGGCATGAGGGATTTCTACCAGAACGTAGAAAAACTGGTGTTGCAGTTTAACATGCAAGCCCGAAAGGTGCATGTGGCATCGCTCACCGACCAGCGTGCCGAGAAGCGGCATGTGGTGGCGCGCCGACTCTACATCATGGGCCGCAACTCGATACTCGACCTGAATGCAGCCATCAGCGAGAAAGATGCTGCCCGGCGCAATTATATCTCGACCATGCGAACTTACTGGAGTCTTTACTATACGCTCCGAAGCATGACGGGATTCGATTTCGAGCGCAATAAAGAATTGAAGGAAGAACTTCCTATAGAGTCTTTTCCTATAAATAAGGTGAAATGAATAACAACAGAACAATATGGATATAAAGAAACAACCGAAACCCTGGTATATCCGCTACCGCTATCCTATCTTGTCGGGTGCAGCAGGCATCGCCATCCTGGTCTATGCCCTTTTCCTGATCGTTACTTCGGGCACCCGAAGGGTGGATATGGATAGCGTGGTGATAGCCGAAGTAAAGAAGGCTCCTTTCTGGGAGTATGTGGATGTAGAAGGACTGGTGCATCCCTTCAAGACCATCCAGGTGAATGCGATGGAGAACGGATTCGTGGAACGGGTGGTGGCAGAAGAAGGTGCCATGCTGCAGCAGGGCGATACCATCCTGGTGCTTCAGAATCCGGAACTCTATCATTCTATCGATGACGAGCAGGATGCATGGAGCAGCAAGCTTCGCAACTGTCAGGAACAGGAGATAGAGATGACGCAGAAGACCATCAACCTGCGCCAGCAAGCCTTGGATGCCAAGCATCAGATGGCGAGCTTGAAGAAATCGCTCAAGCAGAGTCGGGAGGAATATCGCATGGGAATTAAGAGCAAGGCGGAACTGGAGGTGGCTGAGGAAGATTACGAATATCAGCGGCAGAAGATGCTCTTGCAGATGCAAAACCTGAAGCATGATTCCGTATCTACCCGATTAAAGCGCGAGATGATTGCTGCCAACAGGATGGAAGCCAACAAGAAATTGTCGAGAATGAAGGACCGCACCCAGCAGTTGGTGGTTCGGGCTCCCGTAAGCGGACAACTGAGTTATTTGGGGGTAACCCAAGGTCAGCAGGTTTCGTCCGGGGCGAGCATCGGACAGATCAAGGTGATGAGCCAGTTTAAATTGCAGGTTTCGTTGGCAGAGTATTACATCGACCGCGTTATCGCCGGACTTCCTGCCCATATCGAGTACGATGGTCATCAGTTCCCGCTTCGTGTATCGCGGGTGATTCCTGAGGTGAAAGACCATCAGTTTGTTTGCGAACTAACTTTCTGCGGCAAGACTCCCGCCAATATCCGATTGGGCAAGAGTTATCGGGTGCTGTTGGAATTGGGCAAGCCGGAGCAAGCCTTGGTGATTCCGAATGGTGATTTCTTCCAGACCACCAACGGATATTGGATATTCCGGGTATCTGATGACGGCAAGAAGGCGCAGCGGGTGAATATCAATGTAGGCAGACAGAATCCGCAGCAATTCGAAATTACTTCCGGATTGAAGCCGGGCGACAAGGTTATCGTAAGCGGATATACCAAAATCGCCAGTGAAAAAGAGATAGATTTGAGATAGACTTTTATCTTGGATTATCAAAATTCATCATCCATCATAGATAATAAAATTCAATATTTCACGTAAATAAATTATAAAGACTAAAAAATATGAACATGTTATTACACAACCTGAAGGTTGCCCTGCGCAACATTCTCAAGTACAAGGTGCAAACTCTGGGCAGCATCCTGTCGCTTGCCATCGGTATGGTGACGCTTGCCACGGTGCATTCGTTTCTGCAGAATTTCCGCATGGCTTCCATTAACCATGAACCTTATTATGATAGAGTTTATAACCTCCAATTCGATTCCATCCAGAAACGTCAATCGGAAAATTCAATTCGTATCAATGGTGATATTGTAAGGGCGGTGAAAGCGAATGGAGGACCTCGTTGCATAGAGCAGGGACCTTACGCTCCCAATGGTAGGCTTACAGGCGGCTGGGCTGAGTTTACCCTAAGCGGCAAGACAAGGAGAAAGATGCAGTTGAAAGCAGTTCCCCTTGATCGTCATTTTTCCAACTTTGTAGGTATCCGTTCTGCCATTACGGGAGAAAAGATAAAGGTGCTGGGGCCTCATGATGCCATTATCAACGAAAAGCAGGCAAAGCAAATCTTTGGTGACAAGAATCCTGTGGGTGCAAGCATTCGTTTGACTAAGAACTATGGGAATTATCAGTTGAGATTGGTGGATGTCTATCAAGACTTGTCATTGACAGAGCTAAACATGAGTAGTTCTGCTCTCTTTTACTCGCCATGTGAATTGGAAGATATGGATTCTGATCAATTTTTTGCTGTGAATTTGTATGTGGTGTTGAAAGAGGGATGCACGCTACAGCAGTTGAAAGCTGAGGTGAACGGCAGGTTGAAACCATTGGGGCTGAAGGTAAAAACAGAAAAGCTGAAAGATCGGTTGAGCGAAGAGTATTCAACCGTTGCTATTGCTTGTTCCATCACTTATCTGATAGGCTCGTTGATTCTGCTGGCTGCCATCATCGGTTTTCTGAGGATGCAGACGCAGCTGTTCTGGATGCGCAGACGTGAAATCTCGCTTCGAATTACCAATGGTGCCACACGCCTCCAACTCTTCTCTATGTTTGCTACCGAGGTGGTGATGATCGTGCTGGGGGCTTATTTTGTAGCAGTATTGATGGGATCCTGGATTTGTGATTATCTGGCAAGGCCTCAGTTTGCAGAAATCACCTCCGAGTTAGGAACCATCAGTCATCTGTATCTCTATAGTCTGGTGATTGGGCTGGTGGTTATGATGTTGTGTCTCGCCATCATCTGGGTTGTGCTGAGTCGCATTTGTAAGCATACGCAAGCACTCGAATCAGGAATGAGAAGAAGCCATAACCATTGGTTCCGCAATACGATGCTGGGTGTGCAGGTGATGATCAGTATGTTCTTCCTGGGTGTTACTTTCTGCCTCCTGTGCTGGGTGGGCAAGATGGCTGATTTCAATCATATACCTGATGATGAGCGTGCATACAAGCAGAGTCTGTTTCTGCAGACAAATGCGGCAGAAAATGGTCAGCGCCTTAGAGACAAGCTCATCCATTTACCGCAGGTGGAACGATGGATTCCTTATGGCTGTGGATTTTGGCAACTTAACGAACTGGCAGAGAACGAGGAGTTCAGTAAGGCGGCTTGGCAAGATAATTCTTATGTTATTTCGCATTATAAAATTCAGACAGCATCAGATACCTCCTATCTCGATTTTTTCAAGATCAAGGTGAATTGGAAGCCGAAGGCAAACCGGAAGAAATGTATCCTGGTAAATGAGGAGTTGTATAAGTATATGCGCCAATATCATGTTGCTCCTAATGATATATTGACCGTAGATGAGATGGATTCGTATCAGATAGCCGGAACGTTCCAGTCGATACCTTATCAAGGGAGTATGAGAACTGATATATACTCATTCATAGTCATAGACCCCAAAAACGCTTATGATGCCAAGCATTATATTCTTGTGGCAAAGCCGGGTGAATATAAGGAGATGCAGATTGCCGTAGATAGAATAATACAGAAATTGGAGCCTGCTGTGGTAAAACCGATGGCATCCAATCTGCGTGACTATATGGTGTTGGAAATGTTAGCGTTGGAAATACTGCAAAATATTGCGTGGATCCTGGCTATCGTGAGTCTGGCTATCTGCCTGATAAGCATCTTCAGTACGGTGATGCTGGATACGCAGACCCGCAAGAAGGAAGTGGCTATCCGCAAGGTGAATGGTGCCCTGACAAAGGATATTACCAAACTTTTCGGAAGCACCTATCTGGTGATTACGCTCATCGCCATGGTATTTGCGGTGGTAGCCGTGTTGCTGTTCCATATCGTTCTGAGTCAGATGTTCAATATGGTAGAAATCAATCCTGTCTTCCCTATCATCCTGAGTGTTGTGATAGTGGTTGGCTTCATTGCTGTTATCATTGCCTGTCAGGTACGCAAAATCATGAAGGTGGATCCTTCGGAGATTCTGGCAAAGGAATAAAATGCGTCATTTGAAAGTATAAAAGTATAATATGAATTTAAAGAAAAGATAATGATTATGATTCAATTAAATAATATCAAGAAAGTATTTCAGACTGAAGAGGTGGAGACTTGGGCTTTGCGTAATATCAGTTTGCAGGTGAAGGAAGGCGAGTTTGTTGTCATCATGGGACCTTCGGGATGTGGCAAATCCACATTACTTAATATAATAGGTTTGCTGAATAATCCTACAAGCGGCAGCTATCTGCTCGACGGCAAGAATGTGAGCACGCTGAAGGAGAGTGAGCGCACCTTGATAAGAAGAGGAATGATAGGTTTTGTGTTCCAGAGTTTCAACCTGATTGATGAGTTGAATGTGGTAGAGAATATCGAGTTGCCGCTTCTGTATATGGGAGTTTCGGGTAAGGAGCGCCGTAAGCGTGCCGAGGATGTGATGGAGCGCGTGGCGATATCCCATCGTGCCAAGCATTTCCCGTCGCAGCTTTCGGGTGGTCAGCAGCAGCGCACCGCTATCGCCCGTGCCATTCTGCCGCATCCTAAGCTGATACTTGCCGATGAGCCTACTGGAAATCTGGATTCCAAGAATGGCAAGGAGGTGATGGAACTGCTTTCTGAGCTGCACAAGGAGGGCACCACCATCGTAATGGTAACCCACTCGCTGCATGATGCCAATTATGCCGATAGAATCATCAATATGTTTGATGGTGAGATTGTGAATCAGGTGGAGATGTAGGATTTTATGATATGAAAATCGCCCGATAGCATATTCTTTGATGCTATCGGGCGATTATGTCTATATCTCTTCATCGATAAATCGGATGATTTCATCTTGCTGGTCGGGATGATACCAGTGGATTTCGGCATCTCGCTTAAACCAGGTGAGCTGCTTGCGCATGTATTCACGGCTATGCGACTGTATCTGTCGGATGGCTTCTTCCTTATCTATCTCGCCATCGAAATAGGCAAACATCTCCTTGTAGCCCACGGTTCTCAAGGCGGTGAGACCCTTGTGTGGATATACGCTGCGGGCTTCTGCCTCCAGGCCTTCCTCCATCATCATCAGCACACGCTGGTTGATTCGGTCGTACAGTTCGGCACGGTCGCGGTTCAGGCCTATCTTGATGATGCGGAAAGGACGCTGCTTCTTTTCGGCTACACGGAAAGAAGTGTAGGTCTTGCCGGTCTGGTGACAGATTTCCAGGGCATGCACCACGCGGCGGGGATTCTTCTTATCTACTATCGCCCAATGCTCCGGGTCCATCTTGTGGAGTTCTTCTACCAGCGCTTCCAAGCCTTCGTCTTCCAGGCGCTGTTTCATCCAGGTACGGATGTCATCCCGCACGGTAGGAATATCGTCGATACCCTTGCATACGGCATCGATATACATCATGCTGCCGCCTGTAAGCAGCGCCACATCGTGATTCTTGAAGATTTCTTCTTCCAGGAGATTCCTCACATCGGCCTCGTATTGGGCTGCGCTGTAATAATCTTCGATGTGGTGGTTTCCTACGAAATAATGCTTCACCCGCTGCTGCTGTTCGGCAGTAGGTGCTGCGGTTCCGATAGGGAGTTCTGCGAAGATCTGGCGGGAGTCGGCATTAATAATAGGTATAGAGAGATGCTCTGCCAGAGAAAGACAGAGCTCGGTCTTACCTACACC
>ERZ1034753.735-NODE-735-length-11494-cov-4.953318_pt1 | contig 11494 bp, 7 predicted proteins | sample MGYA00520702_ERZ1034753 | MGnify/ENA primary metagenome ERZ1034753 (study PRJEB33766, sample SAMN09781700) | gut metagenome | biome: gut microbiome | host: Homo sapiens | place: Madagascar | study: EMG produced TPA metagenomics assembly of the PRJNA485056 data set...
CTTCCGTTTTTATATAGCATGAGTGAAAATACGATTTAATATTTCGTTTATAATTATAAAAAAGAATCTCGCTTATTTCCTATGAATTAAAAAAACAGCCCGATGCTATCACCGGACTGTTTCCCATACTTACCTATAAAATTGATTTACTTTATGCTGTTTTGACATCGTCATGGTATTTCTGCCACTTCTTCTTATAAATAAAGTAACAGGGAATTCCTACGAATACCATTCCACCTAAAATATTACCGATGGTAACGGGAATAAAGTTGTTCAGACTGTGAAGTATCGTCAGTCCCTGAATCTGCTCTGCCGTCAATCCGTATGCTTCCTGTGCTTTCGCCACGTAAACAGGATTCTGCGCAGCCATCATGCCAACGGGAATGTAGAACATATTTGCAACGCAGTGTTCGAAGCCGCCGACCACAAACGCCATGATCGGGAAGAAGATCGCCCAGACCTTACCTACGATATCCGTAGCTGCCACTGCCATCAGAATAGCAATACATACCAAAATATTACACAGAATGCCTGAGGTGATTCCCTTCAGGGGAGAAATGCCCACTTTGCCGACTGCCACCTTGATGGCATAGGCACCCAGCAGCCCACCGGTGTAATCCAGATTACCGGAAAAGTAGATCAGGGTATCAATGATCAGGGCGCCGATCAGATTGCTGAAGTACACCACGATCAGGTTGCGGATACATTCGAACCACGTTACCTTTTTGCCAACCACATCCATGACGATCAGGCAGTTACCGGTGAAAAGCTCTCCACCTACAAATACAATGATCATCAGTCCCACGGGGAAGATAATACCTGCCACAAATCGTGCCAGCCCTACATTGTCAATGGCATGTGCCGCGGTGCTGCTGGTGGCTCCGCCCAGCGCGATAAATGCACCCGCCATAATACCTAACAGGATCATCTTGCCTAAAGGAAGATGGGCTTTACCTTCTCCGGCCTTCATGTTGGTATCAATGACTTCTGACGGCGTATTAAAATGCTGTTCCATATAACCCTCATTTCTGCACAGCTCTCATCTGCTGTACTCTCTTAACTCATTTATTCCTTATATTACACTACTTTCATGATAGTAAGCAAGATATTCACTCCATGTATCTGATTATATACATTTCTGTTTTCAAAGTGGAATCTCGTTTACAAAACGGGAAACTCGGATGACTATTGAGCAGCATCTGATTTTGTCGACAAAGAGTCTTTTTTTGTAATTTTTTTGCCTTTTTTTGCAAAAAAATGCTAGACAAAAGCCAAATTGTGTACTATACTAAACTTGTTCGGTGAGAGCCGAACCGCTTATATAAGTAGATTTCCGGAAGAATTCCCCTTTTACACAATTAAAGTGGCTGCAGGTTTCCCGCCTGCGGCTGCTTTAATTGTGTTATAAGTTATTTTTTGTGGTTTCCTTTGGAATTGCAAAAGTTTTTGCAAAAATTTAAAATTTTCACTTGCTAAATAGTAAACATCTATGCTATAATAGCTTTCGTCAGTGATTCAACTGATACAATTTCATAGGGGAATAGTACAGCGGTAGTGCGGCGGTCTCCAAAACCGTTAACGGGGGTTCGATCCCCTCTTCCCCTGCTTTCAAAAGTCGATTTTATCGGCTTTTTTTATTGCAAAATTTGTTCACGCTTGTTCACAAGGACGCTATGACGTAATTTGGAAGGTTGCTGTCATGGCGTTTTTACATTCTTCTAATTTTGCTTCCAGTTCTTTTGTATCATCCTGATTGAAGCAATAGTTATTCAGACTGGTTCTCTCGTCTGCGTGTCCTGCCGTTTCTCGGATCGTATCAATATTCACATTATTATCGAATAGGGAAGATATAAATGTTTTACGAATTTTATGATTACTTTTGTTGAGAATACCTATAGCAATACATAGTTTTTCAAGATAGGTCGTGATTGTTCTGGCATTGGAACGCTCTTTTCTCTGACTGGAAATTAGTATAAAGTTATCGGAGTAATATCCACAGTTATCATTGATACTGCGTATGATGTCCAGTAGCCTTTTTGCTTCGGAATTAAGAAATATAGTTCGCATACCGGCATCTGATTTTGTGTATTCCACAATCTTATATCCTTTAGGAATTACCTTAACACTGTTAGTTGCTTCGTCTATGACAAACTCATAGTCTTCTACTTCACTACGGCAGATATTGATGTAGTTGCCGTCAATATCACTCCACTTTAAAGCTACCAGTTCACCGATTCTTAAGCCTAATTGGAAATTTAGTAATATTGAAATCGGTGTTGTACAGTTAGGATTCCTGTTTACCCTAAAAGAACATTCTTCCGCAACCAACTTTTGTTCTGATCTCAAGAATACCTGTGTCTCACTCTTTGGCTTCGGCTTCCTTACAAACAGCTTCGTATTAACCTTCATACCTGCCATCGGGTTCTTTTGCAATATATCCACACCATCCATACAAGCATATTCTAATGATTGCTTCAATATTGTAGACATATTATAATAGGCATTACGTGTCAATCCGTATTCCTTAATTGTATTATGCAACCACATATCAAGGTAAACTCTTGTAAGATTCTTTAACTCCATATCAGCAATTTCGTTCTGATCGTAAAATCTGTTCCAATCAGAGATCAATCGTTTAATGTAGGTAGCAGAATTTGTATGCGCCTGCTTATAAACTAACCATTTAGGAAATAATTTTCTCAGGGAATCAACCGTATCTTTCGTATTCTCTACAATATACTGTTCATCCTCCTGCGCAGCATAGAACTCAACAATGGCATCCTCTAATTTTTCTAAAGTGCTTTTTGCTATCGACCTTCTCTTGTTCTTTTTTGTGCTGTCAGGTACAGTAGTTCTCCACCTCCCATCAACATCTTGGAATATTTTGTATTTATGCTTTACCAACAGTCTTTGTCTTTCCTGTTCTCTCATACTGTTTCGCACGTCATCCAAATTTATCATATTGTTTTCTGATAGAAATTTCAACATTTCTTCGGAATTATCTGATTCTATATTTTTAGCTTTAAAATCAAGTATGTTACTAATATAAATTCTCCTCTCTTTCTATTGGAGACTGAGAAATTATCCACAGTCCCCATTTTTCTTAGTCTATAGCTTTGCAATAATGATTTTTCTTTGCTGATTGCCATTGATAAAATGTACCAAACATTTTTCATTTTTCTGAAATTCAAACGGTGTACCGTTCTTCACTGTGTACCTACAGTTATCAATAAGCACCGTGCACATATTGTCATTGATTTCCAATACAATAGCTTCTCTGTCGCATTTTAAAAATTCAATCTTCTTATCTATTGCATCTATAATATATTTCACAAGTATTTTTACTTCTTTCTCTTCACCGTTCATTTTTATTTTCCTTCTTTCTTTCAATTTATCATTGCTATATAATACAAATATTAAGGGGGACTAATCATGCAAGATGTTTTCAAAAAAGAGAAACTTATATGGGAAGCTAAAATCAGGGCATTTGAGAAACAATATATCTCTATGTTTTCTATAGAACAAATGCCTAAATATACGATTAATTTTATTACTGATACTTCTGTTGATGTTAATTATGTTATGCAAATTATTAATTCAAAATATCCCTATCAACTAAATATAAATATGGGGTTCTTACTTCTTCCCAACTACAATATTTATCCTACGTTAGTACACGAATTCACTCATATGCATGACTATTTCACCCTATTAAATGATGTTGATACTAAATATAAGAAAAATGTACTTTCAATATATTCTGAATATCACGCTTCTTATCAAAAAAGCATTTACATTTTTAATAAATTAGGCGAAAAGTCTTTATTATTTGAACTTGACAATATAATCAAATTAGCAGAAGAATCCATTGCTATTTTTTCAAATTGTAAAACTGTTCCTAACTGGAAAGCCATTATCGATTCATATATGTATTATTATGGAGCACTTGTTGCTTATAATAATATTTCCTCCACAAAATTAAATTGTTTATCTTTCAATTTTATCATGGATGAATTCTTTCAATTATTTTATCAAATAGCATCCATGAATTTTCCAGATAATACAAGGATTTTTGAAGTAACCAATAAATTAAAAAAATTATCCGACCAAAAACTTATATCTATACTGACTGAAACTTCTTCCAGTGACGGAGAACTATAATTGTTCGCCGTTATTTTTGAGTTTTTCCGCACAACTGGCGACCAAATTCCCCAGGAATATACTTCATAAGAGCCGCCCCAAAATCTTTTGTATTTTGAACCCCATTAAGAACAACATCTCCCATATTCACTGAATAGTTAGGTCTATTATTATTTGTAACAGTCTGTACCGCCTTTATAAAATCAGGCATAAGCATTTGTGGTGTTACATTCATACCAGTAATCAAATCAACGAAGCGATCAAAAGATGCCGTCTGTTGTTGTGTCAGAATGCGTTCCCCATTCTGTACCATTGCGAAACCATCTTCTCCATGTTGCTTAGCAATATCTGTTAATAAATCATCAGGATTAATCTCGACAACGCCACCGTTTGCATACTTTCTAATATTGTTGGCACGTTTCTTTGAAGCAGCAATGGTCTTTTTCTGTTCATTGGACATGATAATATTAGAATTATTCTTCCGCTGATCAGCAGTGGCAGCTGCACTGGTGTTACTCTTGTTGCCAGTGATTTTGTTGATAACACTGGTAGGTGCACCGGAACTAATCATTCCTGACACATTATATGCAGATCCTACGGAACCGGCAGAACCAGTACTTCCAGAAGCTGCTTTCTGTGCTTCTTTAGCAGCATTGATTTGTTCATTTGCTGATGCCCATGCCGCATCAGCTAAAGCCTGTAATGCTTTGATCTGTTCATTAGCAGACTGCCATTGTGCATCCGCAATAGCCTGTTGAACAGAGATATACTGCGTTCTAAAGCCGTCCAGTGTAGACAATCTGTCATTAAGAACATCATTCTCCCAATTTGCACCGAGTACCTGGCTGGCAAGTAGTTCATTCTGCTTATTTTCGTATTCATCGGATAACGCACTCCATTCAGATTTCAGCTTGTCATAATAATTTTTCTTCTCTTCGTAGCTTTTAATCAGTTCTTCATTACTGTTGATTTGCTGTTGAATACCCACATACTGGTTCTTAAAGTTTTCAATATCAAGAATGTTATTGTTTAGAATCAATTTCTGATATTCTGATCCTAAAAGTGCTATGGCATTCATGGCATCAATATTATCCTGGTAAGCATCTTTTACGCTATCCCACTGCGCCTTGAATTTTTCTAATGCAGAGACTTGCTTCGACAATTCTGACGTCTTTAGATCTAATTCAGCATCATCATAAGATTTCTGTGTATCTCTGATTGCTTCAAAGTCGGCACTATATACATAGCCTTTGCCCTCAATGTATTGCTTGATAATCCTATTGTTATAGGCTTTCTCTAACTGGTATTTTGTTTTTTCCAGTGCCAGTGCTCTGTCTCTTTCATCATTGGCATCTTTTAAGCCATCAATGATAGCTTGAATGCGGTCAATCTCCGTGTCATAGACTTTATCTACTGCGTTCAGCGCGGAATCCATGTTGGAAAGATTGCTGTTAAGCAGGTCATTTTCCGATTCTATGGAATCAATCTTTTCTTGTATGCGATCCATCTCTTTTTCAAACCGCTTTACCACCGCAGATAACACTTTATCCAGTACGGATTTCTGCTTTTCTAATGCTTTTTCGATATAGTCGAAATAATCTTTTGCAGAGATTTTTCCCGATTTGTGCATATCATCAAGATAGTTCTTCACGGTGTTACAATAGGTCTGATAATCTATTTTTCCTGCATCTAGGGATTTTTCAAGATAATTCAGATATGCTTCGATTTGATCTTTGATGTCACTGGCGGTATCAGATGCTGACTTCGTGGCATCTTCCTGCGCTTTCTTGGTAGCTGTTGCTCCTTTATATACTGCTTGTGGAACATCCACCGTTACATTCATAGACGCATTTACTTCACCAACAATTTCTTTAATTTTATTGATGATGTTTGCCCTCATAGAATCTGCCATGATAGGATTTTCTGCTAATCTTTGCTTTAGTGCTTCCAGTTTTTGCAGAGCTTCTACACTAGCTCCTGCAACCTGTGCCAAGCGAATGATATTTTGACAGTCGGCAGCAGTATTGATGGTATTAACATTGCAGAGCTGTTTCTCCAGTGCATATCCTGCCATCTTTTGTGCGGTATCCTGCGAGATAGTACCTTCATCCATCAGGCTTTGAATCTCCGCTTCCGTTACAGAAGAAAAATCAGATGTTGTGTTGGAAAGCAACGTATTTTGCAGAGCAAGTTCTTCTTTGTTTCGAGCCAAAGTTGCCGTTACCACTTCTTCCGCATTTTCAATTCCCATTTCTTCCAGCATGGTGATTGTAGCCTGTTTTGTTTCTTCGGTAAGATTCTTCAGCGCACCGGAGTTCTGAATGTACGCTGTGGCAAGTCTATCAAAAGAATCTTGGCAAGCATCAATATCTTTGGAATTATTCGATACCGTTCGGATAAAATCATCATAGACAGTCTTATATTCTTCCGTCACATTCTCCATACTTCCGAATGTTTCCGTGAAATCGTCATTGTTCAAAATGGTTGACCAGTCGAAGTCTTCCTTATTTAATACATCCGCATAAATCTCATCCAAAATATCCTTTAGACCTTTGGACAATCCTTCTACTTTAGAAAGAGATTCCTCATAGGATACCGGCTCGACAATACCAATATTGACCGTAGTATCTGCAAGATTCTGCTTTGCTTCGTACAGATCCTTCAGATGAGTAGTCAGGCCTTCCGCACTAATGCCAGTAGCATCCATTACTTCTGCATAATCTGTCATAGACTTCAATGTAGCATCAGATATATCACCATTAACATACTGTGCATAGGCATCATCCAGTTTCTGAACCACAGCTTGATTATCCACACTATCGAAATAATCAGATAAATTCTGGACTACGGTTTTTCCACCTCGTCCATACTGTAAATAGGCTTCATACACACCGTTCAGCTTATCCGCTGTCTCTTCCGCACCGCTGATGATATTACCATAATCATCATAGAGAGCATCATCTAAAGAACTCAGATCGTTATAATAGTCTGCCATCTTACCTTCGGCATACTCGATACGGCTACCCAGTGTATCCATCTGATTATTGTAATAGTCGTATGCGGAATCCTTAGTTAATGCTTCATAGTTAAGGACACCATTGGCATCACGGTAGGAATCTTCAAGTTCCTTCTGCTTCTGAATCAATTCATCCTGCTCCTGCTTTAACTGCTCCGCAAGGGCAATCTGACGTTGCATGGCTTCAATACGGCTTTCGTGTCTCTCCGCATTGTAGGTATTGCCATCTTCCGCAGTGTAATACTCAATATAACTTTCCGTCTTCTTATTGATGGCACTGACAGCTTCGGTAGCGGCTCTCTTACCTTCCATCTGCGCAGCGTACTTTTTCAGCTCAATCTCACGTTCCAGTTCATCGTTCTGCGCTCTCAGGCGATCCAATTCATCCTGTTCCACAAGGGTCAGTGATACATCCTTATTTGCCAGTTCATCAATACGCTTCTTTGTAGTCTCCAGCTCAGAATTGAGATTCTCTATTTCAGATGATAATTCATCAAATTTCTGCTTGGATTCCTCCGCTTTCTTGTCCACTTCCTCTAAGGATTGCTTATACTTCTGCCACAGAGTAACTCCTGCGGTTACAGCCAGTCCCACTAGGACAAGTGGATTAGCAGCCATCGTAGCATATAAGCCTTTCAATACACCGGATAGTGTCATTGTACTTGCTGTTGCTCCCTGTTGTGCAGCGGATAAGTTCCACGCCTGCAGTGTGGCAGTTGCTTCTGCTTCACTCATATTTTGATTCATTAGGATAGCGATCTTCTGTGCATCTGTCAGTGTATTCGTAGACAGAATCAATCTTGTCTGAGACTGGGAGAGTCCCTGCGTGAGATCTAACAGTCTTTGCATATCGGACGCATCCGCAATGGTGTTTTGGGTCATTGTCATAGCAGTACCTAAATCGGAGAATCCTTGTGCCGCTTCTCCCAAGTAGGATGCTAAATGTTGGAATGTGTAAATTGCCCCTACTGTTCCCAATCCTGCCAATGCACTCTTCAAGATACCGCTACTGTCCGCTGCATCTATCATAGCCTTTGCCGTGTCCAGTACGGATGCATACAAATCATCCGGTATGGTGTCAGATGCCAGTGATTCCAAAGATGCCTGTAATGCCTGGGTCTTGGCTTCAAGACTATCGAGATAGACTTCAAACTTACTCTCTGCCGATCCGTCTGAATTCATGGCAATATCTGTTAATTTCCGAACCTTATCCCAGTTATCCATTAAAGAAATGAATTTATTCGCTTGGTGCGTTCCTGCGAATGCGGTACTTACAGCATTCACTGTGTTTTTATCAATACTCTGCCATTTCTCCGCTATAGTATCAAGTATCGTTTCTGAACCCAATAGCTGATTATTTGCATCTCTTATAGATATACCTATTTTATTTAAAACTTTTTCCACATCATTGAACGCTTCACCCGTCTCCGCATCCACAAATTTTCCAGCTCTTATCTGATTCATTCTCGACAAGATAGTCTTCAATGCAATACCAATAGTAGAATCCGTATCCTGTGTAACATCCTTCATAGTAGCCAGCATTGCCACAGTCTTTTCTAAGCTGATTGAAGCATTATTAGCCTGTGAAGCGACCTTTGTTAATGCCTCACCGATTCCCCCTGCATCACTGGCACTGGCAAGATCCACGGCAGATAAAACATCATTCACATGAGATGCTTCGCTTGCTGCCATTTTAAAGCCATTGATAGTAGCGGTAAGAATCTCCGCAGATTTATCAGAATCAATCTTCGCAACCTTACTCAGAACCATGCTGTCCTGAATTAACTGGTTAGTCTCCTGCATGGTTCTACCCTGTCTTAAGAAGGCATCTGCACTCTCTCCTACTGCTTTCGTAGTGGCTCCCAGTTCCTGCGCAAGGTCATTATAATCATTGATTAGTGCACCTACCTTATCACTGCTATCGCCAGTAACCATCTGTAAATCCGTTTTCAGATCATTCAGCTTCTTAACCGTGTCGACGGCTTCTTTACCAACTCTCGTCACCTCATGCAGTGTATCTTGCAGTAGATTGAATCCGGTATATGCAATGAATGTCTCTCTTAATGTATTGCCGAATCTCTGAAATACACTGTTCCCTTGTTGTCCTTGCATATTCACACCGGCAAGAATACTGTCAAGATTACTCATATCCATCATAGCATCCGCTTCAGCTTGCACTGCATCTGTTGTATTTTTCGCACTCTGCTCTACTTTCTTATTGGCATCTGCAAATTTTTCTTTCTTGGAGGCAGCAGTTGTGGCAGATTCCTCTACTTTGTCCATAGCGGATGCTTCATTCTGGATCTCTTTTGTGGATTCCTGCGCAGATGCTTTTGTATTGTTCTGCTGATATAAAGCATTCAGCTTTTCCACACTTGCAATGATGCTCTGATATACAGAATCATCCAGTCCCAGTGTTTTTGCATCTAGTGGTTCAATCTTTGCAACATTAGCACGATAGTTCTGAATTGCCTGGCATAATTCTCTGAATTGTTCTGTGGGATTTGATTGTCCTTTGAAGATATCGGGAAATTTTGTAGATAATTCTTGATAGATGGAATCTAGTTCGATTCCTTTACCAGTGGTAAATTTACTAGGGTATAGATTTCTGAGTGTTCCCCACTCGTCCCCCAAATCAGATCTGATTTGTTCTGAAATTTTAATTGATCCTATCTTCTTCAGATAGTTATAGAATTCATCATAGATACCTAACTTCTGCTGTATGATATTGGCATTATTTGTTATGATGTCTCCCAGTTCCATAATTTTATTGCTCACGGAATCAATATCATAACTGCCATCCGCAGAAGTAAATTTGTTAGAGTACAAATTCGTCAATTCTTGCGAAATTGTTTGTATTTTGCTCTGAACCTCTTTATCCGCTACATTAAACTGACTGATCAGTTCCTTTGCCATCTCAGAGCCGAATTTATTCAATGATCCGTTTGCACCGGATTCTTTCAGAGCCTTGTTAATGTCTCCTAAATCCAGTTTCAACTTCAAACCTTTTTGCTCTAACCACTTTTGCAGCTTTTGGATGTCCTTCAGAATATCTTCATAGCTGCCCTCTATATCTAATTTGATTTTATGTTTTTCACTTTCCAACTCTTTGAGGTCTTGTCGTGCCTCTTGGTCATCCAGTTCAACTTTAACTTTTACTGCCATTATTTATCCTTTCTAATTTACTGTATATCCTCTACTCCGCAATCCTTTGTTCAAGGCATTTTCCACACGATCACTCTTATCTACTTCATCCTGGGTATTATCGAGGAAGGGACGAGGCTGTATAAAATTACCGGTAAAATCATAATACAATTTATGCTTACCGCCTTCACCTTCATTGATAAGGTCTGCCAGTGTGGTTCCTCTATTGTACGTGCCGTATCCTGGATTGTACGGAGTGACATTATCCACATACAATGTCATATCGTCCACTTGCCCTACAATGTTCCTTGGATCATCAATGCCCCCGGAGCTTCTCCGGTTGTATATCTTAGGACGGTATGCATCAAACACATCTCTTTGAACGTGTTCCAGTTCTATATCACGAACCTCATCAAATACTTCTTTCGACAGGGTGTCCTTTATGTCCGATTTGAGATCCTTCAGGAACATATCAAGGTCACTATAGTTCCGCTTCTGTCCCATGACAGTCCCCTTTCAGTCCCATAGCAGTACCTAACAAGAGACAGATCGAATCCGCTAGAGTATTTTCTTTTTGTAATCTCCGGTTCAGTCTCACTTTATCCACTACATCCATGTTTTTGTATACTTCTGTAATATCAGCAATAGTTCTGTCCGCTTTTTCCTGTGCAGTAGCATTCAGCAAATCATTCAGTTCACGATAATCAACCAAAGTTTCATTATAATATTTTACCTGCTCTTCTAAAAAATCATAAACCCGATCCCAAAAGCCTTGTTCCTGATTGACATAATTTATGAGATCACATAAATTACATTTTTTTAATATTCTTTCTGCTCCTTCTGGATTCATGCGCTGTAATGCTGTAAGAACATCGTCCATGAAAAAGCGTTGCTTTAATAGTTCTTCGCTTTGTACTGTTTCTTCCATATAATAGTCTTCCTTTCATAAGTTATATTTTGTGTGATTTTGATTGAAATAATTTTCGATGATGAAATCAGGGATTCATAAGATAGCTTTCCAGCTTGGAAAATAGATGAGGATATAAGTCGATTTTTCCTCTTTTGAACTGTGATAAGATTGCTCCGTTGATTCCGGTTGCTTTTGCTACATAGATCTGCTTTTCACGCTCTAACCGTTTGCAATATAATTCTCGTAATTCTGCTTGTGTCAAGTTATTTCTCTCTCCTTTCTTT
>ERZ1034753.739-NODE-739-length-11444-cov-4.232768_pt1 | contig 11444 bp, 7 predicted proteins | sample MGYA00520702_ERZ1034753 | MGnify/ENA primary metagenome ERZ1034753 (study PRJEB33766, sample SAMN09781700) | gut metagenome | biome: gut microbiome | host: Homo sapiens | place: Madagascar | study: EMG produced TPA metagenomics assembly of the PRJNA485056 data set...
CATTATATTAAAGAACAGATTCCAGGCGGGCGGGCTCTTTGCCACCATGACAGTCCAGATTGTTCTGGAGGCCGCACTGCTTGTGTCGGCGGTGATTATGATACACAAGCCGGAAACCAAAGGTAAAATGATTATGAACATCATAAAGTGCCTGGCTATGTCTGTTGTGGGAAACGGTATAATGGCAGTCATAGGATATGTATCGCAATATATAACTATTGCCGGAACATGGGAGAGTGCAGTCCTTATGATAATTATCCGTGAACTGATAAGGTGGATGGTGTATGTTATTATAATTGGAATTGCTTGCGGCGGGGAATGTAGAACCGTGGAGACATCCGGAAAGAAAATACCATATATTATATTGTCAGCTGTTTCTGTTGCAATCATGATAGCGGCAGTCATTGCAGGAAGACCGGCTGCCTTACGGAGTCCGATGCAGATGCTTGCGGATGATTATATTGTGAGGGCAAACAATGCATATATGGCATTTGTCTCCGGTAATCCGGTCGGATCCATGAAGGAATATAATGAGATCCGTAAGGAACTGGATATATGGAATGCTTATATAATGGGAGAAGATATTCCCGAAATAAGCAGTAAGGATATACAGTCCGATGCGATGATGGCCTATCTGGACATAGAACTTAACCATGATGAAGACAGGCTTGAAACCATGGAGGATTATTACATCAAAGGATATATACGTGATGATAATTTTATGTTTGAACTTCTGGAAGAGTATGATGATCAGCCGGAGCTTTCCAAAGAACAGAAAAACCGCCGGAAGGAAATCATACAGCATTTTGTAACGGGCGGAATATACAGCGGCGGACTTTTTAATGCGAAGAATGTCAAAAAGAACCCTGCCGGAATGAAAAAAGCAATCGAAACGGTTCAGAATTATATGGACAATTACGATTATATAGAGTTTTTGTCCGAACCCGTAATCGGAGATATTATTTACGGTCCCGGAATTACTTTTGATACCGTAATGACTGCGATGGATAAGGCAATTGAGAATCCGGATGATTTTGTATGGAATTTCTATGCGGTTTATTTTATGAATACCCAGCGAAGGGCGTCGGCATGGGAATTTGGATATGATTATTACCCAGAGGATACAGTTGTTAAGATATGTGAACAGCTGGAAAGCATTTTTGACAGAGAATACGGGGATACGGCTTCGGACGAGAGTATTCTTGAACTGAAAAAAATGATAATCAGGACATATATGTTCACACTCAAGACAGACAAATGTGCGGATTACTGTATTGAGACATTGAAGAAATATGATGACAGTTCTGTAAAACATGATACAGCATATGCCCTATATACGGCAAAAAGATACGAAGAGTGTATGGACCTTGCCACGGAGGGTGATTATACACTGGAATATTATGCGGCTTTATCGGCACTTGAACTTGGTAAAACGGGCGAGTCGGTTGAATTATTCATGCCTGCTGCACAACGCATCAAGGATAAGGATGCCGCAGTCTATGCAGATGAAATGGTGTATTCTTATATAACAGCACTGGCAGATGCCGGAATTGACGAACCGGAGAAGTTTGGCTCAGATGACATTCTCGGCTTGTATTATAAAGCATACACGAATGTGTATAAGGAGACAACCGAGGAGGCACTGGAGGAAGCAATATCTCTTGCAGACCGGATTCTTGGCGAATATGACAATCTTGCGTATGTGTACTATATAAAAGGCGTTGCTTATTTTGAGCAGGATAAGTATGAAGAAGCGGTGCAGGCTTATGAGAAGGCTGTTGAGTACAATCCTGTGGATGCCATGCTTTGGTATGCGCTGGGGGATGCATACAGCAGGCTTGATAACAGTGAGGCTTCATACAATGCCTACAGCATGTCGGATACGTTGAGCCCTTGGTATGATTATTACAGCGATTACGAAGGCGTGGGAGTTCATATGTATACATATAAAGAACATGAACTTATAAATATTCGGTTATCCCATGAAGCGGATAACGGGGAAGGAGAGTGATGGTATGATTATTTTTGCAATTATTGTAATGGTTGTCCTTGCCGTGAGAACTTTCGGCTTCGGAATGTGTGCACCGGGAATTATCGGAATGGCAGCCTGTGCCGCATCCGTTTTGTGCATGATATTAGCACGACATTCATCCAGAAGAATTATTTTTAACATAATAGCGGCACTAACCTGCGCCGGAGCGTGTGTCTGTATTATTCTGGCGGGAAAAGGTAATGGCGGAAGCGGCAGCATAAGTAACCGTGAAAAAATGCTTGCACAGATTTCACAGCAGGATGATATCGACGAGGCAGTTAAACAGTATGAGAGATACGTCAAAAAATATGGCGAAGATGAGCAGGCAAAGCTGTCACTTGCCATGGAATATATCAATGCGGACATGCAGGACGAGAGCCGGAACATCCTTATGAATGACATACAAAACACATCTTCAAAGGAATATTACCTTGCAATGGTTGAGTGGAATAAACGCTTTAACGGTTATGATCTGGTTGATTCGGTAATGCGTTTAATGTCACAGGCAGTTGTTGATAATCCGGACTGGTCATGGGGGTATGTGATATTAGGTACTACTTACTATGAGAAAGGATATCCGGAGTATGCAAAGTATTATTTTACGAAGGCATATAAGCTTGACACGACTGACGGTTATGCACCATGTTATCTCGGAGTTATAGCATATGATAGTGGATATTATGACAATGCGACGCAGTTTTTGGATAAGGCATGGGAACTTTCCGGGGACGATTCCTATCTTCAGAGCGTTATAACGTATTATAGACAATGTGTGGCCAAGGAGGTGGCATAGATGAGAAAAAGCAGATTAACAGCGGTTTTGCTAGCGGTTGTTTTTACGGCGGCGGCATTTCCGGTATCATCAAGGGCATATCCTGATAAGCCGGTTCAGGATTATAATCCGTTGGGCGTGAAACTCACGGTAAAAAATATTCCTCCGCAGACACAGCATAACGGAGCAGAGGTTATTAAGGTTGATGGAATAGAGGGCTGGGCCGATACGGCAGGAACGGTTATCGGAACCGGAATACAGTTTGCGGACGCAGGAATGGATTCTTTTATCAAAAACTATCAGGGTTCGGCAACTCTTATGGATAATGCATTGACCGGTTCACATGTAATAAAGGCTGCCGGTGCCATGGCAACAGCACTTGATACAAGCGCATATATTTACCAGATACAGGATGTCGCCAACCAGCCGTTTGCGAGTCATCCGTCCATGCAGCATATATATGATTCAATGGCGGGAATATCGCTCGGTTCAGGCTGGGCAGGAACGCTTGGAGTAGAACCGGCAGGCTGGATCGGCTGGGGCGTTGGTATTGTCAAAGACGTAATCGGTAACAATGCGAATACGATAAACAGTTTCCTTGATTTTGCGGACGAACACCCGTTTATAACCGCAATGGCATTTCCGGGTTCGGATTCCGTATCAGTTTATATAAGGAATGTGGAGACGCTTGATGCTATATCGGAGGGGATTGACAGCGGAATGACATCCATGTTTTACAATACGTTATACGCGGATTCCGATCTGCCGGAATGGGACTATAATGAGTATTTTATCAAACTTTACAGTGACAGAGCCAATCTGTACGCGCAGATGGTAAAAGAAGGCCGCGAGAAGGAATTTGAGTGGCTTCGTGACTGGCTTTTGCAGAATAATCCGTACAAAGGGCATGTAAGGCTGCCACAGCTTGTCACAGCCAAGAAACCTAATATATATCTATATCCTGAGAATGAGACGGACCTGGAGCTGTCATTTGATAATGCAAAGGGCATAACCGCGTCGATTCCGTGTTATTCGGACAGCTGGACTATAACGGCTATGCCGGATGGAACAATTATTGATTCCGACGGTAAAAAATACGGTTATCTTTTCTATGAATGTCTTACAAATAGGAACATATTCGATAAGGATTGTGGATTTGTGGTAAGGGCAGCTTCGCGTGATGAAGATTTTAGATGTATTCTCGAAAAGTATAAATTCAACGAACAGGAGATTAATGATTTCATTGAATACTGGCGGGAATATCTGGATGAAGGTACGGATTATGTGATGTATTCGGCAGAAACGGAAGTTGTTGATGAGGCAATGCCGATAGAGACTTCGGCTGAAATTGACAGCAGATATCGTATATGGTTTGGTTTTTCGCGGGATATACCGGATGATGTAAGAGAACCGGAAATCACACCGATTGTAAGGAACGGATTTACGATGGTTGAATGGGGCGGCGCGGTTATAGGCTGATATACAGATTAAGAACTCCGGTCATGCTATGTGGCCGGAGTTTTGCATACTTGCATATGATTTATGATGTGATATAATCATAAAGAACTAAATTAGCATAAAGGTGATTAATAATGAATTTAAGTGAAGACTCTAAATTTACGGTCAGACCTCTGACAAAAGATGATGTAGAGCAATATAACGCATTGTTAAGGTATGCATTTCAGGTTACGGAACAGGATCTTGCCGAGACCGGATGGAAGGATGATGAAATCCAGCAGTCCAAGTTCCCGGTGCTTGAAAGAGCAGATGTACTCGGATGCTTTGATGATGATGAACTGGTATCACAGTTTGCGGTATATCCGCTTGATATGAATATATACGGACGCAAATACTCCGTAGGTTTTGTGACAAGTGTATGTACATATCCGGAGTATACGGGTCATGGAATCATGAAAAATCTCATGAGACGTGGTCTTACGCGCATGAAGGAAAACGGTAAGTCATTTGCACTTCTCTACCCATATTCCATACCGCTTTATCGTAATCTCGGATGGGAAATCATATCCAATAAGATGACATATATCGTTAAGGATACACAGATTCCGCGTAAGATAGAAGAACCGGGATATGTCAAACGTGTCGACTGGGATGATAACGAATTTGTGAATCTGCATACCAGGTTTGCCGAACAGACACACGGATGCCTGTACCGCAATAATCTTGCGTGGGAGGAATACTGGAGATGGGATGAGGATGACACATCAGTTGCTATATATTATTCTCATGACGGAACCCCGCAGGGATATATGGTATATATGATAAGTTCGGATATAATGCATATCAAGGAGATGATTTATCTTAACAGGGAGGCACAGCTCGGCCTCTGGGAATATGTATACGCACATGATTCCATGATAGATGAGGTTCACGGTAATAATTATTACAGTGAGCCGATTGCATTTGAACTGGATGACAGTGACATTAAGGAAACGATACGTCCGTATGCAATGGGAAGAATAATCGATTTCGGACAGTTTATAAGCGATTATGCATGTAATCCGAAGGGAAAGAATGTTACTATCAGATTTGATATCGAAGATGACCTGCTTGAATGGAATAACAGTGAATATACCGTGCGTTTTAAGAAAGGCGCATGCAGTCTTACTGATGAAGAACCGGATTATGTTCTGCAGATGTCCATAGGAACGCTTACTACACTTTTTATGGGGTATAAGACTGCGGATAAATTATATAACATGAAGAGAATTATCGGAGACATTAAGGCAGTTGAAGCACTTGATAATATTCTGTATCATGAAATACCTTATGTATCAGATTATATTTAGAGGATAAAAATATGACTTTGAGAGATTTGAAAATCGGCGAAAGTGCGGTTATACGCACCGTCGGAGGCGAAGGCGCATTAAGACAGCACTTTCTTGACATGGGTGTAATTCCGGGAGCTGAAGTCACGGTCGTGAAGTTCGCACCGATGGGCGACCCGATGGAATTGCAGATACACTGTTACGAATTGACGCTGCGACTTGCAGATGCCGAACAGATTGAAGTTGAGCCTATCGATACCAGGTCCAGAAGACATGAGAGCGCAAAAGGCGTAAACAATACCGTCCATCCGGGACTTGGTGAGGATGGTAAATATCATGTCAAGGCGGATGAGAATCCATTGCCGGATTCCCAGATCCTTACATATGCTCTTGTCGGTAACCAAAACTGCGGCAAGACGACACTTTTTAACCAGCTTACCGGCTCCAACCAGCATGTCGGTAATTTCCCGGGAGTTACGGTTGACAGAAAGGACGGCCCGATAAAAGGATACAAAAACACGCTTGTAACGGACCTGCCCGGAATATATTCGATGTCCCCGTACAGTAATGAAGAGATAGTATCGCGTAATTTTGTACTTGATGATAAGCCTGAAGCGATAATAAACATAGTTGATGCAACCAATATCGAACGTAATCTGTATCTGACAATGCAGCTTCTTGAAATGAATATTCCGATGGTAGTTGCGCTTAATATGATGGATGAGGTAACCGGAAACGGCGGTACAATAGATATCAACGGAATGGAGTCCATGTTGGGAGTGCCGGTTGTACCTATATCAGCTGCCAAGAATGAAGGCGTTGATGAACTTATAAAACATGCCATTCACATTGCCAAATATCAGGAACGTCCCGGCAGGCAGGATTTCTGTGATGAGAATGATTTTGGCGGGGCAGTGCACCGCTGCATTCATTCCATAGCGCATCTTATTGAAGATCACGCAGAAACAGCCGGAATACCTGTACGCTTTGCAGCATCAAAGCTTATAGAGGGTGACAGCCTTATTCTGGAGAAATTGAACCTTGATAAAAATGAGATTGAGACACTTGAGCATGTTGTCATCCAGATGGAGAAAGAACGCGGACTTGACAGAAGTGCAGCGATTGCTGATATGCGGTTCTCCTTCATCGAGAAAGTGTGTGAGAAAACTGTTGTCAAACCCAAAGAAAGCAAAGAAAGACTGCGCAGTGAGAAAATAGACCGTATTCTGACCGGCAAGTACACAGCAATTCCATGTTTTATAGCGATAATGGCAGCCGTATTTATATTGACATTCAATGTAATAGGTGCGGGACTTCAGAAGCTTCTTGAGATGGGCATAGATGCCCTGACGGGGGCTGTTGACAAGGGATTGAGTGCGGCCGGTGTAAATTCGGCATTGCACAGTCTTGTTATAGACGGTATATTTGCGGGCGTCGGTTCGGTGCTGTCATTCCTTCCGATCATCGTAACATTGTTTTTCTTCCTGTCACTTATGGAAGATAGCGGATATATAGCGAGAGTTGCGTTCTTTATGGATAAACTGCTGCGTAAAATAGGACTTTCCGGCCGAAGCATCGTTCCGCTTTTAATCGGATTCGGATGTACGGTTCCAGCAGTAATGTCTACGAGGACACTTCCAAGCGAAAGAGACCGTAAGATGACGATTTTACTGACCCCGTTTATGAGCTGTACGGCGAAGCTTCCGATATATGCGTTTTTTGTAAGCGCGTTTTTCCCGGGCAAGGGCGGAATAGTGATGACGGCATTATATTTTCTGGGAATTGCGGTAGGTATTCTTGTTGCATTTATTTTTAAAAAGACATTATTTAAAGGCGAGGCGGTTCCTTTTGTGATGGAGCTTCCTAATTACAGACTTCCGGGAATTAAGAATGTTGCGCAGTTGTTGTGGGAGAAAGCTAAAGATTTCCTGCAGCGTGCATTTACCATAATTTTGATTGCGACAATGGTAGTGTGGTTTTTACAGAGCTTCAACTGGCATTTCAATATGGTAAGCGATTCATCGGAGAGCATACTGGCTGCTGTAGCCGGATTTATTGCGCCGGTATTTGCACCGTTGGGACTCGGCGACTGGCGGGTGGTCACATCGCTCATAAGCGGATTTATGGCCAAGGAGAGTGTTGTATCCACATTGGAAATCCTGTTTGGCAGCAGCGTGTCAACGGCATTTACCACACTTTCGGCAGTTTCATTGTTGGTATTCAGCCTCCTATACACGCCGTGTGTGGCAGCAATATCTTCGATAAGAAGAGAACTCGGGCATAAATGGGCAGTGCTTGTTGTGGTATGGCAGTGCGCGATAGCGTGGATTGCGGCATTTCTGGTAAGGATGATAGGAATGCTCATAGGATAAAAAATAAAGCCTGGCGATGCTTTGTCAGCATTTGCCAAGCTTTATTGTTATTGTGAGCATGCCGTTGCTGTATATGGCAGATGCACTGCCATTATGATTTTCTGCAATGCCTCTTGCTATTGACAGACCGATTCCGAAACCGCCGGTTGAAAGACTACGTGATTTGTCAGGTCTGTAGAAGCGGTCGAATAATTTGTCAGCATCATCCTCTGTCATATTGTGGCAGGCATTGGAACATTTCAGAAGTACACCTTTATGCAACGGAGATACCGAGAATATGACCGGTTCGCTATTATCGGCATATTTTATTGCATTATCAAAGAGTATCGACATCATCTGGCGGATAGTCTTTTCATCTCCGTGGTAAACAATATCGGGTGCAACAATGCACAATTCGATTTTGCCTGATATGGCAGCATCTCCGAAATCCGCAGCTGTGTCGTTAAGAACCGCACCGATATTAAAATCACTAAAAGTCAGACCGGAGTCTTCCTCATCCATTCTTGAAAGAGCAACCAGTGAATTGACAAGTCCTGTAAGACGTGCTGCCTGGGTTCTGGTCTTATCTATCCATTTTGAGGAGCCATTTTCCATTTCTATCAGCTTTAAATTGGTAGTTATTATAGTTATAGGGGTTTTAAGCTCATGCCCCGCATCTGTGATAAACTGCTTCTGCATAGTATATGATTTTACAACCGGGTCAATGGCGCGTCCGGACAAAAGCATAACCAGTATATACACCAGAATTATACATATAGCGACTGCGGCCAGTGAAAAAACGGATACACTGATAAGAGTTCGTATTTCATCGTGACAGTCCAGAAATATAGCCATAAGTCTGTCTTCACCGGTCTTCGAAACATAATATTTATAACCATTGGTATATCCGTATCCGTTACCGTGTTTTATGGCAATATCGAGGTATTTGTCAGTATCCGATTCTGTGACGGCAGCTATGTTGTCAAGCGATGCTTCGGAAAGTTTTCCGTCCGGACTGTACCGGAGAACAAAATATCGTGTTGTATAAGGCGTTTCCGGAGTAATTCTATGATCTGGGACATCATTATGCCCATTTTCGGGAATCATGCCCTGATTGTCATATATCATATCTAGCGTGCCTTTTAAATCAGAATTGACCGATATAAAATGGGCTATGTTGACAATGAGGCACAGGATAATCATAACTACAGATATTGAAGCCATTGTTATCCTGATGAATTTATTTCTGAGTTTCTTAATCATTCTTATCCTCCAGCACATACCCAAGACCTCGTCTGGCACTTACGGTGACCGTTGAACTTAGGCCGGCAAGCTTCTTGCGCAGGTTTGAGATGTGTACCCATACGACATTTATCTGTGCTTCGCTTTCTACATCCCACAGTTTTTCCATTATTCTATCAGCGGAAAAAACAATATTCGGATTGCGCATAAATAGTTCCATAAGCTGAAATTCGCGTCCGGTTAACCTGACTGACTGATTAAGACATGACAAAGTTCCGTTGTCACAGTTGAATTTAAGGTCACCGAAAGACAGTATTGTCGGTGTATATTCTCCGCCGCGCCTTAACATTGCACGGACCCGGCATATAAGTTCATCAGGGTCAAATGGTTTGGGAAGATAATCATCAGCTCCCAAATTAAAACCGGAGATTCTGTCACCTTTACCGGAACGTGCCGTAAGCATCATAACAGGCGCGCTGACACCTTCATTTCTCATACGTTCCAGTGCCTCAAAACCATCCATGCGAGGCATCATGACATCCAGTATGATTGCGTCGTATCCGCCGGCTGTGGCGTATTCGTAGGCTGATATGCCATCGTTTACGGAATCCACGGTAAAATTGTTTTTTTCGAGGAAGGCCGTAAGAGCATCCCTTAAATCGGGTTCATCTTCTGCAATCAGTATTCTCATATTACTCACCATATCTTTATAATTTAATAAAATTCTAGCATTTTTCGTGATATATATCAATATTTTGAAATTAAAATTATGGCCTTTAGGTTAAATTAAGGTTCTTATATTAGAATAAAAATATCCAATAAGGAAAGGAAATGATGATTATGAAGAAATTTATATCAATATCATGTGCACTGCTTCTGGCGGTATCGCTGGCAGCATGCTCAAAAAATACAACATCTGTATCAACAGATAAGACACAGGAACAGCCGGGAGATAAACCGGACGGAAACGGCGGACCGGGAGGCGGAGAGTTCGGAGGTTCATCAGAGGTAACTCAGGGAGACAGTGCCAACACAATAAGCGAGGATGGAAGTTATTCCGATACGACATACACCTCGACAGGCGATGATGAAAATGCACTTCGCGTAGACGGCGCGACGGTAACTTTGGATGGGATAACGGTTGATAAGAGCGAAGGAGCCACATCCAATACTGAAAACGGCGATTTTTATGGTGCGAATGCAGCATTGCTTGCCACAGACGGAGCAACCGTAACAATAAAAAATGCCGTGATAAAGTCATCTGCGCAGAATGGAAACGGCGTATTCAGTTACGGAGAGGGAACTACGGTAAATATATCTGATTCGACAATAACTACAACGGCCGATAATTCCGGAGGAATCCAGACAACGGGAGGCGGTACTACCAATGCGTCAGGGCTGACTGTTGAAACTTCCGGAAATTCATCAGCGGCGATTCGTTCCGACAGAGGCGGGGGAACAGTTAATGTCGACGGAGGTACTTATACAAGCAACGGATATAACTCACCTGCCGTATATTCAACTGCCGATATAACAGTCAAAAATGCAACACTTACCGCAAACAATTCAGAAGCGCTTGTAATAGAAGGACAGAATTCCATAACACTTGAAAATTGTGATGTTACCGGAAACATGAGTGATACCAAGGGAACAAGCTCGGATGAAAATGTACATAATGTGATGATTTATCAGTCAATGTCAGGTGATGCGGACGTTGGAACATCGGAATTCGATATGACGGGCGGTTCACTTACCTCCAATAACGGAGATGTAATATATGTAACTAACACACATTGTACGATTAAGATGTCCGGTGTTAAAATTACCAACAATGACAGCGATTCTTACCTTATGAATATCTGCGGCAACTCAGCTTCACATGGATGGGGCACGGCAGGAAGTAACGGAGCGCAGATGGATTTTACCGCTGAAGACCAGACACTAGAAGGTGATATAACAGTTGATACTATATCGACACTCAACATGACACTTACCGGAAACAGTGAGTTTACAGGAACAGTTAACATTGTGGACAATGCAGACGGCGGGGATGCTGTTTCTGATAATGCGGTCATAACGATTGAGGAAGGAAGTGTGTGGAACCTTACAGGTAACTGCACCGTAACGAGTGTTGACTGCAAAGGAACGATCAACTATAACGGATACACAATAACACTTGCCGACGGAACGGTACTTTCATAGAAACAAAACAGCCATTCAGGAGAAAATTCCCGAATGGCTGTATTTATGTTTATGGAAAC
>ERZ1034753.745-NODE-745-length-11398-cov-6.043639_pt1 | contig 11398 bp, 6 predicted proteins | sample MGYA00520702_ERZ1034753 | MGnify/ENA primary metagenome ERZ1034753 (study PRJEB33766, sample SAMN09781700) | gut metagenome | biome: gut microbiome | host: Homo sapiens | place: Madagascar | study: EMG produced TPA metagenomics assembly of the PRJNA485056 data set...
GTCTTCGACCCGACGCGCTGACAGCCCTTCCGCTACGATCTTTTGTGCGAGCTCACTCTGCTCCTCTTCGGAAGCAAGAGAAAGAAGCGGCCTCGCCTGACCCGTCGTAAGCCTGCCGGAGGCCAAGAGGAGCTTCACATCTGAAGGAAGCTCTGCGAGACGGAGCATATTGGCGATGTAGGGGCGGCTTTTACCGACCTTGGCCGCCATCTGCTCCTGCGTCAGCCCATAATGATTGATCAGCTGCTGATAGGCTTCACACTCTTCGATCGGGTTCAGGTCTTCGCGCTGCAGATTCTCGATCAGCGCCACCTCTGCCATGGATCTGTCATCATAGGCAGAAACGATCGCCGGCACCGTCTTGAGCCCTGCGAGGTCCGCCGCCCGCAGACGGCGCTCGCCGGTGACGAGCTCATACTCAAAGTCGCCGTCCTTGTCACGGTAGCGCACCGTGATCGGCTGGATCAGTCCTTTTTCCTTGATGGAAGCCGCCAGATCTTCCAGCGACTTAAAATCAAACTGGCGGCGCGGCTGCCAGGGATTGGGATGGATCTTGGAAATATCCAGCTCAATGACCTTGCCCGTCTCATCCAGTGCATTTTCCAGAAGAGAGCCGAGCCCCCGTCCCAATTTTCGCTTAACCACGTTTCAATACCTCCCGGCACAGCTTCTTATACGCCTCTGCTCCCTTGGACTTGGGCGCATAGGTCAGGATCGGCTCACCGAAACTCGGAGCCTCCGATAATTTCACGGTCCTTGGAATCACTGTCTTGAAGACCTTGGAGCCGAAATACGTCTTGACTTCCTCTGCCACCTGCAGCGACAGATTCGTCCGTCCGTCGAACATCGTGAGGAGGATCCCCAGGATACGGAGCGACGGATTCAGCTTGCGGCTGACGATCTGCACCGTCTTCACCAACTGCGAAAGCCCTTCCAGTGCATAGAATTCCGCCTGGATCGGGATCAGGATCGAATCGGATGCGACAAGCGCATTGAGCGTCATCAGCCCCAGCGATGGCGGGCAGTCGATCAGGATGAAATCATAGACATCCTTCAGCGCTTCGATCTTTTTCTTCAGGATGTGCTCCCGTCCGTCCATGGCCGACAGCTCGATATCCGCCCCCGCAAGATCGATGGAGGAAGGAAGAAGAGAGAGCTTCTTCACCGCTGTCTTGACGATGGCCTCTTCTGCGTCCGCATCATCGAGCAGCACATCATACAGATTCTTTTTGAGCTCCACATCCTTAGAGAGTCCGCTGGTGGAATTTCCCTGCGCGTCTTCGTCGATAAGAAGCGTCTTTTTCCCGCGGTCTGCCAGGTAAGCCGCCAGGTTCACCGCCGTGGTCGTCTTCCCCACGCCGCCCTTCTGATTGATAATGCTGATGATCACGCCCATAGCTTTCTTCCTTTCATCGATAGTCACTTTATTATACCATGATTGTATGGGGTTATGGGAGAAAAAATGAAGCTCTCCTGCTTCTGAATGCCCCCGCGGAAGCGGATATGCCGTTGAGCGCTTCGCACGGTTTTCAGGGCTCACGGAAATACGGATCGCCCGACCGCCGGACTCTCCCGATCCCCCTCCCAAGGCTTTCTTCATCAAAAAAAGCGAAGCCTCTCGGCTTCGTTTTATTGATCTGCAAAGCAGCGTTTTTTCTTTTTGAAGATCGTCCCCATGATGGTGTGCAGCTCACCTAACGCATCCGGATTCAGCGTATAAAAAATATGCTTCCCATCCCGACGATCAAGGACCAGACCGGACTCGACCAGCACCTTCATATCATGCGAAAGCGTCGGCTGGGTGATGGCGAAGGCTTCCTGCAGCTTATTGGCACACTGGGCATGGCAGGATAGCATGTCGACGATCTTCAACCGTTTCGGATCGGAGATGGCTTTTAAAATTTTCGCCGTATCAATGTAGATCTGTTCCATAAATGCTCCATCAGTCAGTCAAGATTCATAGAATACATTTTCTTCAATGAATTGAAATATTTCTATAAATGGTAACAGAGCAGGCATGGAATGTCAAGAAAATCATGGCATGGGCAGATCCGCATGTCCGGAAAAGCGCCGCCTCCGCTCCTTCATTTCCGGCCTGTCGGCGGATCCTGAAATTTTTCCTCTTCTGTTTATTATGAAAAAGTGTTATATTATAGGAAGAAATAGCAATTTCCTTGCTATAAATTGGTCGTGAGGTGATAAACATGGCAGAAGTAACTGAAAAGAGCATCATCGTCAATGGCGTCGACAAATATCTCGTCGCTGATCTGAAACGTGTTTATGGCGGCGTAAGCTACCAGGGTGAGGAATATGTATTCCTGCAGTTCCCGGTCGTCGGCGATACCGTCAGAGACTACCGTCCGGACAGCTACACCACCGCTATTATGCTCGGTGATGAAGTATTCGATGGACAGACCTTCCATTACCACATCACTCTGACCTATGATGGTCATGTCAGAGAAGTGGCTTACCTGGGTCTTGATGACGCAGGCAGACCAGACACCGTAGATGTCGAATAAGCCATAAAAAAGGAGCTCCCGCGGGAGCTCTTTTTTTATGGCTTATTCGACGAAGGCGCAAAAGATACAGCCGGCTTTCGGCGGATGCTTCAAAAACCTTCCACAGCGCCTCTTCCTCATTTTATTTCTTCATCCGGATCCCCGGCAGGAGCAAGAGGGCGCTCACGATCAGCCCGACAAAGAGCGGGTCGATCGTGAGCTTTACCACCGTCGCCGTGAGGAGTGCGGCCGCTGTACTTCCGAGCATGGAAAGGACGGCCCAGCCTCTCTTCACATGCCCCGGCCAGAAAACAGCGAGCGTCAGGGGCAGGAAGATCCCGCCGCCGCGAAGCGCCATGGAAATGTACGTCCAGAAAAGCACCTCACTCCCGCGATTCAGGATGGCGATGAAGCAGGCCAGAAGCATGACGAAAAGCACGGTCAGCTTATTCACCGTCAGCATCTTCCGGTCATCGGTCATGCGGCAGAGCGGCACGATCATATCGCGTGTGATCATCGTACCGATGCCGAGCGTGAGCCCGCCGATCCCGCCGATCAGCGACAGGATGATGCCGCCCATGGCCAGACCTCCGAGGAGCGGATGTACCTCATTGATGAGGTAGGTCGGAAGCACCATGATCGGCTGTATATCCGGATACAAAGTCTGCATATAGAGGCCGACCGCGACAGAAGGCAGACCAACGGGAATGACGATGGCTGCCGCTAAAAAGCAGCCTGCCGATGCAGTGGACGGCGTATCCGCAGAGAAAATGCACTGGATATATGTCTGCGTACAGAGTACCCCCACGAGGACGGAGAAAAGATTCGCCAGCGCAGGCTCTACGCCGCGCCCGAAGAGGGAAAATTGAGCAGCGGGAAACTGACTCCACGCAGCAGTCTCATGGACCGCCTGAAAGGCTTCCCATCCTGCGATGAAGAGAGCCACCCAGATGATCCCCATTTTCAGCATACCGCCGATCCCCGCTGATTTCATCCCGCCAAAGAAGGTATAAGCAGCGACCAAAAGGACCAGAAGCGCAGAAGCGGTATACGCATCGATGTGAAAGACCTCTGCTACGATCTCTATCCCCGGCAGACAGCTCGCCACCGCAGAAAAAAGGATACCGATGGAGGAAATCACCGAAGAAAGCTCCTCCGCCTTCTTCCCGTAGTGCATCGCCAGAAACTGCGGGATCGTCTCAAGCCCCGTGCCGCGCATTTTCTTTGCATAAAAAAGCCCCATGATGATGAAGGCGATACCGCTCCCCAGTGTGAACCACCACGCGGAAAGGCCAAAATGATACGCCAGCTGCGCCGTCCCCACCGTAGCGCCGCCGCCGACTACCGTCCCTGCGATACTTCCTGCGACAAGCGGTGCTCCCGCTGACCGGCCGCCGACGCTGTATCCAGCCGCCGATCTTACCGACCGCGAGCTATAGATCCCGATCCCGATCACACATACGAGCGTCGCGATGATGATCCCCATGTGCATCATGGTCAAATGCATATTGATTCCTTCTTTCCTTCTCATTCTCTATTTCGTAAAGCCCATTATAGCAGAATGGAAAGGGGGATGCTAGAATAGGGAAAAGGGGTAGCCCTCAGGGCGTACTCAATCATTGATTGTGAATGAAAGCTCTGCTCGAATAAGAAATTAGAAATGAGAAATGAAGGTGACGGCTTCGCCGAAAATATATGAGGAGATGCCCGAAAGTAGAATTCAAGTCACCAGTCACTGTGCGTCCCTAATCCCTAGTCCCTAATCCCTAGCTACTAATTTCCAGTCACTACCACGAAAAAAGGAGCCCCTATGTATCAGGCAGTTCTCTTCGATATGGATGGTACGATCCTCGATACTATCACCGATCTTACGATCTGTACCAATTACGCACTTTCCCAGCTGGGAAAGCCCCATGAATTTCCCGCAGAGCTCGTGAAGCTCTGCTACGGCTGCGGCATCGAAGCCGACATGCAGAAAGCACTCGCCATGGCCGCCGGATGCGCCGGTGAAGACTTGGAATACGTAGAAAATCCTACGCCGCTTTCCTCCTACGGTCTTACAGCGCAGGACACCGCCCGCCTGCAGTCGATCTTCGTCCCCTACTACAGCGCGCATTGCCACCTTCACACCACCCCCTACGACGGCATCCCCGCTCTCCTTTCCGCGCTTCGGAAAAGAGGAATCCGTACCGCCGTCGCCTCAAACAAGGACGAAGCGGATGTAGCAAAGCTCGCCGCGATGCATTTCCCCGGTCTTTTCGACGCCATCATGGGCAATTCCCCTGCCATCCACAGAAAGCCTGCGCCCGACATGCTTGATCGCATTCTTCATGACCTTTCCATTCCGAAAGAACAGGCTGTCTACATCGGAGACTCAGAGGTGGATATCGAAACGGCCAAAAACGCCGGCCTTGCCTGCATCTCCGTCACATGGGGCTTCCGAAATAAAAGCTTCCTCGCCCGCCACGGAGCAGCCTGTATCGTAGAAAATGCAGAGGAGCTCAAAGAAGCCTTGGGTATATAGCGCCTTCCACCTAAAGACGGCGCCCTCCCCGCAAAGCACGGTAGAGTGCTGCACTTGTTCCCCCTCTCCTCAAAAAACGCCCGCCCCGCAAAGGCAATACTATTCGTGAAGACGTCGACCGAAAAAGAATTGTCATGATTATGCACGGCTTGTTGTGCCCCCCCCCGAGCCCTCAGCGGCGAAGCCGCTGTCAAACTGTGAAACCCTTGGAACCATAACGCCCTTTAGGGCGTGTCCTCCCCATGGCAAAACCCCCAGGACCATTGTCCTGGGGGTTCTTTTTATCCCTTTCCCTTCGCGAGAAGGATCCGGGATTATATCCTCATATCACTGCCCTTCATTTTGCAGTCATCCGGCTTGGAGGGATGAAGGGATAGCGATAGGTGAGGTCAAGCCTTTTTCTGGGCTGCCATGGCCTGGAGTTCAGGGCGGAATTCTTCCACCAGTTTCTTTTCAGCCTTAGCGCCTTTGGAGAGGGCGTTGTAGATGATTTCTGCCATTTCATAGCGGCTCATCTGTCTCTCACCGTGGTACTTGCCGTCTTCATAGCCTTCCACAATGCCATTGCCTGCCAGGCGGGAAACGGCTTCGTAAGCCCAGTGGTTTTCCGGCACATCAGGGAAATCTTTCGACATGTTGGGGTTCAGTACGGAAAGGAGTGCGTCCATGCGGGCGGTGAGTTCGTCCACTTTAGCGCGGAGTTCTTTGTTTTCCACAATAGCTGCCTTTACATCAGTAGATTTCTTCTTGTTGCCGCCCTGGCCAAGACGGAGGGAGATGCCGCCGCCGAACATATTCTCACCGGTGCCCATGGCCGCGGAGGCATTGACCATCACGTTTTCATTGGGCCGGTAGAATACGCCTACCGCGCTGGCAGTTTCGCTGCCGGAGTTGCCTACGGCTACCGCAATGTTCCACTTGGAGTCTTCATCGAATTCCATGGGATGGAGATTTGCCATGGCTGCTGCATTGGCGCCTACCTTGTCGATCTTGTTGTCCAGTTTATCCACTCTGGTTTCTACGGTACCCATACGGGTTTCCAGTCCGGTGACTCTGGTATTGGTTTCATAGAGCTGTCCGCCGGTGACGGCATCCGTGGAGCCTTCGGAGATATCGCCTTTGCCTACATTCTGGATAACCTTGCCACCTGCATTGATGCCATTGCTATCGATCTTGATGTCTGTGCCTTTGACGGTGTAGGAGGATGCTTCTACATTGCCACCTACGGAAAGGTCTTTCTTCATGGTCACAATATCATCGAAGGTTGCAGTGCTGGTCACATGGAGTGTATCGGTGGTGGTGCCGCCGGTAATGGTAGCCCCATTGTTGACAACCAGTTTGTCAGTGGTGGTTGTTCCTTTGACAGTCAAATCCTTTTCAACTGTCGCATTGGACTTCATGGTTACATCGCCAGTGAGAGTAGACTTGCCATTGACTGTCAGGTCCTTACCTACAGAAGCATTGCCTTCCATGGTGGTATCGCCTTTAATGGTAGCATTTCCACGAACACCCAAGTCCTTCATCACATCGGCATAGTCCATAACCGCTTCGCCGGTGGTGATAGTATTGCCGGAAATGGTGGTCTTTGTGACGGTACCTTCTTTAATGGCAGTGCTGTGTGCCTTGTTTTCAAAGGTGGTACCGCTGGTATCACTGGTCACGGTGTTGTCGCCGGTGATGTTGGTAATCTTGGTAGCAACGTTTCCGATTTCACCATCTGCAAAGTTCAGGATGTCTCCGGAAGCTTCGTTCAGAATATCCTTCGACTTGTTGTAAATGGTGCCGCCTTCCGCAGTATTGGTGATGCCATCAGCAGTCATTTCGCTCTTTACTTTAGTGCCATCGCCAATCTGGCTAGTAATCTTGTTCTTTGCTTCGTTATTGATATTTTCAGCGGTAAGGCTGCTGTCGCCGATGACGGTGGTGGTCTGGCTGCCACCGATGGTGTTGACTTGGTCACCGGTGATGCTGTTGGTCTGCTTGCCAGTCACTGTCGTGCTCTGGTCACCATTGACTTTTGTAGTCTGGCTGCCGTAGGTTTCTGTTACAGCACCTTTGACGGTTTCAGTCTTGCTGCCGCTCACTGTATTCTGCTGGTTGCCGGCTACGATGTTGGTCTGGTTGCCGCCTACAGAAGTCTTCTGGTCTGTCTTGATATTGGTGACCTGGGCATTGAAGTTTTCAGTTTCAGTTCCCTTCACATTGACTGTCCGGTCTCCGGATACGGTATTCGTCTGATTTCCTTTTACATAGTGAGTTTCATTGCCGCCAACCTTGGTATCCAGATCGGACTTGTAGTCTTCTGTTACTTTGCCGGTGACGGTGGTCTTCATCTCTCCGCCAACGGTCGTGGTCAGGTCTTTGCCAACGGTGTTGGTCATGTTTTCAGAAGCATTGTTGATGATATTCTTGGCAGCATTGGCAATCGTACCATTCTGAGCCGCGTTGATAATATCTGTTGCCGTCTGGTTCACAACGGTGGTATTGGTGCCGTCGGTGACGGAGGAAGCAAGGCTCTCAGCGTTCTGGTTCGATACGGTCTGATGATCGCCGTTCTTCACAGAGGAAGCTACCTGGTCAGCTTTCTGCAGATTGTTGGAAATACTGGTTCCATCGGTGATATTGGTATTGGTCTGTCCTGCAATGGTATCAATGGTGGTCTTCTTATCGCCATCGGTGAGCTGGGATTTTTCTTCTGCTGCACCGCGGAGGTAGGAAGCGGTCTTACCATCGGACTGTCTCATTTCTTCCTTTGTCTGATGGGACAGCTGGGTGGAAGTATTGGAACCGTATTCGTTGGACACCTTGTTCACAATGGAGCTCTTCGCATCGGTTTCTACATCCAGTGCCTTATTGGTAATCTTGTTCTTTGCTTCGTTATTGATATTTTCAGCGGTAAGGCTGCTGTCGCCGATGACGGTGGTGGTCTGGCTGCCACCGATGGTGTTGACTTGGTCACCGGTGATGCTGTTGGTCTGCTTGCCAGTCACTGTCGTGCTCTGGTCACCATTGACTTTTGTAGTCTGGCTGCCGTAGGTTTCTGTTACAGCACCTTTGACGGTTTCAGTCTTGCTGCCGCTCACTGTATTCTGCTGGTTGCCGGCTACGATGTTGGTCTGGTTGCCGCCTACAGAAGTCTTCTGGTCTGTCTTGATATTGGTGACCTGGGCATTGAAGTTTTCAGTTTCAGTTCCCTTCACATTGACTGTCCGGTCTCCGGATACGGTATTCGTCTGATTTCCTTTTACATAGTGAGTTTCATTGCCGCCAACCTTGGTATCCAGATCGGACTTGTAGTCTTCTGTTACTTTGCCGGTGACGGTGGTCTTCATGTCTCTGCCAACGGTCGTGGTCAGGTCTTTTCCAACGGTGTTGGTCATGTTTTCAGAAGCGGTATTCACCAGGTCTTTTGCGCTGTTGGAAATCGTACCTTTTTCAGCGGTATTTTTGATATCCGTAGCGGTCTGCTTGGTGTAGGTCTCGTTTGTTCCGTCGGTGGCGTAGGTGTTGAATCCTCTATTGCTCAAGTTGGTGGAAGCGGTGTTCTTTCCATCGGTAGCGGTGCTCTTGATGCCCGTTTCTGTCTGATTAACGGTGGTTGCATTGGTTCCTTCCTGAACTCCCTGCAGGATATTTTTCAGGTTCTGAGTGATGTAGGACTTATTCAGGACATTGCCGCTGCCATCCTTAAGAGAAATCTGGGAATCTGTGGTATTCGCTGTACGGTTTTCCACATTGGACTGATTTCCTTCTACAACAGAATCAGTAATTTTATACTTGTTGTCCGTGCTCTGGGACAGTTCACGGGATGCCATATTTTTCGGATTGTCACTGATGTCAGACAGGGACTGGCTGATCTTATCAGCAGTCATGGAACTCTTGCCGATAGAGTCATCATCTCTAGCCCATGCCTGGCTGCCGGTTTCATCGAAGGTAGAAGCGCTTGCCTGCATTTCACCCGCACCCGCATCCATTTTCAGATTCTTGGACTCAGTCTTGCCTCCATTGATGGTGGTGTAGTTGTTTTCATCCAGCTTGCTGGAGAGGGTCTTGGAGTTGAACTCGCCATTAACTGTCAGATTTTTATCTACAGAGAGATTACCACCGATCGTAGCATCACCAGTAGTTTTCAGAGTGCCGGTTTCCACTGCCCCTGTGGTCTTAATCGTACCTGTGCCTACATCCAGTCCGGTGCCGGTAATCTGTCCGCCTTTGATATCACCGGTACCTACGTTCAGGCTCTTGCCGGTAATATCGCCGGTTACTCCCAGATCGCCACCTACGGTAGCACTATGCTTTACAGTGAGCGTATCGGTAGTTGCATTGCCGTTGTTGGTAATGCCATTGGTTTTCAGGGTTCCGCCTACAGAGGCATTGCCGGTGGTAGACAGGGAGCCGAAGGTGCCGGTGGTACCGTTGATTTCCTGGCCAGTAATGGTCCCGGTGGCCGTCATGTCATGAGCCTGCATATTGCCGGTGGTGACGATATTTCCGGTAGCATTAATCTGGTTTACCCCATTCAGACTGCCATTGGACATGGTGGCTGTACCGTCAGTAAAGCTGTCAGCTGTAACCTTTCTGGAAGCAGTCAAGTCTTTTACGCCGGTCACGGTACCATCAGCAGACATGCTCACATTACCAATCGTTCCGGAAGCGGCAGTCAAGGTACCATTTGTGCTTACGTTTCCGGTTGTTCCATCAACCGTGAACTTGCCGTCAGCTCCTTTGATGCTGCCGTCGGAGCTCAGGGCTGCTTTGGCTTCGCTGTAAGTATCGCCGCCGGTGTAGACCCCGTCTTTATCCACCACCGTGCTGTTGGTGCCAACCTTGATGCCTTTTTCGTTCAGGGTAATCTGGTTGTTCTTGCCCTTGTTCAGGATCATTTCATTGGCATTAGTCTTGGAAGTGGTCACCTCGCCGGTAGGAGAAATCTCGGTCGTAGTCTTCTGAAGTACATTATCGTCGCTCAGGCCCAGTCCGCCATTAGTGGCTTCCACCAGTTTGTTATCCGCCGCCTCGCGGGCAGTCTTTTCATCATTAATATTGGTCTGCAGAGCTGTATCCGCTGCTGCCCGTTCTTGGGCTTCCTTGGCATCTGCCTGGTTCAGAGCTGTGAATCCATCAGCCACATTCTTGTTGATAGTATTGAACCCATCCACCATATTCTGGTTCACCTGCTGGATCACCTTATCCTGGGCCGCATCGGCGCCAAGGCGGTCTGCCGTTTCCTTTGCCAGAGCGGCGTCCAGTTTGGTCACATTGTCGCCGATGGTGTTGGCCGCTTTCACAATGGCCCCATCCTGAACCGCAGCGTCTGTCTTAGTCGCGTAAGTGGCAGAAATCTCATTTCCCTGACCATCCTGGGTAGCTTTGGTTGCTGATTCTGCTGTAGTGGCACTGTCCGCGCTAGTGGCATGGTTAACATTGTCGATGGTCACTTCACTGAGGGTGTCATCGCCTTTTTTGATAGTCAGCTTCGCATCACTGCCGGTAACTTCTTTCACCAAATTTTTATCGGCAGTTTCCAGTGCATTCACCTTGGTAGTCAATCCGTTAATGTTTGTCGCATTCGTGCTAATGCTTGTAGTATTAGTACCAATCTGTGTGGACAGGGTAGAAATCTGATTATTTACCCCTTCTTTGGTATATACTTCCACAGCCGTAGATGAAGTTTGGTCAGCTGCCAGTTCCACTTTCGCCGTACCCGCAGCCCAGGCGAAACTCGGGCTCAGAAGAGCTGCTGCCACCAGCATGGCTGCTGCCAGTTTCTTCAGTCCCTTTCCTGTGGTTTCGCCCTTGGTATGACCCTTGGCGATTTCCGATGCCACCACATAGGTATGCTTTGCTTTGCTCCAGATTACTTTGTAAATCTTATTCATGGTGTTACCCTCCTTTGGGTGAAAATGATAGATGCCCTGAATCATTTTCTGCGGCATATAGCCGGATGTGCCGCATTTTGACTTGTGAATCCCCACGAGGACTTCGTCCCAGCGGCTGGCCGGTTTCTGTACTTTTCCTCCTTGATACGGCCTTATGGTATATACTGATATTTCAAGGCTCAGAGCTGGCCTTTGAATGTATTGATACAGATGTTGCAGAGGGATTATACAGGTGACGGGCCTGCGTCTTTCTCCAAAACCATCGGGAAAGAGTGGACTTTCTTTTCCTCTTTTCCTGTTTTTGGTTGCACGAAATAAATGTCAGTGGTCGATCATTTTTTCGACTTTTAACGCTGTCCCAGTCCCTATGCAATTCTTCCGTTTCATCTGTCATTACTATATCGTAAAAGGTTTTTGGTGTTCTATTTTTCTGCAAAAGTGGTCGTTTTTCTGCAAAAGTGGTTCATTTTATTTCCCAAGTGGTTTTCATGACCAAA
>ERZ1034753.750-NODE-750-length-11328-cov-7.866406_pt1 | contig 11328 bp, 5 predicted proteins | sample MGYA00520702_ERZ1034753 | MGnify/ENA primary metagenome ERZ1034753 (study PRJEB33766, sample SAMN09781700) | gut metagenome | biome: gut microbiome | host: Homo sapiens | place: Madagascar | study: EMG produced TPA metagenomics assembly of the PRJNA485056 data set...
ACCGTCTGCCGGATGATGCGAGCGAGACCTTGCGTCTGGTTCGTATCGGTGATTACGATGTTTGTCCATGTATCGGCAAGCATGTCCGTTCTACAGCCCAGATTGGCAAGTTTGTATTGCTTGGTACCAATTGGGATGAGCAAGCTCATTCTTTGCGTATCCGCTTCAAGATTGTTCAGTAAAATATAAAATAAGCAGCAATGGAGTAGTAGCCATTGCTGCTTTTTTCTTGTATAATTCCTACCTTCTTCTTTCCTTTTCTTTCGTGCCCATAAAAGTTTTTTCTCGAAAAAAGTCTCAAAGTCTCATCATTTGTGGCTATAACCGATGTATGTAATTGATATATAATGATTTATAAAATTGAGACTTTTCTGTTTATTTTACAAAGAAGTATCATAGAAGTATCATAAATTCAATAGAAGTATCATAAAACTCAGGTAAGTTGCTTGCAAAAAAGCCTTTTTTGAGGATTTATGTCTAGAAATACAGGCACAAAAACTAAAAAATGTCTAGTATTTCAGTTTTATAGAATTGATAGTGTCTACCTTTCTAGTTTATAAAGTATGCCAATATTAACTTGGAATAAGATGGAAAACACAGACAACTGTAGTTAGGAATAAGCACATAGGTTGGTCTCTTAGTGCCCGTCACACGGTCACTAAGGGATCAGGTGACGGGCATCGATAGACCAAGTGTTGGGCACTCATTGCCCGTACTGCGGGCATTGAGTGCCCATTTCGTGGTGTGTTTTTGGGGCACTATTTTGAGCAAGCAAATTGTAGTTTTTCTATATTTAGTTGACTATAATTTCGTGTTTTTTTATGATGCATCATGGTGATTTAATGATACTTCTATTGAAATCATGATACTTCTATGATACTTTATGTAAAATAAACCGAAAAGTATCATTCTTGTAATGTGTTGTACATCAGTAATATAAGTAGCAAATTAGCCGAAAAATGAGACTTTGAGACTTTTTTCGCGAAAAAAAACTTTTATGTGCGAGAATAAACAAAAGGGAAAAACATGTCATTTTCCTAAAAAATAATAGTAAGTTAGAAAATAATCTCCAGAAAGCTTGCCAGTCTCATTCCTTTTTCTTATATTTGCAACCGTAAATATCAGTATATTGAAGGTAAAGGCTGATATATGGGATAAATATCATTATAATGATAGATAAATTAATAGAAGATTATGGCAGATTTATATGAATATTCTACTCCTGAGTTGGTACGCTTGCTGGGAGTGAGATTCAAGGAATATAGAATGAGATGCAATCTCACCCAGAAAGAGGTTGCCGAGCTTACTGGGCTTGGCTTGACCACCATCCACAAGTTTGAGAATGGTACAGCGGGCAATCTTTCGCTTTCCACTTTTCTCCTCTTGCTGAAGGTGGTGGGTCAGATTGATGCCATCAATGATGTGCTTCCAGAACTTCCTCCATCTCCTTATCTGATGAGAAAGGATGAGAAGAAGGCACAGAGAATTCGTCATACTAAATAATAACTGGTTATGGTAAATACGTTGAGAGTAATGCTTTGGGACGAAGAAATCGGTCGCTTGGCATGGGACGATCGCCGCAGGTTATCGTACTTTACATATAATCCTGAGTTCTTGAAGAAGGGAATTGATGTTTCTCCTCTTCAAGCTCCTGTGCGTGGTATTCGTGCAATGACACCCGTGTGGGGAGAGGATGCCAAAATGTACCAGAAACTTCCTGCATTTCTAGCAGATTCGTTGCCGGATGCCTGGGGTAATCAGCTTTTCGAGCTTTGGCGAATTCAAAATCATATTCCAAATGCTGATATAACTCCGTTGGATAAACTTTCTTTTATCGGTAAGCGAGGCATGGGTGCATTGGAATTTTTACCAGAGGTGACAAAGACGGATAAGGCAGAAATGATAGATGTCAAGTCGTTGGCAGACTTGGCTGAGCGCATTTTCATCGAGCGTGAAAATGCCCATATCATGCCAGAGGAATCTATCACTATGCAGTCTTTGCTTACCGTGGGAACTTCGGCTGGTGGACGTCAACCTAAGGCTATCATTGCCATCAATAAAGATACGGGGGAAATACGAAGTGGTCAGGTGGCTGGGCTTCAGAATTATGATTATTACATATTGAAATTTGGCGATACGAAATATAGTTCTGCCGAGATAGAGATGACCTACTATGAGATGGCCATCAAGTCGGGAATAGATATGATGTCATCCAGGCTATATGAGATTGATGGAAACAGGAATTTCATAACGAAGCGTTTCGACCGTGATGGTGAGCGGAAATTGCATACACAGACCCTTGCTGCGATTTCTCCGGAAACCGATAGCTATGAGGGACTTGTGGCTATCTGTAGAAAATTACATTTGCCGGAGACTGATTGCCAGGAAGTATTTCGCAGACTTGTGTTCAATGTCCTTTCCAACAATACGGATGATCATACAAAGAATTTCTCTTTTGTGATGGACGAGGCGGGTCTTTGGCGTTTGTCGCCAGCCTACGATCTTACTTATATTATAGATACAGGAGGCTATTTACCTAATACGGGTCATTGTATGTATGTAAGGTCTAAACTGCATCATATTTCTTACGATGATGCCATTCAGTTTGCCAAGGACAATGGCATTCGGCGTGCTGATGCAATCATTAGGGAAGTAGCTGATTCTCTGCTGCAATTCCGTGACATAGCCAAGCGAAATGAGGTTCAGGACAGATGGATCAGTTCCATAGAGTCAGCGATAAATGCTCATCTCGTATCATGGGGATTGGAGGATAAAGACAACAGTTCTGCTTCTTTTGAGATAGATGGCAAAAGTTGTACTGATGTTCGCATAGAGCAGGCTTACAAAGGCAACTTCCATTTGTATGCAAGCATAGATGGGCGAGACTGTAAGTTTATTATCGGAAAGAACAAGCCCGAATATGCTACGATTCAAGAGACGGGATTGTTGAATCTTCCGGAGACGATGCTCAGAGATTTGGTTGCGAAATATCTGCTGAGATAGAAGAGAAGTGATTCTTTTGTGTCCTTCTTTCTATGAAAATTCTTGGGATTTGCAAGAAAGTTAATGATTTTCTTGCCAGTCTCATTCCTTTTTGTTACCTTTGCAGTTGTCTTGTCGTGGATGGCTGGCATTGAGATGCTGGCTATGAAATGAAAGTCCATGGCTTGGCCTATCATAATAAGAAAGACGTTTGCTTTACGTTTTCTTCTGACTCTTCGAAACGTAGGAAATTTCATAGAGCGTTCAGTGGAAGACAGCGGTGGGCGTCTACCCATCGTGTATATTTACACTATGGCATAGGTGTACCCTTTTCATTTGTATGGAGAGGGTGCATTCTGTGCCGTACGCAATAATATATACCCATTGGCGTAGGCTTCTATTGCTTCTTATCTTTGACGCTAAGGTTTCTTCCTACGTACCTGAAGAGCAAGGATATTGATAGCAATATGATTCCTGCGCCTTTTCTTTGTAAATGATTGTGTGTAAGTGATATAGGAGTAATTGATTCTACTTAGGGAGTCGAGTAGATTAGAAATGAAAATCGACCTAAGTATGATCATCGACAACAAACAAGATAGAGATCCTAATGACGGAATTAACACCACGACAGTTTGGGACTACATGAAGTATTATACCGACCCTGAGAAGGATAGGGAAGGTGTACTCGATATAGTGACGGGATTCTTCTCAGTTACAGGTTTGGAACTGTTGGGCAAGCACCTCTCGCCAAACAATGAGTATCGTATGGTGCTGGCTCAGATGGTTGCCGACGATCAGTTCCAAGACCATATCCTCGACTTGCTCAATGATGACTGTGGCATAGAGAATGCGCTCCATCTGAGTGATGCCGCCAAGAATGCCCTTGAGTTCCTGCGCCGTGACAAGGTGCATGTCAAGGCAATCATCAATGCTTTTTGCCATGCCAAACTATATCTCTTTAAGGACAACCATGACCCTGCCCACAACTATTATGTGCAGGGCAGCAGCAATTTGACTTATGCGGGCTTGGGATATACTCCGTCCTCTAATGTGGAGCTGAACCTTGCCGACACAGGCAACTCCGATACCTACCGTTCTCTCCGTTCCTGGTTTGAGGAACAGTGGACTTCGGTGGCAAAAGAAAAAATGCCAGAGGATAGAGAGAAACCTAAGGGTGCTCAAATAGATGTAAAACAATACTTTATCCAGGAGATAGAGAAAATTTTCCGTAAATATACACCAGAGGAAATCTATTATAAAATACTCTTCGAGTTGTTCAATTCCGACCTCGACTTGGATGGCGGCATTGAACACAGACAAGATATGCAGCTTTTACAGACCAGTGTGATTTGGAACACGCTTTTCAATTATCAGCAGAAAGGAGTCATTTCGCTGATAAAAATGCTCCGAAAGTATAATGGAGCTATCCTTGCCGATGCTGTGGGTCTTGGTAAAACTTTCTCTGCATTGGCGGTCATCAAATATTTCCAGACTCAGAATTATCTCACAGTCTTGCTCTGTCCGAAGAAGTTGGAGCAAAACTGGGACCAGTATCTCCGTCGTCGCAACTCCCGTTTCGAGAAGGATGAGTTCGACTACATCGTCCGTTTTCATACCGATATGCAGAACGACCGTATGGAGGAGCGATACACCGATGCCAAGTTGAGCTATCTTCAGACGAGAAAGAAGATTCTGGTCGTGATAGACGAGAGCCACAATCTGCGCAATGAGAAATCTGGCAGATATCAGGAGCTGATGAAGAAACTTATTCAGAGCAAGGAGGGACAGGAAAACCGGGATGTAAAAGTCCTGATGCTCTCAGCTACTCCTATCAACACCGGCTTGAACGATGTGAAGGGACAGTTCAACCTTATCGGTCATGGTAAGGATGATGCCTTCAACAACGATGACTTCGGTGTGGAATCGCTTACCAATCTCTTCAAGGATGCGCAGACCAAATATACCCAGTGGTGCAACAATCCCGACAGAACCATCGGTGGATTCATCGCCACCTTGCCTCCTAAATTTTTCAACTTAACCGACAAACTTATCGTGGCTCGTACACGAAAGTTGATAGAGAAGACATTGGGCGAAGACTTAGGCTTCCCAGACAAGGAGAAGCCAGTCAATATCTATCAGGGCGTGGAACATCTGGGCAAGCTGCAGACCACAGAAGAAATCTATCAGAAGTTTGATGAACTGAGCCTTACCGCCTATCAGCCAAGTCTTTATCTCGAAGTGAATAAGAAAAAGGCTCGAAAGGGAGCGGCTAAGGATTGGGATGACAACGTAAACCGCGAACGTTTTCTGGTCAAGATGATGGGTGTCTTATTTATGAAGCGTCTGGAAAGTTCCTGGTATTCCTGCATGACTACGGTGAAGAAGGTACTCGATGTGCATGAAAGCACCTTGAAACTTGCCTTGGAGTTCAAGGAAAAAGGTGGCAATGGAGCTATCTCTACTGGTGGAGGAGAAAGCAATGCTGATTTTGATGATGAGGAAATCGACGATCTGATGGATGAGACTTATTCCCTCCGTAAGGGAACCATCAAATTGTCGGATATGCAGAACTTGGGTGGTTTCATCCGAAATCTGCAGATGGATGTCAATAAATTGAAGGAAATCTACAAGAATTTTGAGGCTTTTGCTGCTGACTATGAGGCTGGCGAGGAGAAAGACTTGAAGTTGGAAGAACTTGTGAGAATTCTCTATGAGAAGAAGAAAGCCAAAAACAAGAAGGTTATCATCTTCACAGCCTTTGCCGATACAGCCCAGTTTATCTTCGATGAGTTGAAGAAGCGAGGTTTTTCTCGCATGGCTTCCGCTTCGGGGCAGAATGTCTTTACCACAGGTGCCCACAGTACCAAGAACTTCACCGCTGTGCTTGAAAGCTTTGCGCCTTACAGTAAGCTTTACAAGGAGAAAGATTGGAGCGGCATGTATGCTGATGCCCAACTCGATAGAGCCAAATATTATGATGATGAGAAGCAACGTTGGAATGTAAGTTATGAGAAGTGGCTGGAGCTGATAGCGCAATATGATACAAAGACCTTGGAGCAGGTAAATGACGGCATTGATATTCTGATAGCCACCGACTGCCTGTCGGAAGGTCAGAACCTGCAAGATGCTGATACTCAGGTTAACTTCGATATCCATTGGAATCCGGTTCGTCTCATCCAGCGTTTCGGACGTATCGACCGTATCGGTTCGCCAAACAAGGTAATCCGTTGTGTAAACTTCTGGCCAGCCAAATCGTTTGAGGATTATCTCCATTTGGAGACTCGTATACAAAACCGAATGTCGCTGATGAAACTGGTAGATACCGAGACTCAGGAACTGGATGAGAAGTTCAAGAAGATGGTAGAGGACAATCCTCTGCAAGACAAGAATGCCGACCGTTTGCTGGAGGAACTCCAAAATAATAGCATTTCTGACATAGAGTCGCCAAAGACCTTGTCGCTCAAGGATTTCTCTTTAGACACCTATCGTCAGGACTTGCTCGATTTTCTCGACAAGAACCGGGATGTGTTCCGTCGTATGCCGAATGGTATCTTCTCGGGTTTTCGCTTCGACGATACCCTTTTCGAGAAGATACCCAAGAGTTTGGTTGCCGTGGTGGGTTATCCTCGCAGAAAGCAAGGTAGCAAAAAGCCATATACCGAGTTGTATCTGATGTGTCAGCCGATGGATACCCATCTTCCTGCCACTTATCAGGAACTGAACAGAGCCGAGATTTTGGAGTTCCTGAGAACCAACAAAAATCAGGAGCGGTATGTGCCAGACTGGATAGAAAGCAATGATAGCGAACGAATCAGCAAGCTTTCGGGAATATTGAAGGAGTGGATGAAAAGTAAGGTGCCGCAGCAGGCGACCTCCATCATTCTCGACATCGCTAAGTCGCACAAGGCTGGTGGCTTATTTGCCAACCCGAAGAAGAAAGATGCAAAAGGTAAGTTGTTGGAAGAGAAATTCAAGATAGAGAACTTCGACTTGATAGTTTGGGAATATGTTAGTAAAAAATAAGAAATATGGAGAAAATATTGCGACTCTTTAAAGAGTCTTCATTATATGATGCTTGCTTGCAGATGCTGAATCATCTGCAGGTTTCGGTGAATGAAGTCACCCGTGAACCTATCTCTTTTGTGAATTTGTATCAGGGAGCTTATTCTGTCACCCTGCCTATTGCTTTGAGAGAAGCGGTGGACAAGTTGGCTTCCACCTATTATATAGGTAATATTGATGAGGCTACCCTTGCAGGTCATGGTAAGGGAATGAGCATTGATGAGGTGAATGCCGAAACCCAAGAAGGCAAGTATGATGGTATGATGGTGTTTGCCGTAGATGTAAAGGAAGGCATGGAACTTACCCGACAGGAGAGTACCATCTTGACTCGTGGCTTCAACCGCATCGCTTCAGCCCAGCCTGTCATCTTGTTTATCCGTCAAGGTAAATACCTGTCACTTTCTACTTGTGAGCGAATGAAGTATTCGCAGGAGTGGCGCAATGGAGGTAGCGAGAAGTTGGGCAAGGTAAGCATCCTCCGCAATATCAATTGCGAGCATCCACACCGTGGACATCTTGATATCTTGGAGGCTTTGGGTAACGAGGTTTGTACTTCGTTTGAGCAGCTGTACAAGCATTGGATGAAGGTGTTCTCAAACGAACTGCTTACCAAGAAATTTTATAGCGAACTAAGCGATTGGTATGCTTGGGCGGTGCAGGTGGCTCGTTTTCCTAATGACTTGTGTACCAATGAGGATGACGAGAGATTCAATCATGAGGCTTGCATCCGATTGATTACCCGTTTGATTTTTGTCTGGTTCTTGAAGCAGAAGCACTTGATACCAAATGAATTCTTTGATGAGGATTACATTCGGGAGCATTTTATAGAGAACTTCGACCCACACGACCGTAAGAGTATTCTGTATGATACAGAGAAGAGTAAATATTACAGGTTGATATTGCAGAACCTCTTCTTTGCTATGCTCAATCGTCCGATTGTGGCAGAGGGCAAGGATGAGGCAAACAATCGTCGTTTCCGTGCCAAGGTTGTAAAGGGTGGCAAGAATTGGGATTTTAATGTGAACAATCTGATGCGATATGAAGGCGATTTCATGCCTGGTGGTGCAGAGGAATTCTTGCGCCTTGCCAACAGCAACGTTCCTTTTTTGAATGGTGGCTTGTTTGAGTGCTTGGATGACAAGATCAACAGAATATACTATGATGGCTTCTCGGAGAATGAAAAGTCGTTGTCGCAGTTGTATCTTCCGGATTATCTGTTCTTTGGTGATGAGGTGGGTGCGAGCATCGATTTGTCAAAATGGTATGGTGACAAGAAAAAAAAGAATGTGTCAGCGCAGGGCATCATCGACATCTTGCGCCATTATTGCTTTACGGTAGAGGAGAATACGCCTTACGATCAGGAGGTGAGTCTCGATCCAGAGTTGCTGGGAAAGGCATTCGAGAATTTGTTGGCTGCTTATAATCCTGAGACACAGACTTCGGCTCGTAAGCAGACAGGTTCTTTCTATACTCCTCGTGAAATTGTGCAATATATGGTGAACGAGAGTTTGGTGGCTCATCTTAAGCGAGTTTGTGGAGAACAGGACGAGGCTTTGTATCGCCAGCTCTTGAGTTATTCCACGGAAGATGTTTCTGTGATAGAAGAGCAGAGTCATAACATCATGAATGCACTTTATCATTGTCGTGTACTCGACCCAGCTTGTGGCTCGGGTGCATTTCCTATGGGCATACTTCAGCAGATGGTTCATGTGCTGAAGCGTATTGACCCAACAAATGAGAAGTGGAAGGATTTTATGATAGACCGTGCCATCAGTCAGAGTAAGCAAGCCTTTGCTGTGGATAGTGAGATGGAGCGCAGGGAACGTTTGGCGGACATCGAAAGTGCATTCAATCAGAGTGTGAACGACCCGGATTATGCCCGAAAACTCTATCTTATAGAGCATTGTATCTATGGTGTGGATATTCAGCCAATTGCCACTCAGATAAGTAAGTTGCGCTTCTTCATTTCTTTGGTTGTTGATCAACGACCAATGGATGATGCTACCCATAACTTTGGTATCCGTCCGTTGCCAAACTTGGAGGCTAAGTTTGTGTCTGCTAATACATTGATACCTGTGGAGTATGATAGTAGTTTGGTGGATGGAGCACCAGATGTAATCAAGTATAAGGAGCTGTTGAAGGAATTGAACCACAAGATTTTCTTGGCTCGTCGCAATATCGACAAGCAGAATTTGAAGAAGCAAATCAAGAAAACCCGTAAGGCTTTGGCTGATGCCATCGAGGAGACAGGTTTTGTCTCTCATGGTGCTGCCCAGCAGTTGGCAGATTGGGATATGTTCGACCAAAATACATCTTCTTCTTTCTTTGACCCAGAATGGATGTTTGGGGTTAAGGGTGGTTTTGATATTGTCATCGGAAATCCACCATATGTGCAAATTCCTAAAAAGGTGTATAGTGCATCTTTTTTTCCATACTCAGAAGGTAAAGATGTAGGAAAGCAGAATCTCTACAAATTATTTGTGGAGTATAGTTTTAATGTACTGAAAGAACATGGTGTTTCTGTATTGATTGTGCAAAGTTCTTTGATGTGTGATATGAGTTCTGCTTATACACGTGAGTTGTTACTGAAAAAAACAGAGTTGATAAATGTGATTGAGTTTCCGAAAAATAGTCCTAATGCAACAGAAAAAGTGTTCAAAAGCGTCTTACAAGGAACTTGTATCTCAGTATTTAGAAAAGGTGTGATGGATTTATCTAATGTTTTTGGCATATCTATCAGTAATAATTTGTCAACAATTAGTTGTGTTGAATTTGAACAGGTTAGTCAAAAAGATATATTGTCAGCGTTCCCTAATAGAAGAGAGTTCCCATTAATCAGAAAAGGCGAAATGGCGATAATTAATAAGATTAAGAAATTGCCAAAATTGCAAACGATGATAGATGATTCATTGCAAGGTAATATCAATACTATTTATCTGAAAAAGATTCAAAGTACAGAAGCAAGTAATTTGTTTATAGCTAAAGGGGCAAATGTGCATAGATACTATATTGATAATAATATGTTTTTTGGATTAGATAATTCTATTACGAAACAATTGGTTGCCAATAATATGCAAGCAGGAGCGGTAATTGCAACTCAAAATATAACGGGAACAACGGATAAATTCCGTATTCATGCGACTCTCGTCGAATGCAAGAAAACGAATTTCGTTTTCTTGCATTCGGTAAATATTTTGTATTTACCGAATCCAAGAACGGCATATTTGATATTAGCATGTTTGAATTCGAAGTTGCTTGATTGGTTGTTTAGAAAGACCAGTACTAATAATCATTGTAATATGTATGAACTTTTGGATTTACCTGTGCCAAAAGAAGGACTTTCAGACAATAACATTGTCTTTTTTGTGCAATCTCTTTTGAAATCTCATGGAGAGAACGAAAGTTCGATGATTCGTCTGGATGTAATATTGTATCATCTCTATGGCTTGACCTACAATGAAGTCTTGGTAGTAGACCCTGATACTCCAATCACTCGGGAGGAGTATGAGGCATACAAAGGTGAATAATAAAAGAATGATAATATGAGTAAGATACAAGATTATTATGATTTTATAGATAAGTTCAAGGGCGACTTGAAGCCTCGTTTGCAGACAGAACTTGAACAGTTGGAAGATTCATTGATAGCGGAAGAAATCCTTCCTGCTATCAGTGAGTCGGTGGCTCCAGTGCTTGATATTTTACGCCGTCATCTGACATTGGTTGTTGATTATGATCCTCAGGCAGGCATCATTGTGAAGACCACCCGTGGAGAAGTGGTGGTGAAGGAGAATACGGCAAAGAAGTATGAGATACCCAAGACCCATAAAGTTGTCAAGGTGGCGGAGGCGCAACATGTGGAAGGAAAAGAAGATGAACCACAAAAGTCAAAGAAAATCAAGCGCAGTCCTAAGACAGGACTTTGCGTTTGGTTATCTAATGGTGACTTTATACAAGCCAAGAAGGCAAACCTCACGATGGCTGAGGCTGTGAAATGGGCTGGGGTAGAAACTGTAGCTTCTCTTGGATTCCCCCATGATGGAGACTATCTTGTATCCAAGAAGGAACATCCAAAATATGCTGGAGAGCAGCAATCTCTACCCAACGGCTATCTCCTCAATACACATTCCAGTACAAAGACCAAGAAACTACAGTTAGAGAAAATTTCCATAGCTTTAAACTTGGGTTGGAAAGTGGAGATTGTCAAGTAAGAAGAAAGCATCTAGAAACCATTCTTTTCAAAGAAGGGTATAGCAGAGAGGTATGCAGCTACTGCTGGATTCTATT
>ERZ1034753.756-NODE-756-length-11295-cov-6.271619_pt1 | contig 11295 bp, 7 predicted proteins | sample MGYA00520702_ERZ1034753 | MGnify/ENA primary metagenome ERZ1034753 (study PRJEB33766, sample SAMN09781700) | gut metagenome | biome: gut microbiome | host: Homo sapiens | place: Madagascar | study: EMG produced TPA metagenomics assembly of the PRJNA485056 data set...
GAACCGGTGTCTTCTTCGGAACTGGTAAAGCTGACGGAGGAAGCATTTCACTGGAAGCGCACCACGGCGCATAATGTGCTGCGCAGACTGTGCGACAAAGGTCTGTTTCGCAATGACAACGGGACGGTGACTTCCCTGATCTCCAGAGAAGAGTTCTATGCGATGCAGAGCAGACAGTTTGTGGAGGATACTTTTGAGGGGTCTCTGCCTGCGTTTCTTGCAGCTTTTACGAAGGACAGGGCGCTGACCGCAGAGGAAGCAGCGAAGATCCGGAAAATGATCGACGAAGCGGAAGGGGGAGCATTGTGAAAAGAACTTCTAATCACTCAGAGCAAGGGCTCTATCGTGAAGAAGTTCTAAGTTTCACACGGAAAAACACGTTTTTCGTTGGTACTTATATTGACGATTGGTGTTGGAATGGAGAATAGAATGATTCGTATTTTTGTAACATTACTTACGATGAGCATTGGCGCGGCATGGCTGATTCTGATCGTAATATTGCTCAGGCATCTGTTAAAACGGGCACCAAAGTGGGTGAACTGTGTGCTGTGGGGATTTGTTGCCTTACGACTGGTGTGCCCTTATGTGCCGGAGAGCCGGTTCAGCCTGATGCCGGGAGTCTTCCGGATGCAGAATCGCTACGGCAGTGCGGCGGATCTGACGCTTGCACAGACACCGGTCATAGTGGGTAATCCTACACAAAATGTGATAGAAGGCGCCGGGGCAGCAGGGCTGACAGGAATCCCGACAGGTGCCGGGACAGTGGCAACAGGCTTTGGGGGCGAACTTTTCCAACAGATTCTGTCTGTGGGAAGCATTCTATGGTTGATCGGTGTGGTCGTAATGCTCGGGTATGCCATCTACAGTTATCTGCGGGTACGAAGACAGGTAAGTGAGTCGATATGGCTGCGGGACAATCTCTGGATCTGTGATCAGGTGAATTCTCCGTTTATTCTGGGGCTGTTCCGACCTAAGATCTATCTGTCCTCCGGCATGGAGGAAGCACAGATTCCCTATGTCATTGCGCATGAACAGGCACATCTGCGGAGGGGCGATCAGTGGTGGAAACCCTTTGGGTTTGTGCTTCTTATGATCCACTGGTACAATCCGTTTGTCTGGGTGGCGTACATCCTGTTCTGCCGGGATCTGGAACTGGCATGTGATGAAAGCGCGGTGAGAGACCTTACGCTGGAAGAACGTAAAAGCTACTCCTATGCACTGCTTTCCTGTAGTATGCAAAGGCGGCTGGTGACGGTATGCCCGCTTGCCTTTGGGGAAGTAGGGGTGAAAAAGAGAGTGAAAGAAGTATTGAACTATAAGAAACCGTCCTTTTGGATCCTGCTGGCGGCAGTCGTGGTATGTGTGATCGTGGCGGTATGTTTTCTGACGAATCCGAAGGAGGAAACGACGGTTATTTTAACCAACGAAGCGGGGAACAGCGGAGCCGATGCGGCAACGAATGCGGCGCTGGAGCAGGCGGCTGCAAAACAAGAAGAGGTGGAACAACTGAAGGAATCACTTGCAGCACAACAGGAGTCGCTTGCGGCGGGACTGGACGCCGCAAAGCAGGAGAATACCGCCTGGATCTATCAAGAGGACAGTTCCTACAGCGGTTTCTTTGCCGCAAAAGGGTATGTGGCATATGCACAGATGGAAATGGATGGAATATCCATTTTCCTGGTATCGGATGGCTTCTATCAGGACGGAGACCATACCTATGCAATCTCCTGTGATGTCTACTGTGTGGGGGAAGATGCAGCACCGTTTCAGATCGGCTCCCTGGAGAGCGGCGGAACGGCATATCCGTTCGCCATCGGAGCAGATGGGTTCTATGTGACCTCGGGGCACAGTATCGAAGTGTATGTGATCGATGCTGCTAGCGGAAAGCTGGGACTTGCCCGTTCCAACACAGAAGTCTATGATGAGAACGGTAATGCGACTTATTACCGGCTGGACGATCAGGGACAGACTGTGGAAAGCACCGAAGAGGAGTATATAAAAGAATGGGACATCTACAGTAAGGTGGCATCTCCCATAGAATTTACTGTACAGAAATAGGAAAAGGAATAATAACAATAAATAAGTTGACAGACAGAACAAATGTTCTATATAATGCATATGGGCGTTGGCCTTAAGGTGCTACTTCACGTTGACGTGAATGGCGGTTCACTTTTTGCGGAGAGTTGATAGCTCTGATTACATAGATCATCCCATATGGGAAATCTTGGAAAGGAGGACTCTGCTTATGCTAACAATCGGTGACTTGATTGCAGTGATTAGTCTCTGCTTAACCTGTTTGGGTCTTGGCTATTCGATTGGTTCTAATAGTGATAAGACCACAAAAAAATGACCGCCCCTAACCTGACAAGTTGAGCAGTCATTTTTTCTCATATAAATCAGGTGAACCGTCATCAGTAGCACCTTTTCTAAAATTATGATAACATTACTTTTATAAAATGTCAAACTTGTATTTTATAAAATGGTAATTTATAATATATAGTATTATTAAAATTACGAACAAAAGACAACGGGGGGGCGTATGCATAATAAGAAGGTATTCACAGGCTGTATGATACGACACGGCGCACTGCTTCTGGCAGAAGCGATTCTGGCACTGGCGGTCAGCGTGATCCTGGTACAGGGAAATAAAATCATCAGCGGCGTGATCGATGAAATGCTGTCAGGCAGGCAAGTCCTGTTTGGCAGCTTTCTGCTGCAATTTTTGATTTACACGGTGGTGGGAACCATAGCGGCTTTCTTGCAGAGTGCGGCAGCCAGCCGGTATGCGGTGGCAGTCTGTACGGAGTATAGAGACCTGGTAGGAGAAAAACTGTACCGCACGGAATATAAATATTTTGATGCGAACTATTCCGCCACGCTGCTCAACAAAGTCATCGGAGACCTGGGGGAGATCGCCAGCTTCTTAGAGACCGTGCTGCCGGACATGATCGCCAGCTTCATCGGTATTTTTACCTATGCGGCCTACATCGGAGAGACGAATCTGGGGTTACTTATGGTCATCCTGATCACCTATCCCTTGATCTTTTGGATCGCCGGGAAGCTGGTAAAACGGATCCGTGGTCTGCAGGCGAACTACAGACAGAAGACAGACGTGATGGCGCAGATCGCCCAGGATGCGGTCAGCGGCATTTTGGTACTGCGTTCCTTCGGCATCGAAGAGGTCTTCCGCAAAAAGATGCACAAAGCGTCGGTGGAACTGGTGGAGAATGAGGAGAAGCGTACCCAGATCACCAACACCGCCATCGTTGTAAGAAAGCTGATCCAGTGGCTTCCCAACATTATCAGTGCCGTCTATGCCGTATGGCTGGTGAGCCGCGGAGCGGTCAGTTTGGGCGGACTGGTAGGATTTATCCTGATCCTGAGCAAATTCGTGGATGCCTATACCGGACTGCCCTTTGCCATGGTGGATGCTTCTGCGGGAATGGTCAGTGTGGATCGTGTGGAAAAGATCCTGTCCGCAGAGGAGGAACCCTCCGGCGAAGGATGCGCGGATGCAGCGACCCGGGCGGCAGAGAACGTGATCGCGTTTGAAAAGGTGGATTTTTCCTATCATGAAAATGTGCCGGTATTACAGAGGCTTACGTTTTCTGTGAAAAAGGGAGAAAACGTCGCGTTTGTAGGTGAGTCCGGCGGTGGAAAGAGCACGATCTTCCGCATTCTGTGCGGATTTTATGAAAAAACGGGCGGAGAATACCGGATCTTTGGCAGACCAATCGAGGAATGGAACCGGGAAGCCTTGCGGGAGCAGATTGCACTGGTATCCCAGAATGTATTCCTGTTCCCTACGACCATCGCGGAGAATATCGCCTACAGTAAGCCGGGCACCACGAGAGAACAGATCGAGGAAGCCTGCAAAAAGGCGCAAATCCACGAGTTCATACAGACATTGCCTGAAGGTTATGAGACGATGGTGGGAGAACGGGGAGCTATTCTCTCCGGAGGACAGAAACAGCGAATTGCCATTGCCAGAGCGATTTTAAAGAATGCGCCGGTACTTTTACTGGATGAGCCGACATCCGCACTGGATGTGGAGACGGAGAGCGGGATCCAGGAGGCGATTCGCACGGTGATGGCAGGCAGAACCTGCATTACCATTGCCCACAGACTGTCCACGGTGCAGAATGCGGACCGGATCTATGTGCTGAAGCAGGGGCGCATCGCGGAATGCGGCATCCATGAGGAATTGTTACAACAGGGCGGTGTCTATGCGGCAATGTACGGAGAGGAGGCAGACAATGGAAAATTATAAGTTATTTATCCGATCCATGCGTGTCATGGGGAAAAAGCGGTTTGTCTATCTTGGTTCCATCTTCGTGATGAGTGTGACATTTGCACTGTTCGGCATCATGAGTTCTCTGCTGATGAAATGTGTGGTGGACACCGCACAGACCGGCGAATATGAGAGACTGGGCTATTCCATCGCAGTCATCGTGGCAGTAGGTGTCATATCCCTGTTGATCTACCGTGTGGCAACGATCCGTTACAACGTGGAGGCAAAAAGAGTCTATGGTGACCTGTCGGAGAGGGTGCTGGATGCGGAGATGAGCCTTCCCTACAGCTATTATGAAAAACACCACAGCGGCGAGATCGTCTCCAAAGTGTCCTATGATCTCACGAAAATGGGAGACATCTACGGTTCCAGACTGCGGAGAGTGGTGATGCCCTTTTTACAGGTGGTGTCATACCTGATTCCTATGTTTCTCTTAAGCTGGCAGCTGACATTGTGCCTGCTGGCAGTTAACAGCGTGATGATGGAGATAGAGCTGTTATTGTTAAATCCCATGCACCGCGTCAGCAGAGAACTGTCGGGAGTAAATACTGCTATGACGAACCGTCTGTCGGACATGTTGCAGGGAATGGAGCAGGTGAGGATGTTTCCCGGCGGGCGGGGAACCGTGGCGCAGTTTCGGGAAGAGAATCACCATTATGAGAAAAAATACGGTCGCAAGACATTGTATACCGCCTGCCTGGAGGGCAGCAGCAAGGGCTTTGAGCTATTGTGCTCCCTGGTATTTCTGATGTTGGGAATCTACTACGTGGACAAAGGCTACACCACCCTGGGAGCGCTGGCGGCGATCTATACCATGTATGCTTCCTTCTCGTTCCAGTTCTTACAGATCGGAAAGTACATTCCGGAGCTGGTGGGATGTCTTGCCAATGCACAGAATATCTTCGATTTCCTCGATGAGGTGAAGGAGCCTGCCAACTGGTATCGGGAGAACGGCGACGAACGGATAGCAGAGACAGCGCAGACAGAGACAACTGCAGCACAGACCACGACCGGGATACAGCCTGCCAATGCTGTGGAAATCCGGTCTATCCGTTTTTCCTACACCGGAGAGGAAGACGTGCTCCGCAATTTTACCTTAGAGGTGAAAAAGGGAGAATGTGTTGCCATCACCGGAGTATCCGGCTGCGGCAAGACGACCCTCTCCAAGCTTCTGTTGGGACTGTATCCCTTAGGAGAAGGCGATATTTGTGTCAACGGAATGTCTATGCGGGAGAGTGACCTGGCAGACCTGCGCCGTCAGATCGCCTATGTCCCCCAGGAGCCGTACCTGTTCCAGGGCTCCATTGCAGAGAATATCCGTATGGGAAGACCGGATGCCACAGAGAAAGAGATCAGAGAAGCGGCAATGCAGGCGCATGCCCATGACTTTATCATGGAATTCCCGGAAGGGTATGATACCACGGTGGGCGAGCGGGGCAACAATCTCTCCGGCGGGCAGAGACAGCGGATTGCCATTGCCAGAGCAATCTTAAAAGATACTTCCATCATCCTGCTGGATGAGGCAACCTCGGCACTGGATAACGAGTCGGAACAGGCGGTCAACGAAGCCCTGCGGAACCTCCAGGGACAGAAGACGATCCTCATGATCGCCCACAGACCCTCCACCATCGAACTGGCGGACCGGGTGTGCACGATGGTGCGGGCTGAACTTTAAAATAAGTTTTCCCCTCTTGACAGAAAAATAGAATGTGTTTATATTTATAACAGTGTTATATAACACTGTTATAAATTTTTGGAGGAAAAAGTGACAAAACCGATTGAAGGAGTTTCAGAGAAAATTCTGGCCTGCGCCAAGGAAGAATTCCTGGAGAAGGGATATTCCGAAGCATCCCTGCGGACCATCGCGGCGAAGGCGGACACTACTACCGGATCCATCTATTCCAGATTCCGGGATAAGGAAGGACTGTTTGGTGCCATTGTGGAGCCTGCGGCAGAGGGGTTGACCCGGATATTTCTGAAGACGCAGGAAGAATTTCATGCCAGGGAGGCAGAGGTTCAGCCCAAGGTGATGGAGACTTATGTGGCTTCCGGAATGAACGAAATGCTGGATTATGTCTACGATCGATTCGAGGATTTCCAGTTACTGCTGGATGCGTCCTACGGTACCAGGTATCAGGATTTCGTGGAACATCTGGTGGAGATCGAGACCGAATATACTTACAAGTATATGGAGGCTACGCAGTTCGTACAGGAAGGCAGCATGATCACGGAAGAATTTATCCATATCATGTCCAGAGCCATGTTCGACAGTATGTTTGAAGTTGTCCGCCACCGCATGGACAGGGACACTGCCAGAAAATACCTCCACATGCTGGAGAAATACCACTATGGTGGCTGGTGTTCCATCATGAAGTTAGGCTGAGAATCTGAGATCACAAAAAGCAGGACTGCTTTTGCACACAGGAGCAGTCTTTCTTAAAAACCGTCGGTTAGTTGCAACTAATTCTCGATAAGCAGTGTAAAAACACAAATAGAGAGAAAAGAGCATGGAATGCTCGGAAAAGAGGAGTAAGATGAAGAACCAGTCGAAGTTAAAAGGAAAAGATTTGATTAACATTGGCATTTATGCAGCAATTTACTGCGTGATCATGACAGCAGTGGCAATGTTGGGATTTATTCCGATCATGATGCCGATGCTTTGCGTGTTGGTTCCGCTGATCGGCGGTACCCCCATGATGCTATTTATGACAAAAGTAAATAAATTCGGTATGATCACGATTTATTCCATGATCGTAGGTCTGTTCCTCTGGATCACCGGTATGGGGTACTGGCCTTTTATCTTTGGTATTGTATTCGGATTTCTGGCGGATCTGATCGCAAAGAGCGGATCCTATAAAAGCAGTAAAAAGGCAATTCTCAGCTGCGGCGTATTTAATATTCTGATTTTCGGTAACTTTGTTCCCCTGTTTATCAATGCGGAGGCTTATTTTGAGACCAGACAGAGCTTCGGGGAGGATTACATCAATTCCTTATCTGAAATTATGAGTCAGACATGGCTGGCTCCGTTATTAATTGCATCCTGCTTCGTCTTTGGCGTCGTCGGTGCATTGATCGGCAAGGCATTATTGAAGAAACATTTTGTAAAGGCAGGAATCGCCTGATGCAAAGTGGATTTTTACAGGCAGATGTGGAAAACAGAGGAGTTGTGTTTGACCCGCGAACAAAAATGCTGCTACTGATCACGATGGCAGTCTTCGTCCTGGGAGGAGCAGGGGGAGATATTCTGAATCCATATATGCCATTGTTCTGTGCGGTTCCCTGTATCCTGTTTCTGTTGGCAAAAAAGTGGAAAACGGCGTTCCGTTATGCGGTGTTGTATAGCATTGCTTATGTGAGTTTTCAGTATTTCGGACCACGTACAACAGGAATCGTCAATTCTCTGATTGGCGGCTGCTGTGGTATTTTTTCCCGCTTCCTGCCCAGTATCATGATCGGCAGCTATCTCATAGAGACCACGACCGTCAGCGAATTCAATGCGGCCATGTATAAAATGCATGTGACGGAGAAAATCACGATTCCGTTGTCGGTAATGTTTCGTTTTTTCCCTACGGTGGTGGAAGAATTTGCTTCCATCAATGCGGCGATGCAGATGCGGGATATCCGCTTCGGTGGCAAAAATGCGGTGAAAATGTTGGAGTACCGTATGGTGCCGTTAATGGTATGCACGGCAAAGATCGGCGAGGAATTGAACGCAGCAGCGCTGACCAGGGGACTGGGAGGAGAGGTCAGACGCACCAACATCTGTCGGATCGGTCTGCATATACAGGACGGGCTGTTGATGCTGCTGTGTCTGATACCGTTTGTGATATGGATAGTGAGAATGTTTTTGTAGAAGGAGGCTTATGTGGCATGAGTAACATGATAGAACTGACAGATGTAAGATTCCGATACGATCATTCCGAACAGGGAGCATTACATAACGTGAATTTCATTGCCGGGAAAGGGGAGTGTGTTCTCCTCTGCGGAGCTTCCGGCTGCGGCAAGACGACTATTACCCGCCTGATTAACGGACTGATCCCTCATTTTTATGAGGGTGAACTGAGCGGAGATGTCACGGTGGACGGCCTGAAAATAAAAGAGGAAGAATTATACACCATTGCTGCAAAGGTGGGCAGTGTATTCCAGAATCCCCGAAGCCAGTTTTTCTGTCTGGACACTACCGGTGAAATTGCCTTTGGATGTGAGAATATGGGATTGCCGGAGGATGTCATAAGACAGCGGATTGACCGGGTGACGGAGGAATTAAAACTGCAGCGGCTCCTCGGAAGAAATATTTTTAAGCTGTCCGGCGGTGAGAAACAACGGGTTGCCTGCGCTTCGGTGTCTGCCATGGAACCGGATATTTTTGTGTTGGATGAACCGACTTCAAATCTGGATCTGGATGCCATTGAAGAACTGAAGAAGACACTTTTACTGTGGAAACAAAAAGGCAAGACCATGATCATTGCTGAACATAGACTATACTGGCTGAAGGAGATCTGTGACCGGGTGGTATATATGGAGGAAGGCAGAATCGCGCTGGATCTGCCGATGCGGGAATTCGTAAAATATTCCGCAGAAAAGATCGCATCATTGGGACTGCGCAGCCTGACTCTGGAAACACCGGATTTTTCACAAAAGGCAGATACATCAGAAGGGGAGATTGGATTAAGAAATTACTCCTTCAGCTATGAAAAAGAAGCTACGTTACATATGAAGGATACCAATCTGCCGGCCAATGCCATTATCGCCGTGACCGGGCATAACGGTGCGGGGAAATCTACTTTCCTGCGATGTCTGTGCGGACTGGAGAAAAAGTTTAAAGGAAAAACCATTCTCCGGGGGAAAGAGAAAAATCATCGGGGAATGTTGAAAGAGTGCTATATGGTCATGCAGGATGTGAACCACCAGCTTTTCTGTGAGACAGTCGAGGATGAAATCCGTCTGGGAATGGACCCGGAGAAGGAAACACAGGTTGCCGGGGTGGTAGAGCAGCTGGATCTGACAGCCTATATTGACAGGCATCCCATGTCACTCTCCGGCGGACAGAAACAGCGGGTGGCTATCGCTTCCGCAATTCTGGCAGATAAATCCATACTAATCTTCGATGAACCCACCAGCGGACTGGACTATCGGCATATGCTGCAGACTTCCGGCCTGCTTCAGGATCTGCGAAGGCAGGGCAAGACCGTATTTATTATTACCCACGATCCGGAACTGATCGTGAACTGTTGTACCCATGTGTTTCATATGGAAAAAGGGGAACTCCGGGAATTCTATCACTTATAAAAAAGAAAAGAGGGAAAAGATCACATGAAAAAAGAAAGTTCTATGCAGAAGCTGTTTACCTATGCGGGCAGCTACAAGTATCTGACCATCGCGTCATGGATCCTGTCTGCTGTCAGTGCCCTGATCGCATTATTGCCGTTTTATTACATATGGCGGATCATGCAGGAAGTGGTGCTGGCAGCGCCGGATTACAGCAAAGCGCAGAATCTGTCGGGGCTTGGATGGAGTGCCGTGGGATTTGCGCTGCTTTCCATGCTCATTTATATCTGCGCCCTGTTGTGTTCCCACATTGCCGCCTTTCACGTACAGGCCAATATGCGAAGCACTCTGATGCGTCATATTCTGACGCTGCCCATGGGATTCATGGACAGTGAGGGCAGCGGTAAGATCCGTAAGATCGTCAATGAATCCACCGCAGCCACAGAGACCTATCTGGCACACCAGCTGCCGGATAAAGCGGGCGCGGCGGCAACTCCTGTGGGATTGCTGCTTTTACTGGTAGTGTTTGACTGGAAACTAGGCTTATTAAGTCTGGTGCCTGTGGTATTTGCTTTTCTTATCATGGGAGCCATGACCGGCCAGCGTATGAAAGACAAGATGGAAGAGTACCAGAATGCACTGGAAGAGATGTCCAGTGAATCTGTGGAATATGTCCGCGGCATTCCGGTGGTGAAGACCTTCGGACAATCGGTATTTTCCTTCAAGCGGTTTCAGACCGCTATTAAAAAATATGAAAAATGGACCATCGCCTATACTCTGGAACTGATGTGGCCTATGGTAGGCTTTACTACATTGATTAATGCCATCTTCGCTGTCCTGATCGGTGCCGCATACTGGCTCGGTGGGGCAGGGGGAGATCCGGAATTACTGATCAACCTGCTATTTTACATCATCATTACGCCGGTACTGACAGTTACCTTAAATAAGATCGCATACAGCGGAGAAAATCAGATGCTCGTGGAAGATTCCCTGAACAGGATCGACGGCATCCTGAACAGGAAGCCTCTGCCGGAAGCGGAAAAGGAACAGAACATCCGGGAATATTCCATTGCCCTGCAGAATGTGTCTTTCCGCTATGAAAATGCAGAGCGGGATGCCCTGCATCAGATCAATCTGGAGATCAGAGAAGGGGAGCATGTGGCTTTCGTAGGCCCCTCCGGTGGCGGTAAGACCACCCTGGCCAGCCTGATCGCCCGCTTTTACGATACTACGGAAGGGAAGATCTGCATCGGCGGTGTGGATGTGAAGGAAATCCCTTCCCCGCAGCTGATGGATATGGTGTCCTTCGTATTTCAGGACAGTAAGCTGCTGAAGATGTCCATTTATGATAATGTCCGTATGGGCAAAAAGGATGCCACCAGAGAGGAAGTCATGGAAGCTTTGAAAAATGCCCAGTGTGAGGACATTATTGCCAAGCTGCCGAAGGGAGTGGATACCGTAATCGGAAGTCAGGGAACCTATGTATCCGGCGGCGAGGCACAGCGTCTGTCCATTGCAAGAGCAATGCTGAAAAATGCGCCGATCCTGATCCTGGATGAGGCGACAGCCTTTGCCGACCCCGACAATGAGGCAAAGGTACAGAAGGCATTTACGAAGCTTTCCGCAGGCAAGACCGTGATCATGATTGCCCACAGACTTTCCTCCGTCGTGGAGACCGACCGTATCTGTGTGTTGAAGGATGGCGGAATTGTGGAACAGGGAAATCATGAAACATT
>ERZ1034753.760-NODE-760-length-11217-cov-5.902885_pt1 | contig 11217 bp, 3 predicted proteins | sample MGYA00520702_ERZ1034753 | MGnify/ENA primary metagenome ERZ1034753 (study PRJEB33766, sample SAMN09781700) | gut metagenome | biome: gut microbiome | host: Homo sapiens | place: Madagascar | study: EMG produced TPA metagenomics assembly of the PRJNA485056 data set...
GTTTCAAGGCAAACCGTTGGCCTTCAATCGCGCCATCACCGCCATACTGGCACATCCCAACAACGGGCAATATCCCGACATCGACCGTGCTCTGTTAGAAACCTCGCCACAACTGATGTTTAACGAGGGAGGCTCTGTTACGTTAAAGGAGGCAACAGGAAACTCTTTCGACCCCTCGCAGTCGATTACCGTAATGCTCAATTCGTTCGTAAACCGTGGCCTACCCTTTAAGGGCGACATTGGTGTGGCTGTATATGATGAGGCAGGCCAACTGCAGCGGGTGTCTTACTCGGCCTACCATGACATGGGTGGCCTCACCCAGCATATCTATGGCACCGCCAACGAAGGCTTTATGGGTACCGACTATCTTATTAACCAGCCCCAGCCCATAACAATAAGTTTGGCGGCTCTTGCCAATGGCTACTATCGTCTCGTGCCCGTGTGTGCAGCCCTTAACAACGATGGCACATGGGATGCGTTTCTACCCATAAAGAAGGCGCCCATCATTGAGGTAGAGTTGGCCGATGGCGCAGGGCGTATAACCGAAATATGCGCTGACGAGGCTCACTTCCAGCTCATGGCACAACCTCGACTTGCGGCCGATGCCGAGCAGGGTGCAAAGGTGCAAGCCTTTTTTACGATTAAGAACCTGAACGGCGTGCCACGCGATTGCTATCTTGGCGTGCAACTGCTTGATGCCTCGCAAACCGTAGTGCTTGATGCTCGTGCCAACGTGCCCACTGAGATAGAGGGCTTTACCGAGGCCGAGATACCCATCACATTATCTCTGCCCGCCCATCTTGCCCCCGCGCGCTACAAGTTGCGCCTAATGTTGTGGGGCGATGCGGCCGAAACGCAACCTTATCCCATCAATAATATACATGATAAAGATGCTGCCTACATTACCGTTACCGAGGCACAAGCACGCCCCCTCATGGACAAGGTAGAGGTGTTCTTGGCCGACGATGCCAACGATAAGATAGTTTCGGGCAGTGTAGATATGAATAAGATGTCGCTGTTTAAGTTGGCTGTGGCGTTACGCACCACCGATGGTCAAAGCTACGATGGCCCTGTAACCTTGTATAGCGAAGATGTTGTTACTGGAGATAAGGAACCATTGCCAGGTTTTGGCGATAGAGTGTTCGTTTCGTCATCGTTTGATGTGCCCCTCTTCAGTTATTGGCTACGCAAGGTAAATGTGCCTTGGGCCGAGGCACGCACCTATCGCATTGTAGTGATGGGACTGATTGATGGACAAGAGGTAGAGCTAAACAGCCCACAAGCGCCAGCCTATTATCTGAAGCGCGAGTCAGACGTCATAACCCTTTTCCAGGGTTTCGTTACCTCAACAGAGGGCGTAACCGCTGCTCAGCAGCCGTTCACCGTTCATCGTGAGGGCCATGTGCTCACGGTTTCGGCGCACGGCCTGTTGTCCTTACGTCTTTACGACATGACTGGTCATCAGGTCAAGCAATGTTCTTCTGCCGATGCTCGCCATGCCTCCCTCTCACTGCAAGGCATGAAGCAAGAGCCTTACCTGTTGCGCATAGAGACCGCAAAGCACACTTATGCCTATCGGTTTATAGGCATAAGTGGCTTATAAGAGATAAAAATAGTAAGAGGGTATGTTAAATAGGGGTCGCGTTGTCACACACCCTTTTTAACGTTATGTCTGCCAGCAGTACAGGCGTCTCTTTTTCTTCTTTGGGAGCATCCTTACGTTTCCATGCCACGATAAATCGTACGGTAGCCGACATGGGAGCATAGCCCAACTTTTTCAGACTGTCGAGTCGTTTGCACATTTCTTTCGAATATTCAGCGAGAGGCTTGCCTGAAAGGGTGCGTAGCATTGAGTCGTCGCAGTTTATGGCGTCGCCACTTTGTATAGCCAGCACATCGTTACGGCTATGCTGGAAGAAACCGAGGTTTACATCCTTGTGCGACATCTGTAACACAATCTCTATGGGCATAGAGTAGAGATTTTTGTCGGCAGTGTGTATTGCTTGCTGTATGTTATTGAAAGTGCTGCCGTTGGTGTGTATAGACAGGTTAAGACGTGCACGTGTCATTGCTACATAATAGCAACGCATACGCTCATCGGTAAGAGCGCGTTTACCGTCTACGAGCATAAATACATTGTCAAACTCGCGTCCTTTGGCCTTGTGTATGGTTGATACAATAATGTTGGTGTCTGAAAAGTTGCAGAAATCCTCTACATTCGATTCAAATACATATTCAGCAAAGTCGGTGTAGTATTTATATTTGTTGGTTTGCTCAAACAGTTCTACACACCGTTTAAGGTAAGGAAGAACCGTGCTACGTGCATATTTGTTAAACGTTTTGTCTTTAGCTTCCTTCCATGCTTGGTCGCTTATGGTAGGCGAGGTTTTGTGTTTTGCAATTATCTTAGCAAAATATTTTACCTCAGCCAAATTACAGAAGCGTAGGTCGCCCATTGTTTGTATTAATTTTGCCCTTATACCGTTCCTACGTAACAAGGTTGTGGTCGTTACAGCCTCTTCGTTTGTCTGTGTTAGCACGCACGTAGTGCCCTTGTATGCGCTCGTCTTAATGTCGCTTACCAAAGGCTCGTACATATATTGAGCTACATGATGCGTAATGCGCACGGTGCCCTCATGCTCGCTTTTTGAAATGATAGGCTGGCTTTTCAATCGGTTGTGTATATTCTTTACAAACTCGTTAGCAGCATCCACTATCTTGTGAGCGCTGCGGTAGTTGTCAGTCATTTCTACAAAGCGTCCGCCATCTTCATGGCTCAGGTGGTACATATACTGTGGGTCGGCATTGGCAAAGGCAAAGATACACTGGTCATCGTCGCCCACGGCTATCACACGCATATCTTCATTGTTATGCATGAGTGCGCTCACCAGTCGGCACGAGTCAGCGTTCATGTCCTGTGCCTCGTCTATTACAAGCACAGTTTTTCCAATATGGCTTTGCTCTACCTCTCCCTGTTCTATCATCTCTGCCGCTTTGGCTACCACGCCGTTTACGTCTTCCAGATTGCCTATGCGTCCCAGCAGATCGAAACAATAGGAGTGGAATGTCATGATATCGACAAAATGGGCTGCATTGCCTATGAGCTGCATGAGTCGCTGTTTAAACTCGGTAGCAGCGGCTCGCGAGAAGGTAAGCATGAGCAGTTGTTCATGTTTTACATCTTCTAAGAGGAGCAGTGAGGCCAACTTATGTACCAGCACACGCGTTTTGCCACTGCCTGGGCCAGCAGCTACTACTATGCAATGCGAGTCGTGATCGTTTATGATGTCTTTTTGTCGTTCAGAAAGGTTGTTAAACAGTTCTTTAAATTTTGCTGGAGTGATGTTACGGTTTATCTCATTTACACGCTCGCCCTTGAAGTAGGTCGACACGAACAAGCGGTAGTCCATATTGAAGTAGTCGTGCACATACTGTAGGGCCGCATTATAGTCTTTAACCATCAGGTTGGCATATTCGCCTACAATGTGTATTTGTTGTATTTTTTGTTTGTAAAATTCGTTCAGTGTGCGATAGTCGTCTTGCTTGTAACGTACACGGTTATCCATCTGCAGACGGTTTATTGTTATTGCGTTATAGAGTACAAGAAAACCTCCTTCCAGTTTCAACGCACCTATCTTTGAAAGATACAATAATGCCTCTTCCATGTCCTCCAGTTTCAGTTCACTGTTATCGTTGTTGAAGAGTGAATGGTTTTGGGCATTGAAGTTGTTTAACAGTTCTACGACAGAGAAATGAAGTATACCTTTATTTGCAGTTTCGCCCTCGTCTTTAGCTGCGTATTTGTATAGCCAATTTATGATAAAGCGGCATATTGTAAGTCGTCTCTCGAAACGCTTTATGGTGTTTTCCATGTCAGCTTGTCGACTTATTATAATATTACGTGTGCCATCTTCGTGTTTACGCGTATAGTTCTTTACGGCAAGGAAATAGAGCAGAGTGCGTATGTGTTTCTCGGTCGACTGTCCTAAACCAGAGCGCACAGCATTGTCGTTTAGCTGTTTATAAGATATGCGCAGTGCATCATCGGGTATCTGTTTCAGTACATACTGTTCTATCGTTGCAAAACATTCAAGTGTTTGTATAGCTTTATGCTCGCTGCCCATATCTTGCATAAAGGCCGACAGATCTTTTGTATCGCCCAAAATGCCTTCCTTTTGCATACGTTGCACTGCCGATACCACCTCTTTTTTGCTCATGCCAAGTATGTCGGCCAGATAGTCAATGCGCGATTCTGCCTCCGAGTCTTGAGCCCTTGTTATGTATTTCTGCGATATCAGCGACTTTATGATGCGCACAGCCTTTTCTACCTCTTCTTTATCGAAGAGCGACGAAGAGGTTATGCGCTGTCGGGCCTCGTCCATGTTGCGTACGGTTATGCCCGTGGCAAACACGTGTGGCTCGTTGTTGCCACGTTCTATATATCCGCTCTGTTCAAGGGCAGCAAGAGCCGTGCGCACACGTGTCTCAATATCAGATACCGAGTCGTCCCAACCGGCCTGTCGTGCTATCTCCAGGGCCGAGCAAGATAGGCGTGAGCGTTTGTTAGTGGCTCGCTTTACGGCTTGCCATACCTGTTGTATCTCGCTGATGCTCAGTTTGGTTTGGTTGAGCAGTATAAAATGCTTGTCAAGGTCGTTGTCGGCATATAGCACGAAGCAACGAGCCGATAGTGAAGGATCTCGGCCAGCACGTCCAGCTTCTTGAACATAGTTTTCAAGCGAGTCGGATATATCGTAGTGTACCACCAGTCCTACATCGCTTTTGTCTACGCCCATGCCAAAGGCCGATGTCGCTACAATGATGTCAATCTCTCCCGACATGAAAGCGTTTTGGTTCTTAACCTTGGTGTCCGAGGCCATCTTGCCGTTAAAGGGGCGTGCCCTCAGGCCGTCGCGTGAGAGTTTTGTAGCCAATTCTTCGGTGCGTTTAGTGCGCGACACATACACTATCGAGGGGCAAGCGGCCTCGCTCAGCAATGCGCGCAGCCTGACATACTTTTCTTCTTCGCTATCAACATGTATAACCTTGTATTGCAGATTTTTTCGCGAGGCCGATGAGGCAAATATTTCAAGATCAGTGTCTAACCAGTGATGGAAATAGTCGCAGATATCTTGTATAACCTTTTGTTTGGCTGTTGCTGTGAAGCACGATACAGGTACACGCGTGTCTTTTCCCTTGCGTTCTTGGTATCGCTTTATAAACTTACCTATGTAGAGATAGTCGACACGGAAGTCTTGGCCCCAGGCAGAGAAACAGTGTGCTTCGTCTATAACAAATCGCACCACATGGCGGGCAATAAGTATGCGTTCAATGGTGTTTGAACGCAACATCTCGGGCGAGATATACAGCAGCGATGCATCGCCGTCCTGCACACGTTCAATAGCCAGCGAGCGTGATATAGGGTCGAGCAATCCGTTTATTGTTACAGCATCGGTCATGCCGCGAGCCTCCAGGTTATCTACCTGATCTTTCATAAGCGATTGCAGTGGCGATATTACCACCGTAAGCCCATGCACAGTTCGCCCGTCAATTAAGGCTGGAAGCTGAAACGTTAGCGACTTGCCACCGCCTGTGGGGAAGATGGCAAGCAACGACTTGCCATCAACTGCCGCCTGTGTTGCTCGCTCTTGAAGCGGTTCGCCATCGTATGTGCGAAAGGTTGAGTAGCCGAAAAAGCGTGTGAGGTTATGGTGTATGTCTAACAACGAATTGCAATAGGCACAGCCATCGGGGCAATGGTTGTGGCGCAATAGCTTCATGAGGTGTTCTACCTCAGGATAATGATAAAGCACCCAGCCAGGGGTTACTGAGCGGTGGTCGGTAGTGTCAACCAGGGCCAAAGCATAAGCCAAGGCGCATGGATGGTCGATAGCCATCGACACGATGTCGGCATTGGTACAAATACATCCTTCATATTGCGTCTTAATGTGCTGCGCAAGCATTGGATAGTCGGTTACGTCAGCCCTGTGTCTGTCCTTGCGCAAGAGGCGTTGGCTAGTAGCCCCCACCATACTTAAAAAACCGTCAAACTCTTTCTTTCCCCCAAGCAGTGTGGCAAATATCGTTTGTTTGTCGACAGAAAGAGCTTTCCACTGTGCTATCTCGTCGAAAAGCAGTGTGCGTGCTTTCTCGCAATCGTTTACAGGATTGTTTATCTCGTCGGTCAGTAGCTTGTCGTCTTTCACAAGGTTATGATATGGGCGTTCAGAGAAGAGCAGTGGCGACATATACAGTGTGTCTACAAGCAACCATCTGTATGATGTGTAATCTTTTTCTTCTTCAGCGTCTATGTCGAAAAGATATTTAGCATCGTGATGTACTATGTTATGACCGCACACATAGTCTACCGTTTGCAGAAATTCAGCAAGTGCTGTCTTTGAGGCATTGTGAAATATTGCGCCATCATGTCGCAATGCTCCAATATCGTGTACCTTATGATCTTTTATGCCCACTTCGGCATCAACAAAGGCATAGTTGTTGATATCGCGTCTTGCTGGTGCGGTGTTGTCGGCAGAAGGAATATCTTCTTCCTGTTTCTTGTCATTACCGAAAAGAAAGTCGAATATAGACATGTTGATGGCTTTTTGTTAATAGAGAGATAGATGCAAACTTGTTTGAATATTATGCTGAGGTGCAGTCTATCTTTTGCAAAGATAGTGCAAACCGAATGCAGAATATCAAACTTGTTTGAATATTATGCTGAGGTGTAGCCTATCTTATGCAAAGATAAGCAAAGCTTATCATTTATCCAAACATATTATAACTATTTCCCAATATAAGAAATGTATTTTTCCCCTCCCCCCGCAAATCCACAAAAACGCACACGGTGTAAAAATAGCACTCATTGTTTGTTCTTCATTAGCATAACTGTGCAACCATGATAGCTGCTGTTTATACCTAAATTGTAGTATTTTACCTTTTTGTAAAATACCTAAATCTTGGTATTGCATACCTTTTTTAACCTTAATAACTTTGCAATCGAAATAATGTTAAGTTGTTGAAAGCATTGCGGTTAAGATTGTTAAGATGTGTTTTTTGATTGTCAACATGAAGACAAAAAGCCTATAAGAAACAAAAAGAGAAGATGAGCAGAGCACTGTTATTTATATATTTTTTGATAGCGCCAGCAATGGTGTGCGTGGCTGGTACAGGTGGCTATGTTGTGCGTGGCAAGGTGATTGATGCGCGCAGCCTGTCACCACTGGCGTATGCTGCTGTAAGAGTGCAAAACCTCGAATTGTGGGCCATTACCAACGAGGCAGGTGCCTTTACGATAGCCCATGTGCCTGGGGGCGAAACCACGGTGCAGGTTAGCACCCTGGGATATGTTACCCGCACCATTACTTTCATGCTTAACAACGATACCGACTTAAAAAACATACGCCTGAAAGAAGACAACCTTAGTTTGCCCGATGTTGAGGTTACCGCTCGCAAGCAGTCGGGCACAGGCACCACCACCTATACCCTCGACCGCACTGCGCTCGACCATTCGCAAGTGCTTTCGCTTGGCGACATTATGGCCCTGATGCCTGGTGCCCAAACCACCAACGCTACTTTGATAGACGACACACGCTTGGCCCTACGTTCAGGCACTGGCGAGCGTGGCAATGCCGCCTTTGGCACCGCCATCGAGGTTGACGGTGTGCGCCTTGATAACAATGCCAGCATGAGCGAAACACAGTCGGCCTCTACCCGCAACGTCTCGGCCTCAAACATCGAGAGCGTAGAGGTGATAGCTGGCATACCCAGCGCCGAGTATGGCGATGTGTCGAACGGTGTGGTGAAGGTAAATACGCGCCATGGCCATACGCCGTGGGTGGCAGAAGCCGCTGTCAACCCCTACACCCGTCAGGCCTCTCTTAGCAAAGGCTTTTTGTTAGGGCGTCGTGGTGGCACCCTCAACCTTTCGGCCGAGCATGCTCGCTCGTTCTCCGACCTCGCTTCGCCTCACACCGCCTATACGCGCAACACATTGTCGGCCACCTATAGCCAGGCCTTTAAGCTTAGCGGCACCACCCTCAACCTTACGGCGGGCCTCACAGGCAACATAGGCGGTTACAACTTGGAGGCCGACCCCGACGCCTTTCGCGACACCTACCAGCGACAGCGCGACAACCTACTGCGTGGCAACGTACAGCTCAATTGGCTTTGCAATACACGTCGTGCTGGCGTGTTCAATGTCAGTTTGCAGACCGCCCTCTCGTATGCCGACAAGCGCACCGAGAGCAATGTCAACACCTCGTCGGCATCGGCTCAAGCCTATCTTCACACGTTGAACACTGGCTACGACATTGCCCGCGATTATGCCGAGGGTATGGGCACGGGCAGCATTATCTTAGGTCCTACGGGCTATTGGTATGTGCGCTCGTATAACGACCAAAAGCCGTTGAGCCTACAACTGAAGTTGAAGGGCCAGCACACGCGCCGCTTGTCATGGGCCGTAAACAAACTGACAGTGGGTGCCGAACTGAACGCCTCGCGCAACAACGGCCGTGGCACCTATTATGCCGACATGCAGTTGGCGCCCACCTGGCGTCCCTACGATTATAGCACGTTGCCCACCCTGCGCAATGTGGCCCTCTTTGTTGAAAACCGCCTCACCCTGGGACGCTGGCTACTGGTGGCAGGCGTACGCGACGATGTTACCTCGATCAACGGTTCAAGTTACGGCACCGTGTACAGCGTGTCGCCTCGCTTCAACGCCCGCTATCACCTGTTAAAAGGTAAGAACGCGCAGGTGGCCTTGCATGTGGGCTATGGCAAGAGCGTAAAGTTGCCATCGTTTCAGGTGCTCTATCCTGCCGACTCCTACACCGACCGACTGGTGTTTACCCCCGCATCAACGGCCGACAATAAGGCCTATTATGCCTATTACACCCATGTGCAAAACGCCCTGTATAACAGTAGCCTGAAGTGGCAGAGCACCCATCAGTGCGAAGCTGGCATTGATGCCTCGCTGGGCAAGGCACGTTTGAGCGTGTCGGGCTTCTGGAGCCGAACCCATAACCCCTACCAAATGATAAACTGCTACACACCGTTGGCCTACAACCAAACCTCGCAGTCCGCCCTTGAGAGCTGCGGTATTAGTGTGGCCGATCGCCTTTACAACATCGATGCCACCACGGGCATCGTCAGCGTAACCTCGCGCTCTACAGGCGCTACCATCGCCTTGCCCTATACCACCCGACACACCTATACCGCCAACCAGCAGTGTGTAAACGGTTCGCCCGTAACACGTTATGGCCTTGAGTGGGTGGCCGACGTGCCACTACTGAGCGCACCCCACACCGTGGGCCTCGCGTTGCGCTTCGATGGCAAATATTATCACTATCGAGGCATCGACCGCACCCTCATAGCAGGGGCACCGAATGGTGTGGGCGATCAGGCTTCAACCTCGGCTCAGCAACCCCTGATAGGCTATTATGTGGGCAGCAATGTTATTTCTGCATCGGCCGTCAGCACCCCAGCGGTGAGCAATGGCTTGCTGAACAAAGGGTGCAGCATGAACACCACCCTCACGGCGCGCATACCACGGCTGCGACTTATCATGACGTTGCGCCTTGAGACCACCTTCCTCAATTACCGCCGCAGCCTGTCAGAGCAGCGCACCACGCTGGCACTGGCCCAGGCTGGCGATGTTGAGGGCACACCTTATACGGGGCAGAAAGACCACTATGTGGCCGTTTATCCACAGTATTACGCTACATGGGAAAACCCCACTGAGCGCATACCCTTTGCCCAGGCGCTGCTGGCAGCCAAGGATAACGACCCCCAGCTCTACCAGCAGTTGTGCCAGTTGATCGTGCGCAGCAACACAGCCTACTATTTCAACCCGCAACGGGTGTCGGCTTATGGCTCGGTCAATTTCTCGGTAACAAAGGAGATAGGACGCTGGGTGAGCCTGTCGTTCTATGCAAACAACTTCTTTAATAATATGGCCAAGGTACGCAACACACAAACGGGGCTCGAAACATCGCTTTTCAACAGCGGATACATACCCAAGTTTTATTATGGTGCATCAGTAAGAGTGAAAATATAAGGAAGAGAGAAAGATGAACAAGATAGAAAGATATATCTGTGGCATCATGCTCATGTTGCTGGCTTCGTGCAGCTACGACGAGCACATCAGCACCTACAACGTTCAGGTTCAACTGAGCGAGGCGGTGGCCGACGTGCCTGTACTGATGACCAACGCTACGGGCAGCACCGCCACAGCCATGACCGACGCCACGGGCATCGCCCACTTCAGCGTGCCTGCAGGCATATACAGTATAAGTGCCTCGAAGGTGACCGATGATGCCTATTTTCGACATGTGTGCAACGGTTCGATGGCCGACATTGCCATTGGCGCAAACAATACCTCGGTGGCACTGCCTGTAACGCTAACCACCATGCAAACGGCCAACCCCATCGTTATTAAAGAACTGTATGTAGGTGGCTGCCAAAAAAACGATGGCTCGGGCAAGTTTGCGATCGACAAGTGCATCATCCTGTATAACAATTCAGACGAGCCTGTGCCCCTCGACAATGTGGGCTTTGGCATGATAGAACCCTATAACGCTGAGGCCAACACCCACTCGTTTCTCAATGGTGGCAAGCTCGATTATGCCGATGCCGACTGGGTGCCCGCCATCAACGGCGTGTGGTATTTTCAAGAGGGCACCATCATAGCACCTTATGCCGAACTGGTGGTGAACGTGCATGGCGCCATTGATAACACCCTTACCTATAGCAACTCGGTAAACTATGCCAATGCTGCCTACTATTGTATGTACGACGTTGAGGCTACGAGCAGTGATGGCGGCAAGTATAACAACACGCGATATTATCCTTCGCCTGCCGATGTCATTGCCACCAGCCATTATCTAAAGGCGGTAAAGTATGGCAAGGGCAACGCGTGGCCTATGAGCCAAACAGCGCCAGCCGTCGTGTTGTTTCGCACCGAGGGCATCACCCCAAAGGCTTATGCCGAAGATGCAACAAACATAATATACCCCACGGGGCGCGAGGGCAACATAGTGTATGCCTGTCTAAAGATGCCACGCCAATGGGTGATTGATGCCGTAGAGGTGTATAACGCCACGGCGCTGGCCAACTGCAAGAAGCGCCTTACCGCCGACCTTGATGCGGGCTATGCCACGCTGACGGGTGGCTATGGGCACGCATTAATAAGAAAGGTAGAGACGACAACCGCAG
>ERZ1034753.761-NODE-761-length-11204-cov-6.381021_pt1 | contig 11204 bp, 7 predicted proteins | sample MGYA00520702_ERZ1034753 | MGnify/ENA primary metagenome ERZ1034753 (study PRJEB33766, sample SAMN09781700) | gut metagenome | biome: gut microbiome | host: Homo sapiens | place: Madagascar | study: EMG produced TPA metagenomics assembly of the PRJNA485056 data set...
TGTTTTTGTTAATTTTGAACAATTGAAAGAAGATTATGAGGGGTTTCGCAATTGCCTAATATAAAATAACAGGAAAAGAGGAAAAACATGAACGATTATATTGTAAGAGCAACCGCAGCCGATCATTCGATCCGCGCATTTGCGATCACTTCAAAAAACATTGTAGAGGAAGCGAGAAAAAATCACAACACAAGTCCTGTGATTACAGCAGCATTGGGAAGATTATTATCCGGCGCTGCCATGATGGGAACCATGATGAAGGGTGAGAAAGACCTTTTGACCGTGCAGATCCAGTGTCAGGGACCAGCACAGGGACTTACGGTAACAGCGGATTCTGCAGGACATGTAAAAGGATTCCCAAGAGTGGCAGATGTAGAACTGCCTCCAAATGCCATGGGTAAGCTTGATGTAGGCGGCGCACTTGGTCTTGGTGTTATGAGTGTGATCAAGGATATGGGATTAAAAGAGCCATATGTGGGACAGATCGCACTTCAGACCGGAGAGATCGCAGAGGATCTGACTTATTACTTTGCAACTTCCGAACAGATTCCGTCTGCCGTCGGCTTAGGTGTTTTGGTGGATGTAGATGGTTCTGTCAAACAGGCAGGAGGATTTATCATCCAGCTCATGCCATTCACACCGGATGAGGTCGTGGATGCATTGGAAAAGAAAATCAGCGAGATCAAATCTGTGACAGAGATGTTAGAAGAAGGAAATACGCCGGAGCAGATTTTAGAGATCATCTTAGGTGAGTTTGGTCTGGAAATTACAGATACGCTTCCGGCAGAGTTTCACTGTGACTGCTCAAAAGAGCGCGTTTCACGTGCAATCGCGACATTAAGCAAAAAAGATTTAGACGATATTATCAGTGATGGCGAAGCCATTGAAGTAAAATGCCAGTTCTGTAATAAGGCATATCATTTTGACATTGACGAGCTGAAGGAGATGAGAAAGTAGTGAGACAGGGATTTGTCAAGGTGGCAGCAGTCACCCCGAAAATTGTAGTAGCGGATACCAAAGAAAATACAGCGTTGATCTGTGCGGAAATCAAAAAAGCGGAGAAGGGGGGCGCTAAGATCATTGTGCTTCCGGAACTCTGCATCACCGGTTATACGTGCAGTGACCTCTTTTTGCAGGAGAAAATGCTGCGTGAGGCGAGACAGTCACTTCTTGAGATCGCCGCATTTACATTTGCGCTGGACTGCATCGTGTTTGTGGGACTTCCGATAGAGTACAATGGCAAGCTTTATAATGTGGCTGCCGCTGTGAGCAATGGCAAAGTGCTCGGTCTGGTTCCGAAAACATATCTGCCAAACTATAATGAATTTTACGAGGCAAGACATTTCACAAGAGGAATGGACGAGCTCGTGCAGGTAAGGCTTGGAGAAGAAGTAACGGTTCCTATGGGTAAAAAACTGTTATTTACCTGTCAGACAATGCCGGAGTTAAAGATTGGTGTGGAACTTTGCGAAGATCTCTGGACGCCGGAACCGCCAAGCATCCGTCATGCTTTAAATGGTGCGAATGTCATTGTCAATCTGTCAGCATCTGATGAGACAACCGGAAAAGATATGTACCGGGAGGAGTTAGTGGGCGGTCAGTCCGCAAGACTTCTCTGCGGCTATATTTATGCGAGTGCCGGAGACGGCGAGTCCACGCAGGATGTGGTTTATTCCGCGCATAATATCATTGCGGAAAACGGAAGAATCCTAAAGAAAGCAAAACGTTTTGCAAATGAAGCTATTTATTCGGAAATTGATGTTTTGCGCCTGAATGCGGAGCGCCGCAGAATGACGACATTTGAGACAAGGGCAGATGGTTACAGCGAAATTCCGTTTGCACTGAAAATAGAAGAAACAGAACTGACTAGATACATCGATCCGATGCCGTTCGTTCCGGGAAGCAAGACAGACAGGGAGCACCGCTGTGATGAGATTTTATCCATTCAGGCGATGGGATTGAAAAAACGTCTGGAGCATACGCACTGTAAATCTGCTGTGATCGGTATCTCCGGTGGTTTGGATTCCACGCTGGCATTGCTTGTGACTGTACGAGCATTTGATCTGCTTGGCATGGATCATCAGAATATCAAGGCAGTGACAATGCCTGGTTTTGGAACAACGGACCGCACTTATGACAATGCGGTGAGCCTGATCAAATGCCTCAATGCAGATTTTATGGAAGTAAGTATCAAGGATGCGGTCAATATCCATTTCCGTGATATCGGACAGGACCCGAAGGTGCATGATGTGACTTATGAGAACGGACAGGCGCGTGAGAGAACGCAGATTCTTATGGATATTGCCAATAAGACCGGAGGCATGGTTATTGGTACCGGGGATCTGTCGGAACTGGCGCTTGGCTGGGCTACTTATAATGGAGATCATATGTCGATGTATGCGGTGAATGCATCGGTGCCAAAGACCTTAGTGCGTCATCTGGTTCGTTACTATGCGGATACCTGTGGCGATGAAAAGCTGGAGGCGGTTCTGTTAGACGTTTTGGATACACCGGTTTCACCAGAGCTTCTGCCGCCGGAGGATGGAAAGATTTCCCAGAAAACCGAGGATCTGGTCGGACCTTACGAGCTGCATGATTTTTATCTGTATCATATGCTTCGTCTCGGTTATGCCCCGGCAAAAATCTATCGTCTGGCAAAAATTGCATTTACCGGAACCTATGATGATGAGACGATTTTAAAGTGGTTAAAAACATTTTACCGCAGATTTTTTGCACAGCAGTTCAAACGTTCCTGTCTGCCGGATGGACCGAAGGTTGGTAGTGTTGCTGTTTCTCCGCGTGGAGATCTGCGTATGCCGTCGGATGCGTCCGCAAGGATCTGGATGGAAGAACTGGAAAATTTAAAGTAATAAGGAGCGGGAAGGTATGCAATACCGCAAAGACAAATACGGAAATGACATTTCGGCACTTGGCTATGGCTGTATGCGTTTTACGAAAAAAGGAAACAGTGCGGATATCGGGAAAGCAGAAAAAGAAGTGATGGCTGCCATTGAAGCAGGCGTGAATTATTTTGACACGGCTTATGTGTATGCAGGAAATGAAGTGGCAGTGGGAGAAATCCTGCACAGAAATCATTGCAGGGAAAAAATTAATCTTGCGACGAAGCTGCCACACTATCTGATCAAATCCATTGACGGAGTGGAAAAGATGTTTCAGGAGGAGCTGCGCCGGCTGCAGACGGATTATATCGATTATTATCTGATGCATATGCTGACCGATATTCCAACCTGGGAAAAATTGAAAAAACTCGGCATGGAAGACTGGATTCGTGAGAAAAAAGCATCCGGTCAGATCCGGCAGATCGGATTTTCCTACCATGGAAATTCCGCAATGTTCTGTCAGCTGATTGATGCTTATGATTGGGATTTCTGTCAGATCCAGTACAATTACATGGATGAACATTCACAGGCTGGTGTGGAAGGACTGCGCTATGCGAATAAGAAGGAACTTCCGGTCATCATTATGGAACCGTTGCGAGGCGGTCGTCTGGTAAATCTGCTCCCAGAGTCGGCAAAAGAATTATTCCGTAAGGACGAACAACATCGTACCCCGGCAGAACTGGCACTGAAATGGCTGTATAACCAGCCGGAAGTTACCTGTGTGCTCTCCGGCATGAATTCCATGGAGATGGTAGAGCAGAATGTAAAAACGGCGAGCGAGTCACTGGTGGGATGTCTTACAGAATCGGATCAGGAGTTGATTGAACAGGTAAAAGCTGAGATTAAGAAAAATGTGAAGGTCGGCTGCACCGGATGTGGTTATTGTATGCCATGTCCGCGTGGAGTGGATATTCCGGGAACTTTCCGCTGCTATAATGCGATGTATTCCGAAGGGAAAAAATCCGGACGGAGGGATTATCTGCAATGCACTGCTTTCCGAAAGGATACAAGCAGTGCTTCCCAGTGCATTTCCTGTGGAAAATGTGAAACACACTGTCCGCAGCACATTGAGATCCGCAAGGAACTGAAAAATGCAGCGGCAGAACTTGAGGACGTGAAGTACAAAGTCATGAAAACCGGAATCCAGTTATTGAAGCTGTGGTAATTACATAGGAAAACAAAAAGGTCATAGTTCCTATCCTGAATACAGGAAGGAACTATGACCTTTTAACTTTGCAGTAATTCTTAAATTCGTCTTGGTTTGCGCACCGGTTTTGCAGCGGTGACAGCAGCCCAGTTTGTTGTATAAACAACAGAATACATAAACACTGCGAGTACCATTCCGGTCACAACGTCGAAAACAGAGTGCTGTTTTAAAAACATTGTGGATAAAATAATAAGTACCATTAAAACTGCGGAACCATAGCGGACAGCTTTATTTTTTTTGAAATTATCACTGTGCCATACGGCAATATTGACAGCAATGGAGTTGAACACATGAACACTCGGAAACAGATTCGTCGGGGTATCCGTTGCGTACAGCCATTTGACTAACTGGATAAAAATATTGTTATGCTCAAAATAAGCCGGTCTTAAATAATGACCATTTGGATAGACCGTTGAAATAACAAGGAAAACGGTCATTCCGGTAAAAAGCATGACACAGAGTTTGAAATATTCATCTTTATTTTTGAAATAAAAATATCCAACTGCCCATGCGACATATCCAAACCATAAAAGATAAGGAACAATAAAGTATTCACAGAATGGGATCATGTCATCCAATGCGGTATGGATCACATGAAAATGTGTGGTCACAGTTCGTTCCAGATGATGAAACCATGGAAAATAGATACAAAAATAAAGAAGCAAAAAACCATGTCTGTTTTTCTCGATAAAAGCATTGAGTCTGCTTTTCATATCTGTCTTCAAAATATCACCTTCCTAACACATTTTTATAAAAAATAAATTCTTTTTCCTTACATTGTGCGATTATAGCATAGTGATTTTTAGGAAACAATTCCCTTTCTCTTTTTTTAAGAAAGATTATTGAATATTTAAAGATTTCTTAAGGTAAATGTCTGGTTTTTGTGCAACCTTACAAACAATTTCAGAAGAAAAATTTTACCATCATTGTTACGAATTAAAACAAATTCATTACGCAAATATTACGATTGCCGCAAATTGTTGACAAAGCCCTTTTTCTACCTATAATAGAGTATGGTTTTGCTGAAAATAGGCGTATATCGCTACGTCTTTTTGAATAAGCTACAAAAGAGTGAGAGGAAAAATTATGAAAAAAGAAAAAAAGGATCTGACACAGGCAAATACGGCAGTAAAATCCAGAGACAAAAAGAAGATTTTTATGACGATTGGAATTGTCGTGGCATGTCTGGCTGTTGTTTATGTTGGATTTGGAATCTTTTTCCAGAGCCATTTCTGCTTTGGTACGACCATCGATGGAATAAAAGCCGGTGGTAAGTCGGTAGAAAAGATGGAGCAGCTCATCACAGAGGAGATTGACAGCTATGTGCTGAATCTCGTGGAACGTGAGGAGGGACAGGAAAGCATTGCAGGAGATGCTATTCAAATTGCACCGGTGTTCAATGGCGAAGTGGAAGAATTATTGAATGGACAGAATGGTTTCGCATGGGTGGTTACACTGTTTAAACATGAGAATCTGGAACTGGCTAAGGTTGTGACATTTGATGAGAATGCATTGGACAGCGAGCTTCAGGCGTTAAACTGTATGCAGGCTGGTGCACAGCGTGAACCCGTGGATGCAACGGTTTCAGCGTACACAGCAGATGGATATTCTTTAGTTCCGGCAGATTATGGTACGACCATTGATAAAAGTGCATTCAAAAAAGCGGTGGAGGATTCCATTTTAGTTCTCGCAGATGAACTTGATCTGGATGAGGCAGACTGTTATGTGAAGCCGAAGGTTGAAGACGATAATGAAAAACTGTTGGCAGTCATTGATGAGATGAACAGCTATGTGGGAACTACGATCACTTATGATTTTGACGTTGCAAAAGAAGTGCTGGATGGGGAGCGTATTTCCGAGTGGCTTTCCGTGGACGATGATTTAAATCTTGTGGTGGACGAGGAAGGTGTTCTTTCCTTTGTAAAGGAGCTTGCAAGTAAATATAATACCTGTTATAAACCGAAAGAGTTGAAAACATCTTATGGTTCCACTGTGACGATCTCCAATGGACCTTATGGATGGAAAATCAACAATTCCGAGGAAGTGGCACAGATTTTAGATGATCTGAAAGCCGGAAAAAAAGTGGAACGTGAACCGGTTTATGCGCAGACTGCAAACAGTCATGGCGAAAATGATTATGGTAATTCCTATGTGGAGATTAACCTTACTGCACAGCATTTGTTCCTTTATAAAGATGGTGTGCTTGTGACAGAGTCTGATTTTGTATCCGGAAATGTCGCAAAAGGGCACGCAACACCAGGCGGAGCATTTATGCTTACCTATAAAACATTGAATGCTGTTTTACGTGGACCGGATTATGAAACTCCTGTTACATATTGGATGCCATTTAACGGAGATATCGGCATGCATGATCTGACATCCAGAAAAGCATTTGGTGGAGACATTTATAAGACAAGAGGTTCCCATGGATGTATCAATCTTCCATATGCGGCAGCAAAGAAGATTTATGAGACGATCGACAAGGGTTACTGCATATTGGTTTATAATCTTCCGGGAACGGAAAGTGACAGTGTGAAACAGAAAGAGGCAGCTGCGGTTGTCAATACGATCAACAGTATCGGAACTGTTACATTAGAAAGCGAACCTGTTATCGTGGCAGCAAGAACAGCATACGATGCGTTATCTGATACAGCAAAGAGTTATGTTACTAATTATCAGACACTTGTGGATGATGAGGCAGCGCTGGCAGCCTTAAAGAGTGGCGCTGCAGCGGCTGCACAGCAGCCTGCGGCAGACCAAACAGCCCCTGCAGATGGCTCAACAGTTGCTCCTGCAGATCCTGCAGCGCAGACGCCGGATGGAACTGTGGCACAGTAAGCGGAGTTTGGAGCATTTTGGCATATGCCGATTGTGATGTTATAGGATATCTATAAATTTTAAAATGAAATTTTCACAAAAAAGAGAAGCAAAAATCAGAGGAAAAATGATTTTTGCTTCTCTTTTTTGTGACAGAACAAATGTTCTTGATATTGTGGTACATTTATATTATAATAAGAAAATACATTTGGAGGTCACAAAATGAAGAACACAAGTTATAAAAATAAACAATTCGTACTTTTAGGAATGACTTTTTTAAGCGTGGCTGGCATTGCCGGATGTTCCAAGGTGGAACTCGCGCAGAGCACAGTGACACTGGAGCTTGGCGATGAGCTGTCTGAAAATGTTGCAGATTATCTGCAGAATCCGGATGAGAAAATCTTAAAGGGTGCAAGCCTTGATCTGTCAGCAGTAGATGAAACAAAAGTTGGTTCGTACAATGCTGCCGTTGCATATGATGGGAAAAATTACCCATTTATGGTAGAAGTGAAGGACACGACTTCGCCACAATGCGAAGCAAAAGATTATATCTACATGCAGCCGGGAACTCTGACCATGGATGATCTGGTAACGGAGATCAAAGATGCATCGGAAACTTCCAGCGGAATTGTATCTTGTGAGCAGAAGGAGGATCTTGTAGTCTGTGATTATGATGATATGCTGCAGGAAAAAGCGGCGGTAGATAATGCAGAGCCGTATGATGGAGCAGATTATCAAGAAAGTGTTCAGTTGGATGATGAAGGCTGCTATGAAGTGACAGCACAGGTAAAAGATAGTGAAGGCAATTTTACAGATATAACATTAAACGTTTACGTGGATGGTACAGCTCCAGAGCTGGCACAGAATGTGATCAATCTGGATGTGGATGCATCCGGGATCAGTATTGACGACATCAACACAGATGACGCTGAAAAGATTGCAGACATGCTGCATGAGCTTCCGGATTTTTCAAATGCGGAGTGGGCGGCAGCCAGTGATGCATTTTGCGGAGACAATGCGATCAGCTACGAATTTGAGCAGAAATCTTTTAATCTGCAGAAAGAGAACCCTGTAGAAGTATTAAATGTACACTGCACAGTGCTGGATCAGGCTGGAAACGAAAACAAGGCAGATTACGAAGTGACGGTTACATATACAGGTTTGGATGCAGCCACTCTGATCGAAAAGACGGGTCTGATTTTACAGACAAGTGATGATACTGCCAATGAAAAAAAACCAGAAGTAGTGATAATAAACCTGGAACAACAAATACTCAAAAAATTTCAAAGGCTAGTAAAAATCAGGATGTAGATGATTTTGGAATGACAGATGATGAATGGGTAGCTATGTTTGAAGCAATGACACCAGATGAAAGAGATGCTTACTTAAATTCTGTAGCTTATGGAAGTGCTACAGACAATAATGTTCAAGTATCTGGTTATTATGATAGCAATATGGCACAAGAAGTATTTAATTTGACAAATCAAGAAAGAGCAAATAATGGTTTGCCAGCATATTCATGGGATAGTAATATGGCTTCATATTCAGATAGACGCGCAAAGGAGATAGTTACAGATTATAGCCATAATTCTGCAGGTGGAAACTGGAGTGTAGGAGAAAATATTGCAGAAGGTGAGACAAGTGCAAGTGAAGTAGTTAATGACTGGATGAATTCCGCAGGACATAAAGCAAATATTTTGTCGGATGTATCTACAAAAATATCAGTATCTTGTTATGTTGAAAAATTTACATATGCAGATGGATCTACACAGTATTTGTATCATTGGGTACAGAATTTTACACATTAAAAGCATTCCTTTAAAAATTTAATAAATTGCACTGATTTTATTGGTTTGGTATAATGAATGAGGTGCTACGAGAAAACGGTAGGCGGTTAGCCCTCAACAGAGGGACTGAACCCTCTGATTACATAGAGATCTTCGAAAGAAGAAATTCATTAACGGAGGGGATGCTGGTGATAACACTTACGGAACTGATTCAGTTCACAAGTTTATTGATAAGCGTTGCCGGATTATTTTACCTTATTGGGAAAGATAACCATGGCAGAAAAAAATAACCGCCCCAGGCCAAGGTTGCGGTTATTTTTATAATGCGTAAACCGGGCTAACCGTCTATCGGTAGCACCTTTTTATTGATAGATTATACCATAGATATAACAAAAAGTAAATAAAATCATTAACAGTCCGGTTATTCGCATTTTTTAGTGCGATGCCGGATTCTTTTTTATGTTCAAAATAAGAAAATGAGCATTTTTGCACTTTAATTGGTTAAATTCCACAAAAATTTGGACGAGATTTCGGGATTTATTACGTATAGAATAATACAATATTTTAGAATACAATAGAAATGCGAAAAAAAACGAAAACATGTGAAGAGGGGGATTATGATATAATCACATGCAAGTAGGGGAGAAAAAGGAGAAGGAAGAATGAGAAAGTTAACGAAAAGCTTTCAAAAGAGACAAAGCATTGCAAGCAGAGTACTATGTTTTCTGTTAGTGCTTGCAATGGTAGTAACTATGGTTCCGGCACTTGGTGGCGGAAGCAGCACAGTACAGGCGGCAGAGAATCCAGTCGTGAGGTTGTACTTTGAAAAACCGGATGGTTGGAATATCCCAGCATTTAACTATTGGAATGAATCCGATGTTGAAGTAGACAATGGGGATGCAGGAGAGGTGGAAGTCTGGACGAGTCAATCAAGACCTGCTATGTTGAAAGATGAATCAACAGGTTATTATTATATTGATATCCGGACGAACAGCATCAGTGGATTTCAGATTGTAAACGGTGGAACTGGTGTAGGAAACCCGGCAGAAAAGAAATTTGAAAACTGTGCCATTATTGATGCGATTAATTCGGCAACATCAGATACATCATTTTATCTTTTAAAAAATGATAATGGAATGTCATGGTACTTAGACAAAGATAAAAATCAGGTGTTACCAGAGAAAGAAAAAGCAGCTGCACATAAAGTTATAATTTATTTCGAAAAACCAGAAAATTGGAAAACGCCTGTTATCAATCTATGGGGCGGCGATTTTGTATTGGACAATCATGGAGCTGGGGATGCGTCTATTGTTACGTGGGGGAATCAGGACAAACCAAAACTGGCTGATTCAGACGGTGAAAATATTTATACTGTTACATTAACCGGAACAACAATGACAGGTTTTCAGTTGGTAGATGCTGACACAGGAGCAGAGAAAAAGTTTGATGGTCAGAGCGAAGAAGTGAAAGCTATCAACGCCATAACAACAGACACCTCGATCTATTACTTAAGTGACGGCAATGGTGGTATGAAATGGTATAAAGATGCCAATAAATCCGAAACCCTGATCGAATACAAAGAGGCAGGTTATGTAAGCCCGGAGGTAAATGGACGAAATGTAACATTCCGTGTTCCAACAGACAAAGCCGGAAATGCAGAGGCAGTTACAGTTCCAGGGGGAATGAACGGCTGGAAAGTGGATTCTTCCGACTATGAACTGAAAAAAGATGAAGCAGCAGGTATGTGGGTTGGAACTTTTACCATTGTGCCAGGAAAATATGAATATAAATTTGCAATTAATAAATCATGGGATGTTTCATTTGCAGATCCGGCGAATAATAGAGTGAGTGGAGAAAACAGTTTATTGATCGTTCCGGGCTTGGCTAACGGAAAAGCAGATGCAATGAAAGGAATTGAGACAGCACTTCCAGAAAAACTGACATTGTGGTCTGAAGACGGAACAAGCAGTGAAACTCCGGTTACTTACAGTTTAAAAACTGCAAATAAAGATATTACATTAAATGGAAATAGCATTATAATCGGCAAATCTTATGCAGGACAGACCGTAGAACTGACGGCAGAAGCAGAGAACGGACAGACCTCTGACTTTGTGGTCAATGTGACAGAAAAATTATATACATATACCATTTATTATTACGATTTCGATGCAACACATATGTCAGAAAATGCATCTGACTTATGGATCTGGGAGAAAAATGGTGTTGGAGCGACAGAGGGAACACCTTTTACCGCAACCGAGACACTTTCTGATGGGAATGAGTGGCTGCGCGCAGAAATAAAACTTCCATATACAGACCTTCAGATCATCCCAAGATCAAAAGACGAGTGGAAATGGGAGACGGACACGATTTCTTATAGCAACAGCGCAGGAACGGAAAATGTAACACTTTATATTGTATCCAATAGTAAACAGGCATACACAGAGATTCCAGAGCTGGTAGCACCGAGATCCCGCTACGTCATGATCGAGT
>ERZ1034753.763-NODE-763-length-11195-cov-5.312657_pt1 | contig 11195 bp, 9 predicted proteins | sample MGYA00520702_ERZ1034753 | MGnify/ENA primary metagenome ERZ1034753 (study PRJEB33766, sample SAMN09781700) | gut metagenome | biome: gut microbiome | host: Homo sapiens | place: Madagascar | study: EMG produced TPA metagenomics assembly of the PRJNA485056 data set...
GAACACTGTGATTCTATAGGAATTACATTTGCATCAACGGCAGATGAAGCTGAGAGTCTGGACTTCTTAGTGAATCTTGGCATTCCATTTATAAAAATTGGCTCAGGTGAAATCGGTAATGTTTCATATTTGAGATATATGGGAAGCAAAAAGATGCCGGTTATATTAAGCACAGGTATGAGTTCTCTTGCAGATATAGATATTTCCCTACAGGCATTAAGGGATGGGGGAGCAACAGATATTACTTTGCTTCATTGTACAACGAGTTATCCGTGTGCATTTGAAAATGTAAATCTGAATGCAATGAATACACTTCGCGAAGCGTTTAAATTACCTGTGGGATATTCGGATCATACATTAGGAAATACGGTTGCTATTGCAGCAGTCGCTATGGGGGCAAAAGTAATAGAAAAACATTTCACATTGGATAAAAATATGAAAGGTCCCGATCATAAGGCAAGTTCTAATCCGGAAGAATTTGCAACACTTGTAAAGGAAATTAGGAATATTGAAATTGCAATGGGTGATGGTAAAAAGGAAGCTACAAAGGTTGAAAAAGAGATTTCGAAAGTTGTATTGAAACGAATTGTAGCTAAAAAGCCTATAAGGGAAGGACAGGTTATCACAGAGGCAGACATATGTGTTAAGAGAAATGATGTGGGTTTAGCTTGCGGTAAATGGGATATTGTGATTGGTACGAAGGCTAGAAAAGATTATGTAGTTGATGAGGGAATTGAACTATAGTAAGTTCTCTATAGCATCAGGGGCACATTGAGAGAGGCAAAATTCGCATTTTTATTTAGATATGATCACTTTTCTGCTGGAGTGTGCCAAAAGTCGTGTAAATGCTCCATAGCAAGTACCTTTTACCCTCCACTCTCATCAGCAATAATAGTCTCATACTATACACAGTCAAAAAGTTTAGCTCTTAACTTTTTTGACCAGAGTCAAAAGCTCAGACTATGAACACTCAAACCGGTTTAGTTACAGAACAGATCCACCTATAGCAACGGATCGCCCCGATTAGGGACTGCCTGAATCGTCCCTCTGATATGAAAGTCAATGCCTGGTGTCGGGAATATGGCATAACAAAAGGGAGTTATTACTATTGTTTGCACCGAGTCTGGGAGGTCTATCTGGAACTTTGTGATCTGTCCCCTTCCTTCGTGGAATTCACTGTGCCTGCAGAAAGTATACCGGCTAAAGTCTTCCATACACATTCTCCTATAGCTACAGCACCTTATACAGAAAGCGGAATTACCTTAGATATCTATAATGACGCGTCAACGGAGTTCATCAGAAATCTTATAGGAACAATCAGTCATGCTTAAGGATGCTTCCGGATTCCAGTAATATATCTTGACACCGGTTACACAGATCTTTGCAGAGGCAGAGAAGGACTGGCAAACATCATATAATTCTGTTTTCGGCTAGGTGTCTATGACAAAAATACGTTGTTTCTGTTCTGTGGCAAGCGAATAGACAGTATCATGGGATTATCAGACACCTGCTGAATGTTACTATCTGGCAATACTGTTGCCATATGTAGCCTAGCATAAAAGTTTCAGGAGGGAGCACCGCTATCTTCTCCTTATTCTTTGTAACTTATCAACTTTATCAGTTCATTATAAAAAACTCAAACTTTTTGTGTTGACAACTACTATAGTGGCAGGCTGTATAAAGCTGAACATTGACAGCAGAATAACTGCCCAGTATTGAATTTTCAAGGTGCATAGTTAAAAATTGTATGCGGAGTTTGAGTCAGTTAGAAGAATTTGAAAGAGGATTAAAATAGAAATGAAGAGTTGTCTAATTAAAAATAAGTATAAGATTTGGTATACGATTTGTGTTATGTTTTTGGGAATAATAGATCAGCGGAGAGGGAGTGCGGTTGGGGAAGTGCAAATGATATTCTCTAATTTGACTGGTATCGTAATGGCTTTACTGTTACTACCATCCTTAAAGTTAAATAGATTTAAAAACAAAGTTTATGCAATTTGGACCCCAATTTGTATATTGATGACTATTATCATGTGTCGGTTGGGATTTCATATTTGGGAATATAAAGGGCAATGGAATACGGCAGTGTTGAATATATCTGTGTGGAGTTTTCTATTGATTTATATAATTAGAGAATGGAAAAACATGAATATTCTTAATAAAATTAAACAACCATTTCGTATGTCCAGTTTTATAGTACTATTTTTAATGATATTATCTGTGCATGAAAAACAACATACTTTGATGTATTTAATGATTTTTGGAAGTTTTTTTTTGATAGGTATACCAAGAGAGAGAAGAGAAGATTTTAGAGAAGGAATTTTGAATGGAATTATAGCTTGGTTTTTCGTACAACAAACTATTGCATTTGGATTCCGCCCCTATGACTATATACGGTATCGAGGATTATATTCTGGTGAAACTCAAAATGGTCTATTTTATACTATTGTTTTTTGCGCATTTATTGTCAAATGGTTGTACACGACTGAAGCGAATAAGAAATGGTGGATACATTTTTTTTATTTTTTAATGTCTGCGGGTTGCATAGGATTTTTGCTTTTTACAGGAAGTCGCGCTGGATTGTTAAGTGTCCTAGTAGTAGCGATAGTTTTAATAACAAAATATGATCTTGTATTAAAAAAGTCATTTTGGAAATGGGTCTTACATGGTATTACATTGGGGATATGTGTGTGCATTACTATACCTATGGTGTATGGCTGTATACGATATTTGCCAGTTATATTACATCATCCGATTTGGTTTGAAGGAGAGTATGTAGAGGGGGAAAGTGTGTGCTCATTTGATCCATGGAATAGTTCTAAATATATTAGTTTTGAAGCCGCAATAAATGAGAATATAGGACGTATAGAGAAGGCTTTGGGTATAAAATATATTCCTTTTACCCAAATATTTGGTGATAATATTTTCGTAATAAAAGTATGTGCAAAAGAATTGAGCGAACCAGGAAGTTCTCCAGATAATGTTTTTACATTAGACACTTTAGATATGAACAATTTAGATGAAATGTGGGCAAGGAAAATAATTTATGCCTATTATTGGCAACATTTAAATTTGCAAGGACATACAACAAGTGGGCAAGGATTCTATACAATTTTTGACAGATATTATAGTCATGCACATAATATATTTTTACAGATGGCATATGATTATGGAATTGTTACAGGAATATTATTCATAATTATATATCTATATAGCATTATGCAAGCCTTGTGTATAAACAACCAAGAAGGGTGGTTGTGTGCCGCATTCTTAATTGCTATTATGTGTTTTGGATTATTAGAAATGGTAATAACGCCAGGACAGATTACGGCGGTATTAATATGGATTATGTTTTATTTTGTTGGTGAAGATTTTACTACAAAAACATTTTCATAGTAGATGTAGTCGTAGTCAGGCATACGCTTTTGAACGCGATCGCGTTGTTTTAGATAAAACAAGCATTCAAGAACTTCATCCGTTTGTGTGTATTCCAACGGTCAAGAGATATCTAATTCTTGAGTTTGTTTTAAAACCTTTGCTGTGATATTTCTTGAACATGGAACACTCAATGTTGTGTTCCGATTACTAACTCCTAATATGGATAATCTTAGGAGTTCTCGATATTTGGTCATAATGGTGACCTCCTATATAATAGATTTACACAATTATTGTGTATAATTCTATTATAAAACAAGTGGTTTATAGTGACTGTGACCGGAATCGTGTTCACAGCAAAACAGAATCGTGGCTCACTCTCGCCGGACAGATGGCTCATTTGGGCGTAGATTATTCAATAACCATGACTGATTACCGAGAAATCATCAGGCTAAACAGCCTAGAGCTCAGCAATGTTTTCATTGCAGGCAGTCTAGGCTGCTTACGTAACACAGTTTCTGAAGTTTTAAAACTTGCAGAAACACATTCCCTGGGATGGCCGCCCATCCCGTAGGCTCTGACAGTTCTGACGAACAGCGACAATGAACAGTTGTTTTATCCAAACGGGGGAAATATAGAGGGGATTAGCATTATGCTAGTCCCTTTTGAAAATATCTCTGGTAAATACGCGTTCTTTTACATCATCCAATGTATTATCGTATCTGTTGGCGATAATAACTTTGCTCATTTTCTTGAATTTCTTTAAATCATTTATTACAGTAGATCCGAAAAACATTTCACCGTTTTTAAGCGTCGGCTCATAGATGATGACAGTAACTCCTTTAGCCTTGAGACGCTTCATAATTCCCTGAATAGAAGACTGGCGGAAATTATCGGAATTGCTCTTCATGGTAAGGCGGTATACCCCAATAGTAATATTACTTTCACGATCCGGATTCCAGGAACTACTGCCCTCGTAAGCACCGGCTAGAGCTAAAACCTGATCAGCAATAAAGTCTTTGCGGGTACGATTGCTTTCCACGATGGCTGAGATCATATTCTGCGGAACATTCTGGAAATTTGCTAGCAGCTGCTTGGTATCTTTGGGCAGGCAGTAGCCGCCGTAACCGAAGGAAGGATTGTTGTAATGTGTTCCGATACGTGGATCAAGGCAGACGCCGTCGATGATCTGCTTTGTATTCAGCCCCTTGGATTCAGCATAGGTATCCAGCTCATTGAAGTAGGATACACGCAGTGCAAGGTAGGTATTGGCGAAAAGCTTTACTGCTTCTGCTTCTGTAAAGCCCATGAACAACGTGTCGATATTTTCCTTCAAAGCGCCCTGCTGCAGGAGTGCGGCAAAGGTATGTGCAGTTTCTGCGCTAGCTTCATCGCAGGAGACAATAATGCGGCTGGGATAGAGATTGTCATATAATGCCTTGGATTCACGCAGGAATTCCGGGCTGAAGATGATGTTTTTCGTATTGTATTTTTCACGGACAGACTTGGTATAGCCTACCGGAATCGTTGATTTGATGACCATTGTCGCTTTCGGATTTACCTTCAGGACGAGCTCGATCACAGCTTCCACAGCAGAGCAGTCGAAGAAGTTCTTCTTGCTGTCGTAATTGGTAGGAGCGGCGATGATAACATAGTCTGCATCGCGGTAAGCGGATTCGCCATCTAAAGTCGCGGTGAGATCCAGCGGCTTTTCTGCCAGATATTTTTCGATATATTCGTCCTGGATCGGAGATTGTCTGTGGTTCAACATATCCACTTTCTCTGGAATGATGTCCACGGCGGTAACATGATGATGCTGCGCCAGAAGCGTAGCAATGGAAAGACCGACGTAACCGGTTCCAGCGACTGCGATATTGTATTTCCGGGTAATCGTAGTAGAAGCCTTCGGTGACTGCTCTTCCACGAACAGAGCAGTAATGTCGAATTGTAACGTTTCAGCCAGAGCCTGCAATTGCTCGATAGACGGAATGTATTCCTGCTTCTCGATACGACCGATCATCAGACGGTTGATACCGGTGAGGTTGGAGAGCTGTGCCTGGGACAGGTTACGGTCTTTGCGTGCTTTTATAATGGTATCACTGAGTAATGGTGTAGATAACTTTTTCATGAGATATCCCCCTTTAAGATAAAATATGACTATATGATACTATGAAAAACTAAAAAGTCAATATTGTTTTTATAAAAACAACAAAATGATATTTTGAATATCATAGGCATAGCGCAAAAGAGCTGCCTTGAAATTTTAAATTCCAGTGCACAGGTAAATTCCACCGTGTCTTTAAAAATTGCTTGAAATCGAATAATTTTAGAGAAAAAGATTGGATTTCTGTTATAATCATAGTAATTCATGGCGAAATTCTCTGTTTTTCTGTATAGCAAACAAGCCACTGGAAGGTAGTGTGTCAGGCTAAATTCCACCGGTCACATTCAAAAAATGTGAAAAGTTTACTTCCAGTCTGACAGCAGGTTTTTTCAATGAATTATCGAGTAAAGCGTATCAGCTTGGGCGTCAGATTGACCTCGTCAGGGGCAATGCGCCTGAGCTGAAATGCTTTTAAGGTTTCTTCTCCCAGAGTTTCCAGTGCTACATCGTAAGGGGTTCTGCCCTGAAGGCTTTCTCTCGGGGTGGAATTGATATGGCTTACGATCAGGTTGACATCCCACTGGGTCAGAAACATGACTATGTCGGGTACGATATCAAAAAAAGAACAGAATACTATGATACTATTGAACAGACTGTAAATGAAGCTGGTTACGATACTTTGAATCTTAAAGAGTGGGAATATGAGCCGTATTTCTACTGTGATGTAATGCACTTAGGCTGGAAGGGATGGACTTATGTTTCAGAAAATATCGTTGATCATTTCACAGAATGATTGGCTAAGATTTCTTTTGCAACTTTTTGGAGATATAGTAATTCTATTACTTATAATTTATGTGGCTTTGCTGGCTACGGGAGAGGAAATTAACTTTGTCTACGCAAACTTCTGAACTAAAATATTTTCACACCGTGCAATACTATGAGACGGATGCAATGGGTATCGTCCACCATTCCAACTATATTCGATGGGCAGAGGAAGCAAGAAATCACTTTCTATATGCTATTGGGTATAATTGGAGTAAAATTGAACAAGAGAGCGGCATTATGGTACCAGTGCTTTCCCAATCGGTCAAACATAAAAAAGCATTCTGCTTTGATGATGTAGTCAAAATTTATACAAGAATCTTATACTTTAATGGCGTGAAGATCCATTTTGAATACAAATTCTATTCTGATTCAAAAGACGGAATATATGCACTGGCAGAAACAAGGCATGGATTTGTAGACAAGGAGCTTCATCCGATTATGTTGCAAAGTGCACTTAGAAGCGAGTATGATAATATTATAGGTTATATGAATGCCATAGAGTAAGAAGGGTCTATTCTGTGCAACAATTGCACTAACTCCGGCAGAATAAAATAATTCCGCCGGAGCTAGTTAATTAAAACGGAACTCAAATTATTTGAGTTCCGTTTTAGATTACTATTTTTCTAAATCGATTGTCTTGAGTAATTCTTTGATCTGTTCTACACTTAACCACTCGGTATTGTTACCTGAGCTATAGGAAAATCCCTCGGGAACCCTCTTGCCGGTAGGAACGGCACGTTTGGATTCGCTCCATACCATCTGAGGATATACGATAAAATGCTTGTCATACTCGTAAGTATTCAGGGAATCTTCCACGGTTACCATAATCTCATGCAGTTTTTCTCCCTCGCGGATACCTACTTCGGGCATTTCACATCCGGGCAGCATTGCCTGTGCCAGATCTGTAATCTTGAAAGAAGGAATCTTGGAGATAAAGGTTTCACCGCCCTTGGATTCTTCTAAAGCCTTGATTACCAGCTCGACACCCTGCTGCAGGCTGATCCAGAAACGGGTCATGCGGTAATCGGTAATAGGAAGTTCAGTGCCCCCCTTTTTGATGATGTTGTGAAAGAACGGAATAACGGAACCGCGGCTTCCTGCTACATTACCGTAACGAACGATGGAGAAGCAGATATCTTTGCTTCCAGCGTAGGCATTGGCAGCAATAAACAGCTTATCGGATACCAGTTTGGTACCGCCATACAGATTAACAGGATTAACAGCCTTGTCTGTGGATAGAGCAACTACTTTTTTAACACCGGTATCCAAAGCAGCATCAATAACATTCTGAGCACCATGGATATTGGTCTTGATTGCTTCCGCAGGATTGTATTCGCAGGCAGGTACCTGCTTCAGAGCTGCAGCATGGATGACATAATCTACGCCTTCAAATGCTCTGGTCAGGCGCTCTTTGTCTCTGACATCACCGATGAAGAAACGAAGCTTGCCAGCATACTGCTTGAATTCATTCTGCATGATGAATTGCTTGAATTCATCACGGGAATAGATAATGATCTTCTTAGGATTGTAATTGTCCAACACATATTTGGTAAAAGCCTTGCCAAAACTGCCGGTACCACCTGTAATCAAAATGGATTTATCATCTAATAACATAATGTCCTCACTTTCAAAACTAAAAATTCTTATACATCATAACATATTATGTGGAAAAACGCAATTATTACGCGGGAATATGAACAGCAATATTGATTTTAATGATGGGTAAGAGTAGACTGGATGCAGTAGTTTTAATCGGAGGAATGAAGTATTAGCAAAACGAAGAATCTGGTAGAGGAAAAGGAAGATATGTAAAGCATAGTAAGGGGTATTGCATGGATGGAAATTTGACAAGGGAGTATACATGGAGATTATAAGAAGAAACGAGCTGCAAGAGATTTTAGATCTAGTTAAAATGATGCCGCATGGGAAATTTTTGATAACAGGAGCCGCAGGAAGTGGTAAAACTTTTTTGCTAAATATAGCTGGAAAGATGTTGTGGGAGCAAGGAAAGAAAATCAGATACAAAACAATGGAACTTTTCCCGGACAATAAGAAAACAGGGGATTATTTGTCGGAATCAAGTGACACTGTTTATTTAATAGATGGCTTGGATGATATATATAGATATAAGCAAATAGTTAAAGAGATAGAGTTCGGAAAGGCGTGTTATATATGTACTTCTAGAGAAAATCAGTTTGCTACAAAGTTTGACTATGAAATAAAATTAGAACCTTTGACAACGGAGCAGACTTTTCTATTTATTAATGATTATCTTGGTAATCATGCTTCAAATGAATATTTTGTTGAGAGTATTATCAAAGAACTTGATCATCAGTGCTTAATGCCAAGATTGATAGCAGGAAAGATTCATGACAGATTAAAAGATGAAGGATTTGGTGATTACTTCCTTGATATCGAAAGAGACATACACCAATTGTATACTTATAATGACGGAATCTCTCTACAATATCCGGAGGTCGTTGTGCCGGAACGTAAAATTGTAAGAGTGCCGGATAAATTGAAACAGGATATAAAAGTGGTAACACATTCTCTTATGAATCAAGTCGCTTCCAAACCCCAAATATTGCACGAGATTACCCCGAGACAGTTTGAGGAATTAGTATGCGAATTATTTGAAAAGGAAGGAAACCATGTGGAACTTACAAAACAGACAAGGGACGGAGGCAAAGATTTGATTATTCTAAATAATTCATCACTTGGCGATTTTGTAATATATGCAGAATGTAAAAAGAGAGCTCCCAAGTATCCGGTAAATGTTGGATTTGTCAGAGAATTATATGGAACGGTTAACGCAGATAACGCTACAGCGGGAATAATGGTAACCACATCATATTTTTCCAGAGATGCTCGAAAATATCGGGAGAAAATAAAAAGCAGAATGAGTCTCATTGATTATACGGAACTAATGAAACGAATAATGGCCTGCAAGTAGAATGGACATATAAATAAAAAAATTAGGGAAAGCATTCTTTGGCATGGAGCACACGCTGGTTTTACCGTGGTGATTCCAAACGCCAGCTGCAGCAGGAGATTGAGATCATCCGGGGAGTGCAGCACAAAAAGATCGTCTGTATGCTTGATGAAGCGCATCTGCTGGAAAAGGAAACACTGGAAGAATTTCGTTTTCTGCTCAACTACAGGTTTGATTCCATGAGTCCTATGGCTGTTGTACTGGTCGGTCAGACCTGCCACCCCTGGACAGGTCTGAGACAGAACAGTATATCGCAAGCCATATGGATTACTCAGGATGTACCCAGGAGGTCTTTACAGCCAAAGCGCTGGATGAGATTTATAAAGCATCGGCCGGAATCCCACGTATGGTCAACCGGTTCTGTGAAAAGCTCTTATATATGCATTTCAAAACCAGAAGCGCCTGATCGATGATTATATGATCAAGTTCATCATAGAGCATGAAATGCTTGGAACCATACCAGCGTAAAGCTTATTGCCGCCTGGGTTCAGGCGGCAGCTCTGTGGGGCTGACTGATGACAGAAAATCAGTCAATCTGATGACAGTTCATGTGAGCAAATCCGTGACAGCTCATGAGGTCAGTAACAATAAGCATAAATGGGCGGTGGTGCTTAAAAAGGTTTTTATTGTATTTGTTGCTTTGATACACACAACTCATTTGTTTTATGGTATGATATAGTACAAAGAGGTACGTTATGAATATAATATTTTTGCAGAGAAGAATTAGGTGCAAAGTTCATTATAACTTCTTCTAAAATACAATTGTTGCCTATATAACCTATATGATCAGTTACGATAATCAAATGGAAGCTTTGTAAAAGTGATATTTTCCAGTAATTGTACTGGCAACACAACGGAATATTTGAAAGTATGGAACAGATGGTGAGGCTGGAAAAAGAGACCAGTGGACATATTAGGAACAAATCTAAATAGAATGATAAAGTATTTACTGATAGGTTTATAAAGAATTCGAGGAGAATATTAATGAAATATGACATTAAACAAAAAATAAAGAAAGATATAGATGAGGATATTGATGAAAGAGAAGCAAAAACAAAGATATATTATTTGGATCGAATGGTGGAGGAACTGCAAAAGGGATACTTGTGCGTGTTCGCAGGAGCTGGGTTATCAGCGGCTTCCGGATATGTAGATTGGAAAACTCTGCTGAAACCAATGGGTGAACAATTAGGATTGAATTTGAATATGGATTTGACGTTACTGGCACAATATTATGAAAATGAGTTTACCAGGGATGAATTAAATCGGCGGATTATGCAGGAATTCGCCAAGATACCACAAAAAAATGATAACATGGAATTGTTGGCAACTATGCCGATTTCAAGATATTGGACCACAAACTATGATTCTATAATAGAAGACACTTTGGTAAAGGAAGGAAAGATAGTTGACGTTATCAAGGACCAACTACAGTTTAAATATCACTCACCGGAACGAGATGCGATTGTCTTTAAGATGCATGGAAATAGAGAACTTCCGGACCGGGCAGTTTTATGCAAGGATGACTATGAAAAATATGATGAAACTCGCGTGATATTCACGCAAGGCCTTATGATGGATTTAATAAGTAACACTTTTTTGTTTATTGGATTTAGTTTCTCGGATCCTAACTTGGATCGAATTATTTCTATTTTGAGAAGAAATTTTAAAGGAGAAACATTAAAAAAGCACTATTGTTTTTTGCGAAATGTACAATTGAATGATTATATTAATCATATAAAGGAAGAAGATGATGAGAGCATCTATTTGAAGGCTAAAGAACAATTTTTGCAAGATAAAAATGCTCAAAAATATAAAATCAGTTATATGCGGAAGTATGGTATAGAAACTATATTGGTTAATGAATTTGAAGAAATTACATTAATGTTAAGATATATG